>Ga0265295_1009815_pt1 | contig 10125 bp, 9 predicted proteins | sample Munlansysbiofilm_FD_192503 | JGI IMG/M metagenome (GOLD analysis project Ga0265295, IMG submission 192503) | Leachate microbial communities from a municipal landfill in Southern Ontario, Canada - Methane capture system biofilm | ecosystem: Engineered > Solid waste > Landfill > Unclassified ...
TATGATCAGTAATTGCAATCATATTTAAACCCTTTAACATCGCCATATTGAGAATATTATTAGGTGTCTGTAATTCATCCCCACAAGCAGAAAGTGTGGAATGAATATGAATGTCATAAAAGACTTTCATATCTATCAATCACCTTTACTGTTTGAGCACTAGAACTATCTGTAGCGAATAATGGTATTTTTTCCATCTTTGCTTTTGCTATTACATCTTCTGATGGTTCCACACCATCACAAAATATTACAGCCGCTAAATCTAGTAAAACAGCAACAGCAATAATATTAACACTGTTGAGTATCGTTAATAAAACGGTATTTTCTTCTCTTACATGCCCCATCACCCAACTCAACAAATCCGATGCATATAAATTAGCAATAGGTTTGCCTAATGGGATTTCCGGAGTGATACACCTAATCTTTGCTATCTTCAACAAATCTTTAACTTCCATAAATCACCTACAAATTAAAAATGATAGTAAGTATTGTTCCTTTATCGCTTGATTGAATATCGAATTCATCGCAAGAATTGCGAATGTTTGGTAAACCCATTCCTGCACCAAAGCCGTTTTCACGAGCATATAGTGAAGCTGTTGAGAACCCTTCTGACATTGCTGCATCAATATTTTTAATACCTGGACCAGTGTCAGAAAAAACTATTTTTAATTGTTTTTGATTATAATCTATTACACATTTACCACCATAAGAATGAATTACAACATTTATTTCTGCTTCATATGTTGCTATCGAGACTCTTCTAACAATCATTTTTGATATATGGTCATCCGTTAAAAGTCTTTTAACAAAGCTAGAGATATAACCTGCTTGCTCTAAATTCATTGGTAATATTTCAAATGTATATGTCATTATATTTCACTGATGCCTTTGATTCCAGCTTCATACATTTTCCCATTTGAAGAAAACATTGTGTATGAAGTTCCTAACATAATAATATCATTTTCTTCAGCCGCTTGAATAACTTGATCTGTTGGTTTTTTGTCTCTGACAAGCAAAATAACTTTCACATCTAACATTTCGGCTGTTCTAACCCCTTGAATGGTTACCAATCCTGTTGACAAAATTCCCTTTTCACAAAACTCCAAAGGTACATTTCTTAACATCATTAGCGCATCACTCATTAAGTCACAACTGAAAGCAAACACAACTTCCTTTTCAGAATTATATGTTTTTGTTGTATAAACAGTAGCATCTAATATATCAACAAGCTTACTTAATTTCATCTTACTTTTCCAATTTTTTTAATGCTTCTCGAGCCATGGTAGGGTTTGAACTACCATAAACATGACCATCAACTGTAAACACTGGGGCTAAACCACATGCACCGATGCAGCGCGTTGCTTCAAGCGTAAACATACCATCTTCGCTTGTTTCGCCTGGTTTAATACGCAATACTTCAGACATTGCATCCAAAATTGCTTGTGAACCACGTACGTAGCAAGCCGTACCTAAACATACACTGATAATATGTTTTCCTTTTGGCTCGATTGAGAAATGGGAATAGAATGTAACTACTCCATTGATTTTCGCAATGCTTTCTCCCAACTCTTCAGCAATAATTTTTTGTACTTGCAAAGGAATACAGCCGCATATTCTTTGAGCATCATGTAAAGTCGGCATTAATGGGCCTGGTTTTTTCTTGTGCTCTGCAATTCTTTCTTTTAGCTCTTTAACCTGTTCCTCTTTTAAAACAAATTTAACTGCCATAATTTTTCACTCCTTTTTTCGCTATTATATATTTTAACACTTTTCACTTTAAAAATAAACATCTTTTTAAACTTTTAATCTACTATACAAGTGCCATTACTATTGATGAAAACGTATATATTTTTGTCACATTATCATAAGTGACCGCAACTTGATAACTGACATGATGCTGCTCTCCTGTTTTTAAAATCACTTCACCACGATTGTTTAAAATGGTTGGTGTTAGACTTGTCCATGAAAAAGTGACACCCGCTAGGTTAACTTTTGCAAAGTACTCTAATTCCACTAAGAATAAAAACTCATTCCAACGATTTGCATGGCGCATTGCCATTGGACAATCCTTTCCTGAAAAATCATTATGTTGTTTGATACGATCAAAACCAAGTTCATAATGAAGAAGTAATTCCGCAACTAATTTCGCTGTATTTCTCATCGTATTATTATATTCTGAACCTTCATCAACACATGTTTCAATCCCAACACCATTTCTATTACCGCCGGTAATACTCGTTTTTTGATATGTTGTATTAAAATATGTTGTTCCATATTCACGCGAGCCATCACCAGCATGCCATGCTACTTCATCCAAAGGAAGATTTTGTATTGTACTATCTTCATCAACCGTAAAGTGCCATGACACAGAGCTAGACTCGGAATCATTATTCAAATTATTAATATATTTCCAATGCATTTCCGCATCAGCACCATTATTGTTATTTCCTGTATCATGAACAACAATATATTGTGTACTATTTCGGATAATACCTGTCCGTTGTTTTCCATAGGTGTATGGTAGTATTCTCATATCAATAACTGCATTGTTATGGTCAAAAAATGGTAAATATCCATAATTGATAACATTTAACGTACGATTCCCATAGGTTTGATAATACTGTGTTTTAATCTCTTTATAATGTATTGAATTCAAGAATGTTTCGATTGCTTCCCATTTGTTTGTATAGGTAAAGCCCGCTACCTCATAACTATAAACAACTTCTAATGTATACGTTCCTACAGTAATTGCTGCGATTAAAGAAATATTTGTTCCAGAAATTGGTTGTGTAAACTTTCCTGTTGAATCAACAATATTACTAAAACTAGATGACCACTTTATAGATGCTTGCATTGGACTATACACTGTTGGTAAATCCAAATCGCTATCAATTTTCGTAAATCCTAAAAACGTTTCATCTAACCACTTCTTAGCTTCCATGCATTTATCTCGTGCTGCTAGTTCTAAAACAACAACATCAAAAGAGTAATTTTCGGTTTCTCCTTCATATGTGATAAAGCAAGTAAGACTAACCGTAGCGTCTCCAACGAGAGGTCGTATTACTTCCCCATTATTAGAAATCACTTGTTCATTTCCAGATGACCATGTAAAGGTCGCATTATACTTTGGATAATCCGTAGGAAATCGGAAATTATATATTATTGGTGACCCTATTTGTTTTTTTACCCATTCTTTGATTACATCCATGATTGTTCCACTTCCCTTAGCCACCATTTCAACAAACACATCTTCTTTTTCCCCATTAAAAGAAATTGTGCATAGAAATTCTATTTTTTGATCAAGAATAGGTGCCACATAATGACCATTATCATCCATAATGTCTTCATAAAAACTCAACCAAGTTAGCGTTGCTGGGATGGTTGGATGCTCAGATGGTAATACCATATCTTGATCAACAACTTTGTCAGCATAATTGGCAATTAACCAGTTAGAAACCTCTGTAATTTCTTCGCCAGCGTCTACTTTCATAACAACAACGTCAAAACTCACGTTTTTAATTTCATTCTGGTAATTGATTTCACAACTCAATTGAATCGTTACATCTTGCCCATATGGTTTATTCAATACCCCACTAACGCTTAGAATTTCTGCGTTTGATGATTCCCAAGTAATCAAACAGTTATAATTAGGATGGGTTGTTGGTAAACTCAAATGGTTGATATCGATCGTAGCAAAATACATCGTTATCCATTCGCTAATTACCGTCATTTCATTTATTTTACCTTTTATGATTAACATTACTTCATGCTTTTTTATTTCACTATCAATGGTTATTTCACACTCTAAAACAACCTCAATATCTGTTTCTAATGCGTTTACTTTGCCTTCACTAGAAAATACAGCTGCATTTTGACTGATCCAAGTTAATGTTGCTTCTTGATAGCTAGCTGGTAAAGTAATTGTTTCTGTAATTTCTTTGTTCTTATATTGTTCATCTATCCAGTTAGCGACTTCTTGAAAAGTCAATTTTTCTTCCTCGTTTGGTTCTGGTTTACACCCAACTAGAAAAATAAAAGCGAATAAACAAACCATTGTTAAACTAATTTTTTTCATATACTCTCCTTTATTTTTTTTCTAATAATAATGATGTAAAAGAATATGATTTCTTTGTATGATTGTATTCAACTTCAACTTGATAACTAATTTTTGTTGCTGGCCCTGGATGATCGATAATTTTCCCTTGATTATCCATGATTTCTGGCGTTAAACTTTGCCAATGAAACACAACATCTTGTAACTCTTTTTGAGCAAACAGTTCTAAATCAACCAAATACAAAAATTCTTCCCATCGCTTTGCTTCTCTAATAACTTGTGGGCAATTTTTCCCTGAAAAATCATAATGCTGTTTCACGTCTTTACTTGTTAAATGATATGTAATCAATAACATGGCGGTTAATTTTGCCAATCGACGCATGACCATGTTGAAATCGACACCTTGATAAACACAAGATTCAATACCGATGCTGTTTAGGTTGCCACCGCCAATGCATTCTTTATTATATACTTTATTAAAATATGTTTCTTCCCATGTGTGAGAACCATCACCAGCATGCCAACCAACCTCATCTAAACCAAGATGTTGATAGGTCTCTTTGTCATCAAGAGAAAAATGCCACGAAGCAACTCTATCCGTTGTCTGAATATACTCGGCTAGTCCTTTCGCTGTTGCAGAAGGATGTGCCATTCCTGTGTTGTGAATCGTAATGTACTTTGTTGTTTTACGCTTCGTGTTTGGTTTCAATTTACTATCACTAGGTAATAGGCTTTCTTGAATTACCATATCTAAATGATCATAAAAAGGTAAATATCCATTATTTTCACTTGGAACTTGTTCGTAACCTTCTTCATAACCATATAAAAAATAAATTTGGTTTTTGATTTCTTTTAAGTTGATTTTGTCTAGAAAGTTTTCAATCTTTTGCCATTTTTCCATTTTGTATTCTCCTTAACTTCAATCCTTGTAAATTATAACATAAAACATTTAAATAACCAAGGAAGTTTTCAAAAAATAAAAAGGAAACGTATTCTTTTTATGACGTTTCCTTCGTTTTTATTATTTTACTCTTGCTAGCAGAGTAGAAGCATAGGTAAAACTTCTTTTTTCACCAGCAAAATTAACCTCTACTTGATAATTGATCGCAGTTTCAACACCTGGATGATTAATCACTTTCCCCTCATCATCCAATATTTCAGGCATTAAACTTTTCCAAGTAAATTCCACTCCTTGAAGTTCTGTTTGCGCAAAATATTCTAGTTGGATTAAATATAATAATTCACTCCATCGATCTGCATGCCTTATTACTTGAGGACAATCCTTTCCGGAAAAGTCATAATGTTGTTTTATATCCGTTAAATCAAGGTGGTATCGTATCAATAAATGAGCAACTAATTTCGCTAATCGACGCATGACCATGTTAAAATCAACACCTTCATAAACACATGATTCAATTCCGATTCCATAATTGTTACCATTGCTTTCTCCAGCATGCCAACCAATCTCACCTAGCTTTAATTGTTGATATGTTTCTTTATCATCGATAGAAAAATGCCACGATGCGACTCTGTCCGTTGAATGAATATACTCATCAAGCCCCTTTGCCGTTGCAGTTGGATGCGCCATACCGGTGTTGTGAATGACAATATATCTCGTTGCACTCCGCATCCTGTTCGGTTTAAGAGGACTGCTATCAGGTAATATTGATTGAATAATCTCCATTTCTTGTTCATCGTAAAAAGGTAGATAACCAATGTTTTCACTCGGGACATTTTCGTACCCTACTTCATACCCATATAGCGAAAATCTTTGTGTTTTAATTTGTGGTGTGTTTATTCTGTTCAAAAAATCTTCAATTTTGCTCCAAGTATTCTCATGTTCTTTCCCAAAAACATTGAATATATAATAAAAGCTTGAAGAACTAGCACCAATCCCTATTGCTACACTAAATGCTATTTTTGTGTCATATAGTGGACAAGTGAATTCTAGATTTTTGTTTACTATGCTTTCGTTTTGAGGTGTCCAAATTATTCTTGCCTGATATGCCTCGTCTGTGGTCACAAATTGAGTATTTTCGTCAATGTGACTAATGGTATATTGATCATCTAGCCATGCCTTAACAATGGCAATTTTTTCTTTGTCTGTTCTTCCTAAAATGTAGACATATTTGGTATACAACTTCACCTCACCAGCAATTTCTATTTCACAACTCAATAATGCTCCTTTATTCAGGTCAGTATTTCTCGTTACTATTCCTGTGGATGTGATTACCCCTTCATCAGAACTCATCCAAGAAAGCTTAGCTCCTGTTTGTGAATATAGAGTAGGAAGAGTAATGTTTGTGAGAATATTTTGCGGGATTTGTTCGTCTAGCCATACCATTGTCTCATCAAACTCGTCACCATATCCTTGAAGGATGACAGAAATCATAACATCATCTGTCTCTTCTCCAATATCAATAATGAATAGAATTTCAACCTCCAAATCAAATAGTGGTGCAGTTAATTCTCCTTGATCTGTCAGATGCTTGCGATTAAAGGAAATTACTTCAATTTTTGCTATTCCACTATCATCCGTTGTTGGAAACACGATGTTTGAGGTTATAATGTATTGATCATATTGATCAATTAACCACGTTTTAACCGCTTCCATTGTCACTACTTCTGGATTTTCTTCGCTAGGCTTTTCTTCTAGTGGATCTTCATCAACAGGATCTATGACCTTGTTGCATCCATATAATGGGATGGTAAAAAACAACAATGCAAATAGTAATAATCTTTTTTTCATAAATTTTTCCTCAGATTAATTTTACCATGTTTCAATTGATTTGAAAACAAAAAAAGGAAGATTTCTCTCCCTAAAATAAATGATTCATATATCCTGTAAATGGGTATTTTCTTTTTTCGTTATGATATTCAACTTCTACTTCATAATCAACTTGTCCATTATCTATATGTTGAACAATCTTGCCTGTATCATCCATAACCTCTGGTGTTAAACTCTTCCAAGTAAATGTAACATCTGAAAATCGGGTTTTCCCTAAATGTTCAATTGTTACTAAATGTAAGAATTCTTGCCATCGATTCGCATGTCTCATTGTCATTGGACAATCTTTTCCCGAAAAATCATTATGTTGTTTTACAGCATTAATGTCTAAATCGAACTCTATCATCAATTCTGCAACCAATTTGGCTGTATTTCTCATTGTTCTTGTATAATCAGAACCAAAATTAACACACGTTTCGATTCCAACACTGTTTAGATTCCCACCAGTAATACAAGTTCTTTTATACGTTGTATTAAAATAGGTGCTTCCCCATTCTCGATAGCCATCACCAGCATGATGTGCAACTTCATTTGTTGGTAAATGTTGAAAAACACCCGTTTCATCAACAGTAAAATGCCACGATACTGAGTTTTGATTGTCTTTGTCATTCGCCATACTCATTAGCCAACGACGATGAGCTTGTCCGACAGCGCTTGGCGCTCCACTTGCTGTATCATGAATACAGATGTATTTCGTGCTTTTCTTGATAATTGCTGGTCGATTTTTCTTATATAAATCTGGTAGTATCTCTACATCTCTTGTACTTTCTTTTCCTTCATAAAAAGGAATATATCCTAAATTAACCACTTCCATTTTTTTGTAAGCCTCTTGATAACCAAACATATAATATTTTTGGTTATCAATATGATCTTGATGAATTAATTTTAAAAATTTTTCAATTTCTTGCCAATTTTTCATATTATTTTCCTTTCTATTTCACTTCTATTAATTCGTATTTTCGTTCTCCAAGGCCTATTTTTTCTCCATGAATGAGTCCTGCTTCCCATTTTGTGTCAGGATGAAGCATTTTAAACTTATCGTGATGATGTTTTTTTTCATCTAGTGAGCTTTTTTCCACAATTGGTGCTGCATTGACCAAATCAACACTCGCTTGATCCAAAGCAACAGGGTCAAAAGAAGCCAAGATTCCTATGTTAGGAACTACTGCAATATCATTATAGTTTGCACAATCGCAATCTGGCGATACATCCATCACAAAGTTGATATGAAAATTCGGTTTGTTTTTCACAACAGCAACTGAATATTCCGCAATTTTCTTAACCAATATTTCCTCAGATTCATTCCATATTGGTTTGATTGCATTAAACGCACAAGCGCCAATACAGCGTCCACAGCCCACACATAATTCTTGATTAATATACGCTTTTTTCGTCTCTAAATAGAATATTGCTTGATGTGCACATGCTTCAGCACATTTCTTGCAAAAACGACACGCAGCTTCATTTACACGGGGTTTCCCACTACTGTGCATCTCCATTTTCCCAGCACGCGAACCACATCCCATACCTAAATTTTTAAGTGCACCACCAAAGCCTGCGCTCTCATGCCCCTTAAAATGATTCATAGAAATGATAATATCGCTATCAGCAATTGCACGACCTATTTTTGCTGCTTTTACATATTCAAGATTGATTGGAATTTCTATATCATCTGTTCCTTTAATTCCATCACCAATAATCACATGAGTATTTGTTGAAAAAGGATTAAAGCCATTTTCGTAAGCTGCTTCCAAGTGGTTCAGTCCTTCATTACGGCGACCTACATACAAGGTGTTGCAATCAGTCAAAAATGGTTTTCCTTTTAGAGATCTCACTTTATCAACGATTACTTTTGCATAGTTAGGGCGAATATAAGCAAGGTTTCCTGGTTCTCCAAAATGAATTTTGATAGCTACATGACGATTTTCAAAATTTATTTGTTCTATCCCAGCAACCTCAATTAATTTTTTTAGTTTTTGAAGCATGTTTTTTCCCGATTTTGTATGAAAATCAGTATAGTATACTTTAGCCATTATTTTACCCCTTTTTTTCTAATTATATGATAACATAAAATACTATTTATATAAAGTAAAACAAAAAAAATCATCCTCTTTGGATGATTATTTTTTCGATGGTGGCTAGGGGCGGAATCGAACCGCCGACACAAGGATTTTCAGTCCTTTGCTCTACCGACTGAGCTACCGAGCCAAAAATGGCGGTCTCAACGGGACTTGAACCCGCGATCTTCAGTGTGACAGACTGACATGTTAACCACTACACCATGAGACCAATGGTTGCGGAGGAAGGATTTGAACCAACGACCTTCGGGTTATGAGCCCGATGAGCTACCAGCTGCTCTACTCCGCGATATATAAAATGGCGGAGGAAGCAGGATTTGAACCCGCGCGCGCTTTCACGCCTGTCGGTTTTCAAGACCGATCCCTTCAGCCGGACTTGGGTATTCCTCCACTATTTAACAAGATATTAAGTTTTTTAAAACTGGTGGACCCGGTAGGACTCGAACCTACGACCGACCGGTTATGAGCCGGTAGCTCTAACCAACTGAGCTACGGGTCCAAAATGGTAGCGGTGGAGGGATTTGAACCCCCGACCTTACGGGTATGAACCGTACGCTCTAGCCAACTAAGCTACACCGCCAGCTATATATAGTATTTAAATGTGTCTATACAAAAATGGTGGATCCTAACGGGATCGAACCGTCGACCTCCTGCGTGCAAAACAGGCGCTCTCCCAGCTGAGCTAAGGACCCACAAAAAAATAAAAAATAAATGTAATTGGTGCCTAAGGCGGGAATCGAACCCGCACGGTATTGCTACCACAGGATTTTAAGTCCTGCGCGTCTACCTATTCCGCCACTCAGGCATTAATGGTGTCTCCGGGACGATTCGAACGTCTGACCCACTGATTAAAAGTCAGTTGCTCTACCAACTGAGCTACGGAGACAAATGGTGCCGGCTGCAGGACTTGAACCCGCAACCTATTGATTACAAGTCAATTGCTCTACCAGTTGAGCTAAGCCGGCAAACAATGGTGGAGAATGTAGGACTCGAACCTACGACCCTCTGCTTGTAAGGCAGATGCTCTCCCAACTGAGCTAATCCTCCATATTTTAACTACATATTTAAATGTGATATCTATAATTTAATAGAAAGGAGTTTGGCGATTTCCTACTTTCGCAGGCTAAAAAACCAACTATCATCAGCGTTAAAGTGCTTAACTTCTGTGTTCGAGATGGGAACAGGTGTATCCACTTTGCCATCAT
>Ga0265295_1009817_pt1 | contig 10124 bp, 8 predicted proteins | sample Munlansysbiofilm_FD_192503 | JGI IMG/M metagenome (GOLD analysis project Ga0265295, IMG submission 192503) | Leachate microbial communities from a municipal landfill in Southern Ontario, Canada - Methane capture system biofilm | ecosystem: Engineered > Solid waste > Landfill > Unclassified ...
TCGTTAACATGCTATTTCCATCATACTTAGGGTATAATTGTTCTAAGATTTATAACCAGTTTAGACTTATAATCAGTCTAGCAAATATTTTTAACTTGATATTAGATGAAGAGGAGGCTGAATCCCGATGATTTCAACTATTTTAAAAAACAAGAGAGCTCTACTGATAATTGGCCTAGTTATAATTATCCTAGTAGCAGCTATTATTTTTTTTATCAGCAGAGATGAACCAGTAGAGGTTCTATCGGTAAAGGAAGAGCCCTACACGGAAAAGATAATTGCCGTTGGCCAATTAGGGCTTGAGCAAGAAACAACTCTTGTTGCTGAAGTAAATGGTACCATCAATAAAATTACGGCCAGCCCAGGAGAGACAGTAGCATCAGGGAGTTTGTTAATAGAAATTGAAAACCAGACTAGCTTTGAATATGCCTCAGCCAAAAGCGAATACGATCGATTAGTATCACTACAGTCAATATCAAGAATTGATTATAATAATGCAACAACACTATACAATGAGGGGGCTATTTCAAAAAGTGATATGCTCCTTAAAAGAACCGCCTACGAAGCATCCCTATCCCAACTAAGGGCAGCTCAATTGCAACTTGAAATATCCCAAGACAACAAGGGTAAATACAGCATTACAGTACCATGGGATTCGGTGCTCCTAAAATCCTATGTAGCCCCTGGAGACTATGTTAGAACAGGAGATTCTCTTGCAGAAATCGGCAGTGTTGGAGGTTACAAAATTTTAGCAGAGCTAGACGAAAAGTACTTCCCATATATAAGAAATGAAATGCCTGTAATGATTTCCGTTGGAGACGGCAAACAAGGAGAAACAAAAGGATCAATTGATAATATCACTCCTCAAATAGATGTTAATACAGGTACATTTGAAATACGGATTGCTGTGCCTGATGGATTTCCTTATCAAGCTTCCAACTTAACAGTAAATTTGGAAATTATTTTGTTGGAAAAAGACAAAGTAATAGTTATCCCACAAAATTATCTGGTTCGGGAAGATGGTGAGCAAGGGGCAAACAAAACTTATGTACTTGTTAATGATAAAGGCAGGGCTGTAAAAACATATATAGAGACACAAGCTACCTTTTCTGCAAAGGTCCTTGTCCTTAAAGGCATAGAACCAGGAACCCTTTTAATATCTCCTGAGTCAGGAATAAAGGATGGGGACTCTGTAAAAAAATATAAGGAGAGTGATGCTGCTTGAATTTTGAATTAAAAATGGCTCTCCGTTTTATAGGAAGTGGCAGGAGCCAAACTGTTTTTATAATTGTAGGTATTGCAATTGGTGTTGCTGTTCAGATTTTTCTTGGCTCTTTAATAACCAGTTTACAAGACAGCTTGGTAAATGAAACCATCGGTAACAGCTCACATATTACCATTCGAAGCGAAGAGGACTATATAACTCAAGCTTTAGATGAGGACCCATCAAATGCAACTTTTTTCAGAGGCAACCTTACAAATGGGTCCGAAAACTTAGATAACTGGGCGCCTCTAGTTGATGAAATCAAGAACGACCCTTCTGTAACTGCTGTATCCCCAACACTACAAGGTACCGCTTTGATAAGAAGTGGTGGTATGGATAAGTCTGTTCAAATCAAGGGGATCTTTTTTGAACAAGCAGATTCTATATATGATATAAGCCCAAGGATGGTAGATGGAAACCCAACTGTGGAAGGCAACACTATTCTAATGGGTAAGAGTTTATCAGAAGATTTAGGAGTGCAAAGTGGTGACAGTGTAAATCTTCTCTTACCAAATAGCGGGACTGTTCGATTAATAGTGGGGGGAACATTTGACTTACAAAATGAAAGTGTAAATGGGTCTTTGCTTTTCATGGACCTACGAAGGACACAGAAACTATTTAATACTGGAGATGCAGTGTCTTCAATCGAGACACAGGTCACTGACCCCTTTGCTGTAGACATAATTGCAGATGATTGGAGAGCTCGACTGGGAAATGTTAAAATTGATGAATGGAAGCAGCTAAATGCTCAGCTTTTAAGCGCACTATCTAGCCAAAGCAGTTCCTCTTATACAATCCAATTTTTCGTTATACTTTCTATAACCCTGGGAATTGCTAGTGTACTCGCTGTATCAGTAATACAAAAATCCAAGGAAATCGGGATTTTGAAGGCTATGGGTACAACGAAAAAGAGTGCCAGCCGTATCTTTGTCCTTCAGGGGTTGATTTTAGGCTTTTTAGGGTCCATGGCAGGGGTCTTAGCAGGTATCCTCCTCCTAAGCGCTTTTAATTCAGCAGAGGGGCTCTCATTCAGTATCTCATACAGATGGAGTAACCTACTTCTTCTTGCTGGGATAGCTACTGGTGCGGGTGCAATAGCATCTGTCATTCCTGCTAGGCGATCAGCAAACTTAAACCCAATGGAGGCTATCAAAAATGGATAAGGTATTATTAAGAGGCGAGGGCCTCACTCGTGAATACGGAACTACTATTATCACGACTGCATTAGATCAAGTTTCTATAACGTTAAATAATAGTGAATTTTCTAGTGTAATAGGCCAATCTGGATGTGGAAAAAGTACCCTACTTAATATGCTTGGTGCTCTAGATAAACCAACTCGGGGGACTTTAATATTTAAAGATAGAAATCTATCAGAAATGAATGATGGAGAATTAGCCGCCTTTCGAAACAAAAATATAGGTTTTATTTTTCAGTTCCATCATTTGCTGCCTGAGTTTACCGCTCTAGAAAATGTCTTGTTACCTACTTGGATTGAAACACGTACAGCAGACAAAAAGAAGGAAGCTAGAGCAAAAGAATTATTAGAGTTAGTTGGTTTGGCTGATCGAATGAATAATATGGCTCCCAACCTTTCAGGAGGACAACAACAAAGGGTTTCAATTGCAAGGGCGCTTATTAATAACCCAAATCTAGTACTTGCAGATGAACCTACAGGTAATTTGGATTCTGATTCTACAGACCAAGTATACGAACTTCTAAGAAATATAAACAAAGAGTTGGATATGTCCTTCCTGATAGTAACTCATGATCGTCATATAGCAGAAAAATCCGACCGGGTTATTGAAATGTCCGACGGCCGGATAATTAACGATTATAAAACTTCCGAAAAACTTCCTGAAGAATTATGGGAATGCCTTGCACCCAATAACTGTAAGCTGTTACACCCAGAAGCTTAGGATTATTGTATATGAGCTATATTGAGTATTCGGATTAACTTTGTATTAATAATCTTTCCTAATCCCAAACTCAGGGGCTTCCACCCACTCATCTCCGCTTCTTAGCATCTGAGACATTTCATCAAAAAGTTTAAAGTGCTTCCTTTCTTGATCTATCAGGAAATGAAGTATTTTTTTCTCCTCGTCTTTTTGAGATTTTTCTAAAATGCTCTTATAAAAATCTATACTCTTTTGTTCTTTGTCCATTGCCATTCTGTAAAAATCAAATTGGTCTGGTTGGGCTTTTATCTCGATCTCAAATTGTTCGTCTCCTGGGTATATCTCTTTAATACACTTTTCTAAATCAGTTTCCTTTAAATCTGAAGGGCTTCCTTGAATCATCGATTCTATTATCCCCCTGTGCTTTGCTTCCTCTTTAGCCAGCAAACGACAAACAGCCTTTAATCCATAATTTTCATTTTTCTCTTCTTGTTCAAGGTAAAACTTCTCACCTTCATTTTCCATTTCAATTGCTAATTTTAGAATATCCATTTCATTCCCCTTTCTTTACCCACTGAAATTATCGTTGAAATTATCAACACATTACTAGTCTTTTCTGAAGTTTTTTATCCTTAAGGCATTTGATACAACTGAAACAGAACTTAAGGACATCGCTGCCGCTGCCAACATTGGATTTAATAAGGGACCTCCAAAAACATATAGAAGACCTGCAGCAACAGGAATTCCTATTACATTATATCCGAATGCCCAAAAAAGATTTTGCTTTATAGTTTTAATAGTTCGTTTACTAAGTTTGATTGCAGTTACTACACCAGACAAATCATTGCCCATCAGGACAATATCTGCTGATTCTATTGCTACATCAGTACCTGAGCCAATGGCAATACCAATATCTCCTTGTACCAATGCAGGAGCATCATTTATTCCATCTCCAACCATAGCCACTTTTTTCCCTGCATCCTGAATTTTCTTAACTTCGAAAGATTTACCTTCCGGCAATACACCTGCAAGAACATGTTCTATTCCTACAGTTTTGGCAATTGCTTGACCAGTTTTTTCATGGTCTCCTGTAATCATTATAACATCAAGACCCATATTTTTTAGCTCTGTTATTGCCTTTGCGCTTCCTGGTTTAATAACATCAGCTACAGCAATAATTCCAGCTAGCTCTTCGTTTACGCTAATATACACGGGAGTTTTACCGTCATCTGCTAAAGCTTCAAAACTTTCTTCTAACTCTATTACTGAGATAGACTTTTCTTCCATTAGTTTTTTGTTGCCTACTAAAACTCTACTTCCATCTATTTCAGCTTCTAGGCCCTTTCCTGGAAGAGCCATAAAACCCTCAATCTTTTTCAAAGAAATATTCTCTTCTTCAGCATTTTTTACTATAGCATCAGCCAATGGATGTTCAGAACCCTTCTCCCCAGAAGCAGCCAATTGAAGGAGTTGATTTCTATCCATACCCTTGGCAGTTATAATATCTGTAACTACTGGCTTTCCTTCTGTAATTGTTCCCGTTTTATCAAGGATTATAGTTTCAACTTGGTGGGCTCTTTCCAGGGCTTCTCCACCTTTAAATAATATGCCATATTCCGTAGCCTTTCCAGTTCCTACCATAATTGCTGTTGGGGTTGCTAGGCCTAAGGCGCAAGGACAAGCAATAACTAGTACTGCTATAAAGATAGTCATGGAAAAAACCAGGCTTTCTCCACTGAGAATCCAGCCTAAAAATGATATTAAGGCAATGATAAAAACGATGGGAACAAATATGCCTGAAACCACATCAGCCATTCTGGCAATAGGTGCTTTAGAACCTTGTGCGTCTTCTACTAACTTTATAATCTGGGCTAAGGCTGTCTGGGAACCTATTTTAGTTGCCTGGAATTGAATAGTGCCGTTTTTATTTATAGTTGCCCCAAAAACATTATCTCCTTGAGTTTTTTCAACAGGAATACTCTCCCCTGTTAACATGGATTCGTCTATAGAAGTATTGCCTTCTAGAACAATTCCATCTACAGGTATTTTTTCTCCTGGCCTGACTATGATTCTATATCCCAACTCTACTTCATCGATAGGGATTTCATATTCTTTTCCGTCTTTAATGACTCGAGCAGTTTTTGGACTAAGTCCCATTAACTTTTTAATAGCCTGGGAAGTCTTACCTTTAGACTTGGCCTCTAGGAATCTCCCCAAAAGGATCAGAGTAATAATAACTCCAGCAGTTTCGAAATATAAATGGGGTGGTCCATGTAAGTTTCCTGTAAGTATATTTATGACTTCATATACACTGTATATAATAGCTGCTGTTGTCCCCATTGCAACTAGAGAGTCCATATTTGGGCTCCTGTTCCAGATCCCTCTATAGCCTACAACATAGAACTGATTTCCCACAATCAAAATTGGGATGGTAAGCAGCAAGAGTAAAATTGCATACCTTTGTGGGTATATCATAGGGCTTAGAAATTCAGGAAAGGGAAAGGATATGGCAGAAATCATTGGAGCCATAGATAAATATAGGAGAGGTCCAGCAAATATAGCTGAAACAACAAATTTAGTCCATAGTTTTTTGCTTTCTTTATCTTTCTCTTCCTGATCTAAATCTATATTTTCTTGGGGCAAAATATCGACAGGCTGGTAACCGGCCTTGCTAATCTCACGCTTAATTTCCTCAAGGGTAATCTCACTTTCATTAAATAATAATGTGGCTTTACCAGTAGCTAGGTTAACGGAAACCTCTTTAACACCTTCCATTTTCTCAATTACTTTTTCGACCCGGGCAGAACAAGCTGCACAAGTCATTCCCTTGATCTTTATAGTTTCTTTTTTCATAAGTCCTCTCTTTCTGTTGCTATATATTATACCTCTTAAGGCTTATAAACTAACACCTGAAAGCTAAGTCTCCTTAAAACAATTCACAAAGGTTTTCACCTAGCCTAAGAGCTTTCCAATATTCAAGAAATGAATTGTTAACTCTACTCTTTGCTCCATTGTGCTACAAGCCAAAGTCATTTTCATTTGGGTTTACAAACCCACAGTATTATATGTATTTCATAAAAATTTATAGAAATTTGTGTATTTTCACAATTTCCCCTTGACAGAGACAGGGCATTATTGTAAAGTAGCAACAATAGATTTGAAAAGGGAGAAGACATGAATACAAAGATTATGACTTTTGCAGATAAAAAACACGGTAAGGGATAGCGCCGCCTTCGATTAAATAAATAATCCAGGGCAGGTGCATTTTCTCTTGCCCCAGGGATAAAGTCAGATGAACCATGCTGATTAACGTCTTTTGGGAATACCCCATAAGACGTTTTTTTTTTAGATTCATAACTTTTTATTACTCTTACTATTTTGAAAGGAGCACGAAAATGATTGAAGGATCAATTGTAGCACTAATTACACCTTTTAACCCTGATGGAAGGGTTAACTTCGATAAAATCGGAGAACTCTTGGAATGGCACATCGCCAACAAAACTGATGGGATTCTAATGCTGGGAACAACAAGTGAATCTCCAACTATGTCCCATGAAGAAGACGATGAAATATGTAAATTTGCTGTTGATGTTGTTAATAAGAGAGTACCAATTATTGCTAGTAGTGGTTCCAACTGTACGAAAACTGTGATTCAAAAAAGCCAAAGCTTTAAAAATTTAGGCGCTGACGGACTTTTAGCAATTTCCCCATACTATAATAAAGCAAATAACCAAGGAATGTATCACCACTTTGCCGATGTGGCAGACGCAGTAGATCTTCCCATGATATTATATAACGTACCCGGAAGAACAGGTTGCAGCATACCAGTAGATGTAGTAAAGCGTTTATCCCTTCATAAAAATATTGTAGGGATAAAGGAAGCCAGTGGTGATATGAGCTATGCCGCCAAACTTTCAACCTTCATAACCCCAGACTTTGCTATTTGGAGTGGCAACGATGATATTATTCTTCCTATTCTTAGCCTAGGTGGGTCAGGAGTTATCTCGGTGCTAGCTAATATTATGCCCCTAGAAACCCACCAAATGGTTAGAGATTATTTAGATGGTAATATTGAAAAGGCCCGGAAATTCCAGATCGACTATATGCATCTTATTAATGATTTATTTATTGAAGTAAACCCAATTCCTGTTAAGGAAGCTATGAATTTAATGGGCATGGGTGTAGGGGGCTATAGAATGCCCCTCTGTCCAATGGGTGATGACACTCGGGAGATTCTTAGATGTGAAATGGAAAGGATGGACTTAATATAGTGAAGATTATTGTATCTGGAAAAGGTAGAATGGGAAAGGCTATTGATGAAACTGCAGCAGAAATGAAATCCCAAATTCCAAATAGACCTTTGGAAATAGCTTCTTTTATCGGTAGAGAGCAAGTCTCAGAACCAATAGCTCAAGGTGATATTATTTTAGATTTTTCAAGCCCAAGTATGGCTCTTGCCATGGCTAATGTGGCAAAGAACAGGAGAATACCTTTCATAACTGGCACAACAGGTTTTACCAAGGCTGAAATAGATGTCTTAAAAGATATTGCCCAAGAAATACCTTTGCTAGTTAGTTTTAATTTTTCTTTAGGCATCGCCCTTTTCGCACGAATTATCAAAGGGATTCCATCAATTCTTGGGCCAACTTGGGATATAGAGCTATCAGAAACCCACCACAAAAATAAAGTTGATGCTCCAAGTGGAACGGCATTCCGGCTTTTAGAAGCTCTAGATCCTGATGAATCCTTGAGGAATTCGGGAGCTTTAGGAGTTCACTCCTTGCGAGGTGGCACAGTTATCGGTGAGCATACGGTGAGTTTTTTCGGTCCTCACGAAAGCTTATCTATAACTCATCGTTCAGAAGACCGTAAAGTTTTTGCTCAAGGAGCTTTAGTAGCCTGCGAAAAACTATTAACGAAGGAAGCAGGCTTTTATACCCTGGAAGAACTAATGTTTAAGTAAAACTGAAGGACTGATTCAAGGATTTCTGATTTGCAGAAATCCTTTGTTTTATCTAATCAATATCCAGGATTTATTTATCTCATCATTATTTAATATCTAATACACCAGTCCAAATTCATGATTCCTTAAATAATCAAAATGCAAGATTTAATTTCACGAGTCGATTTTTCATTTCATTTACTATTTCAAGTTCTTCCTCTATTGTCTTGGCTTCAAATGTAGCTGAAAATCTCAAATATGACCCTGCATCATCCCAAGGAACCACTGAGATAGAAGCATTCTCAATAAAATACTTTGCTGCTGATTCAGCTGTTGGGAAAGTAACTCCCTTGCCAGCTCCCTTTGGGGCCTTCACATAAAGGAAAAAAGAACCCTTTGGTTTTTTTGGGGAAAACCCAAGACTCGAAAGCGCCTCCACTAACAAGTCTAACCTTCTTGAATACTTTTCGGCCAATACATCTGTTAGTTCAGGATGATTCATAGCGTATATTCCTGCCTTTTGTATGGCCCTAAATTGACCAGAATCTGTGTTATCCTTAACAGAAGCATAAGCTTTTATTGCTAAGGGGTTACCTACTGCAAAGGCCATACGCCAGCCAGTCATATTAAAAGCTTTTGATAGGGAGTGTAGCTCAATTCCCACATCTATAGCTCCCTCTACTGAAAGAAAACTAATAGGTGGCTGACCATCATAAGTTAAATTTGCATATGCTGAATCTGCAACGACTAGAATATTATTTGCTTTAGCAAACTTTACAACATCTTGATAAAACTCTCGAGTCGCTCCTTGACCTGTAGGATTATTTGGGTAGTTTATATATAAAAGTTTAGCTCTTGATAATATCTCGCTAGGTATTTCATTGAAATCCGGGTAATAGTTGTTGGCTTCTGTTAGGGGCAAATTAAAAACCTCTCCCCCTAAGTACTTTGTCCAAGTTGATAGTACGGGATATCCTGGAACTGTTGCCAAAGTTACGTCCCCTGGATTAATGAAACATGAAGGGAGCATTGCTAGTATTGGCTTGCTGCCGATTCCATGAAGGATATTTTTGTCTGGATCAAGGCCTTTTACCCCAAAGACTCTTTCCATGTAAACAGCAGCAGCTTTGCTAAACTCTGGAATACCGTTATCTGCATAAAATCGATTCTCGGATTTGCCTGCTTCTTCACTTAGCACTTTCACTATAGAAGAATCTGCTGGCCCATCTGGCTCGCCTACCCCCATGTCTATCATTGGTCGTTCTGGGCTTCTCTTCTTCGCTTCATCTTTAGCCATCTTTATCATAGCGAACTTATATATCTTAGTCGCCTTACCAAAATTCTCTCCACCTAGCCTTTCAGCAATCATTTTTTGAATGTCATATACCATTTTTATTGTTCCTTTCATTTATGCTATGTTATTATATTCTTCTCTCTGAACATCTAAAAATTCAGTGTAGCAAAGTAGTCTTCAGGTCTTTCTTCTCTTCTTATCAGTTCTACAGAACCATCCTCCCTCAGCAAGATTTCTTTTGAACGTAGTTTTCCATTATAATTGTATCCCATTGCAAAGCCGTGGGCTCCGGTGTCGTGAATATAGACTAAATCTCCTACTTCTATCTTTGGCAGTTTACGGTCTTTGGCAAATTTATCATTATTTTCACATAATCCACCAGTTACATCGTATGTATGGTCAAGTGGCTCACCTTCTTTTCCCATAACCGTGATATGGTGGTAAGCTCCATACATAGCAGGCCTCATCAAATTAACGGCACAAGCATCTAAACCTACATACTCTTTGTGAATACTCTTTTTATGAAGAACCCTAGCAACTAGTGCTCCATAAGGGCCTAAAACAAATCTGCCTAATTCTGAGTAAATAGCAACATGGCCCATGCCATTTGCTAGCAATATATCTTCATAGGCTTTTTTAACACCTTGGCCGATAATTTTAATGTCCGCGGCCACATCTTCAGGATGATAAGGAATCCCAACACCTCCAGAAAGGTTGATAAAAGCTAT
>Ga0265295_1009822_pt1 | contig 10120 bp, 6 predicted proteins | sample Munlansysbiofilm_FD_192503 | JGI IMG/M metagenome (GOLD analysis project Ga0265295, IMG submission 192503) | Leachate microbial communities from a municipal landfill in Southern Ontario, Canada - Methane capture system biofilm | ecosystem: Engineered > Solid waste > Landfill > Unclassified ...
TTCATAAAACAATCCCTTTCTTATCTGTAAAATATAGGGTTTTATCCGCCATTGCTTACCGCCTGCAAGCCGATTATGGAAAACACTAGTGTCGTAAGAAAAAACATACGCCAAAACGTGACCGGTTCTTTAAAAAAAAGGATTCCGGCAATAACCGTTCCAAGGGCTCCGATGGCTCCCCATACGGCATAGGCCGTTCCAACGGGGATCGCCTTTTCTCCGCCCATTGCCCTGAACAGTAGAAACATGCTCAAGCTTACTGAAAAGGCAAAAGCGATGAGCCATACCCACATCTCTTTTCCCGATGTCTGTTGGGCCTTTCCGAGACTTACGGCAAATCCTGTTTCGAAAAGACCACCTATAAACAACAATATCCAGTTAATACTCATAATTTATTTTGTAATAAACTCCCGTCGAAGCGTTGTTATTGGCGGTGTTTCAATATTGGTTGTGGCCGGATGCCTCTCTCGCTCCGGCCGTGCCGGTTTATAAGAAACAGCTTTTAGCGATTAGCTTTTAACTCTTAGCTAATAGCTAACCGCTAACCGCTAACAGCTAACAGCTATCGTGTTTCATTGTTCGTTGTGTCTACCTGGACATGTGGGTTTATGTCCCTATTCAAGTTTCACACTGCTTCTAAACCCAGGGGGTTTTACTGCAAGCACCGAACACGACAGTTGATCGAGAATATCCTCGACTGTATTGCCGATGAAAAGGCCGGATATGCCTGTGCGGGCAAAGGTCCCCATGACCACAAGATCCGCCTGCAGCTGTTCGGCCAGCTGGGGGATCATCTTTTTTGATGCTCCCTTGGGCAGGTGAAGGCGGGGAGAAAGGTAGTTGTAGTTGTCGACGCCTATCCACCTGCCCAGCTTATCTGCCAGCATATTCAGGCCGGTTTTATGGCGCATACGTATTTTTTCGACGTACTCGTTTATTCTTTTTGACGAAGTAATCTCCCTCGACGCAAGGGTCGTTTCGGCAACAGCCTCCCAGGCGTGGGCAAAGTGCAGCTTGGCAAAGCTGGACAACGCAAGTAAACTTGACAGCTCAAGGATTTGACGGTTCAGATCGAGATAAGATCCCAGGGGATTCAATGGGTTAAAATCAACAGCCGCAAGGATGGTCTTGTAGCTGGTTTCCTCATGGGGCTTCATGATCAGGACCGGGCAGGGACATTGGCGCAGGAGCTGCATGTCGTTGTTGCCGAAGATTCTATCTAACCAGCTCGGGTTTTCTGCGGGCTTGATGACAAGATCGTAGGCATCTCTTAATACAGCACGAATCGTCTCAAGATAAGTACTTCCCACCAGCACCTCCAGCCGGATCTCCTGGCGCTGCCTGTAGGATTGCAACAGGTTCTCCAGCCCCTCGTAGGAATCGGCCGTTGCAGCCGCCTTTAAATCGGCCGGGATCGATTTACCGGGGGGTGACTTCGTACCCTGGGCCACGACCTGGGTGGGGACAATGGCGGCAACCGTCAGAGTTGCCTGATTGCTCTCTGCAAGGGAGACGGCACGTGCAATACCCCACTCCTGATCATCGGCTGAATCGTTAACATAGAGAATATTCTTGAATCGTTTCATTTTTTTCACCTGGAATAGTGTTGGGGGAAAAAGCGTTCAGCAAAACAGAGCGAACGGTCTCTTGGTCTTTGGCATGTACGAGCACGGTCAGCTGATCCCATCCCTCAAGACGGGTACCGCCCTTGGGAACCACCAGCTCTTTCGCCCGTGTTATCAGAATAATTACCGAGCCTTCTGGAAACCTCAGGTTGGAGATTTCAGGCCCGACAGCACCCTGGGGACCGGGCAGATCAACAACGATCAAATCATAGTCACTCTCTGCAAGGGTGACAAGCTCCAGGTTAAACAGGGGTCTTGGCCGTGCAGGAACCGTCTTCTTGAGCAGCCGTGCAAGCCAGCCCATTGTAGATCCCTGAACCGCAATAGACAGGAGCACGGCAAAGAACACGAGGCTGAATATTTCTTCCCCGATGGCAAGCCCTGCTGCCGCAGGATAGGTGGCCAGAACAATCGGCACCGAACCCCTTAACCCCGCCCATGAGATAAAGATCTTGTCCCTCCACTCAATGCCCATGCCCGTCGTGCCAAGGAACACCGCAAAAGGCCGGGCAACAAAGGTCAACGCTAAAAACAGCAGAATACCATCCAGCCATATCCCTGCCCATTGGCGGGGAAAAACCTGGAGCCCGAGCAGGGCGAACATGCCAATGTTGGCAACTGTGGAAAGTGCGGATGTGAAATTTGACACTCCCTGCTTGTAAATAAACGGGCTGTTACCCATTACATAGCCTGCGACAAACACGGCCAGCATTCCACTGGCGTTTATCATTTCGGCCAGACCATATATCAGCAGGATGGTTGCTAAAGAAAACACATAGTAAAGACCTCGATCCTGGGGGTGGAGGCGATTGAACAGCCACAGGGCCCCCCGGGTCATTGCCCAGCCGATGAGCGGTGCGGCTGTAAATCTCCAGGCAAAGACCGCTGCCGATGTAAACCAGGTGGTCTGACCGGATGCGATTGCCTCGACCACGGCAACGGTAAGAAGAACAGCCATGGGGTCGTTGGCGGCACTTTCGATTTTTATTGTAGACGAAAGCTTGGGCGGCAGGGGTTGTCTGCGAAGGATCGAAATGATAGCTGCGGCATCAGTGGATGAGATGATCACCGCAAGGAGCAGGGCCCTGTGAAGCTGCCAGTTGAAGAGCCCGTAAAGAACGCCAAAAGTTCCAAGGGCGGTCAGTATTACACCCCAGGTGGCAAGTCCCCCGGAACGAAGGGCTACAGCCTTGAAGTCCGACTGGCGGGTGACAAAACCACCGTAGAACAGAATGAATACCAGGGCAAAGTTTGCGACCTGCTTGGTAAGTTCAATATCATCAAAATGCCAGATTCCCAGGACATCACTGCCAAAAACAATCCCAGCACCCAGGGCGATCAATATGACAGGCACACTAAAGCGATCGAGCCACACCGCAACCAGAACAATTGCAATCAAAAGTATTGGACCTATAACATACACAACATCCATAATTGATATTATCTCTCCTTTTTCTCTGAAACACATTTCTTAGCTGTCAGCTGTCAGCTCTTAGCTCTTAGCTCTTAGCTTTTAGCTAACGGCTAACAGCTAACGGCTTCGTTGTGCCAGCCAGGACATTTGGGTTACGCGGCTCTCTCTTTGGCTGTTATCCCCATGAAGATAGAGTAGAGCAGCGGAATAATCAAGAGGGTCAGAAGGGTTGCAAAGCTCAAACCAAAAACAATAACCACGGCCATTGATTGAAAAAAGGCGTCAAAGAAAAGCGGTGTAACGCCTAAAACCGTCGTAAGAGTCCCCATCATCACAGGCCGCATACGGCTGTTGGCAGCATCCACCACCGCATCAAACCTGGGTTTCCCATCGGCTATTTGGACATCTATTTCATCAACAAGGACAATGGCATTCTTTATTAACAACCCAGACAGGGAAAGGATACCAAGGATGCCCATGAATTCAAGGGGAACACCCGTGGTGACCAGTCCAAAAACAACGCCGATCATGGACAGGGGCACCACCAGCCAGATCACCAGGGGCTGCCTTATTCGCCTGAACAGGATCACAACCACCAGCACCATAGCCAGAAAACCCATTGGAATGGTGGACATGAGATCCTCGTTGGATTCTGTTGAATCGCCATATTCACCCTCCCATTTGAGGTTGTAGCCGTCTGGAAGCTCAATGGCTTCAATCTGTGGACGGATTCTTGACAATAAAACGGATGCAGGTTTTCCAGGGTATGGGTCTGACTGCGCTTTTATTGTGAACACACGGTCTTTGCTCAAAATCTGCCCGTTACGCCAGATGGTTTTGAAGCCGTTTGTGACCTGGGAGATCGGTATATAACGGCCTGTGGCGCTGCTCAAAACCTGAACATTTTTTATGTCATCAATGGTGGCATCGTAAGTATCGGGCAGGCGTGAGATGATTGGAATCTGATCATCTCCCTCCCTGTAAACCCCTACATTCTGACCTGTGAAATAATGGTCCAGGGCAACGGCTAAATCCCGTCTGGAGATGCCGGCACGTCGGCCTTTTGCCGCCGAGTAAACAGGTTCAATAACCGCCACGGGCTGCCGCCAGTCGTCCTTGATGGAAAGTGCGCCTCCGTCTGCCCGCATGACTGCCTTGGCCTGATCTGCAAGTTTGTGCAAAATCTCAGGGTCTTTGCCGCTGAACTGGGCCTCTATCTTAGAACCTCCGCCAGTGCCTAAAATAAACCGCCACACCTTGGCCTGGGCTTCTGGGAATTTGCCTTCAATAAATGATTGAACCTTCTCAACCTTGTCGTCTAAAGTATGGTAGTCGTCAACCCGGACAAGGAGCTGCCCATAGGAACTGTTGTTGGATTGGGGTGAGTAGATCAGCATATAACGAATGCCGCCGCCTCCAATAAGAGTCTGCACGGCTTCAACCCCGTCGAGTCCCCGGACAAAATTTTCAATTTCCACCATGTCTTTCCGGGTACGTTCGATGGCGGTGCTTTCTGGCAGCCAGTAATCCACCACCATTTGCGGCGAGGTTGACTGGGGAAAATAGCCCTGGGTCATAAATTGAGCTCCCCAGATGGAAACTGCAAACAATCCAAGGGCTCCAGCGATCATGATCCATCGGATCTTCAGGCAAAACCGGATGAATTGTTTATAATTCCTTGCAAAGGCCCCCTCTTTGAACTCCTCTGAGCCTGCTTCAGGTTCAGGCAAAAACCAGTAGCAAAACAGCGGTGTCAAAGTAATTGCGAAGATCCAGCTGATCATCAGGGAGATCATCACAACCCAGAACAGATGACCGGTATATTCCGCAGTCTGACCGGGTGCAAAACCGATGGGCGCAAAGGCGATGATTCCAACCAGGGTCCCTCCCAGGAGGGGCCATTTGGTCTGGGATACGATTTTTTTAGCAATTTCGAGTTTCTTGATTTTCTGCCTGACTCCCACCAGAATACCTTCGGTTACAACAATGGCATTATCAACCATCATGCCGAGAGCTATGATCAATGCACCCAGCGAAATTCGGTGGAGGGGGATATCCATAGCCTGCATGGTGGCAAGGGTCCCGGCTATGGTCAGCAGCAGTATTGCACCGATGATGAGGGCAGAGCGAAGCCCCATGAAAATCAGCAGGGTGACGATGACAATTGCCAGGGCTGCCAGCACATTCATGATGAAATTATCCACCGAGGCCTGTACGATTCTGCCCTGGTGGTAGTATTCAGACACCTCCATGGCGATGGGCCGCAGGCTGAGCGTCTCCCTTATGCGTTGATCAACAGCCTTACCCGTCTTGACCACGTTCCCGCCCAATACATTTGAGATACCAAGGGCAATGGCCCTCTTGCCGTTATAGCGAATGATCTTGGTCGGGGGTGTCTGATAGCCTCGATATACCGTTGCTATATCTTTAAGGTAGGTGATCTTACCATCCGGTGACGTGGAAACTTGCAGGTCTTCAATCGAAGAGACAGTATCGATGGCTCCCGAGGGATCGATCATTATCCTCCGGTCTTTGATGCGGATATCCCCTGCTGAGACCACCGAGTTCTGCTGGCCTATGATGTCGTATAACTTTGATACCGAAGCACCAAGCGCTGCCCTGCTCCCCTGGGATATTTCAACAAAGATCGCCTCTTTCTGTTCTCCGGCAAGCTGGACCTTGCCCACACCTTTAACCTGTAATATCTCCTTCTGCAGCTGTTTTGCATAGGCCCGTAATTCTGCCCAGGTGTAATCTTCCCCGGTCACAAAATAGTAAAATCCATAAAGGTCTCCAAAATTATCATTTACAATCGGTGTTCCGGCCTCTCCGGGCAATGTTCGCTCCGCATCTTTGATCTTATTGCGCAATTTTGTCCAGATGACTTGAAGATCTTCCCCGGTCTTTGAAAACTCATATTTAATTTCGACGGTTATTTCAGACAGTCCAGGCGATGAAATTGACTTGATCTCCTTGACCTCCTGCATCTGCTGAAGGGCCGTTTCCAGGGGCTCAGAAACCTCCAGGGCAACCTCTTCTGGGCTTGCCCCGGGATATTGGGTGAAGATTATGGCGGTCCGGATGGTAAACTCAGGGTCTTCAAATCGCGGCATGTGCAGGTAGGCGTTCCATCCTGCAAAGAGCGTTATTAAAATCAATATCACGCTCAGCAGTTTGTTTTTAATTGAAAATTCGGCTATATTCATTTAATCTTTGTCCTGTAGGGAATTTGGCCTGTCTGGATTATCAGCCTGGATCGTTTTTTGTAAATATTCGGGTTGGCAATGTAAATGTTTGGCCAGCACCCCAAATATTTACTATCTTTTTGACCAGCGGCGGACCTGCATTCCCTCGGACAGCTGATCGATTCCTGCTCCAACGATTGTTTCACCGGACGTCAGACCGCTTAAAATATTTAACTCTGATCCCACGCCCTGTTCAATGGTCACGGTTCTTTTCGAGACCGTCATAGTTTCTTTGTTGACCACCCATACATACCTTTGACCTTCGTCTACACCTAGGGATATCATGGGAACACTTATTCTGATACCGTTCATGGCTTTTCCAGGATCTTTTAACTGGATCTCGGCATTCATTCCAGGCAGGATGAGGATATCATCCGGCGGGGGGAATTTGAAGATTGTCTCATAGGTTTGTGTGGCTGCATCAGCCTCCAGGGATATTTCATAGAGAATGGCGGGAATAGGCCGATCCGGTGCCACGTCCAAGGTCACAAAAAATGTATTCTTGAATTCGCTGTATCTCTTAAATTGAGCAAGAACGTTGGCCGGCAGGTTTGTTTTTACATTCGGCTGTTTGAGATTCAACATCGTAATTACTGTTTTCCCGGCCTGGGCTGTCTGCAACTCTTCAATCGAGACTTTGGAGACATGGCCTGCAAAAGGGGCGACAATTACGGTATCACTAAGGGCCTTTTTTGCCATGTTCAACTGGGCTCCGGCAGTATCCAGCGTTGTTTTTCGTCGTTGGAGCTCATTCCTGGCGATGGCGTTTCCTTCGATGAGACGTAGGGCCCGTTGGTATTCTTTTTCTGCATTTTTATAGGTGGCCTGGGCCGATTCCAGTTTCGATCGAAAATCACGCTGATCAAGCCTTGCCAGCACCTCACCCTGTTCAACCGCCTGGGCCGCCCTGACGTTGAGATCCTTGACGACACCGCTGACGCTGAATGCCAGCTCAGACCCGGTTTCCCCTTCAATTACCGCAGGATAGGACAAAAATGAATCGGCTGTGTTTTCCCCCACCGTGATCAACACCGCCGGTCTGATTTGATCTGCGGTTTCCATGGGTGGATTTTCCGAACCGCAACCCGCCATCAGGGGGATCAGCAACGATATTATTATTCTCTTATACATGGTTCTCCTTACCTTACCTTGTCTGTTTGTCATGTGGGAAACTTCCACCTAGGGGGATTGCAAACAGACATGACTAAGTTTGGTGTGTCTAATGAATATCTATACATGCAATAAACATAACAAACTATCAGGGCTGGGCTGAAAAAACAATTGAAATAGGCTCTCCTGGATGTTTTACCCAGGTTTCATAACTTGGCCGGCACAATCCTAAAACCTCTTAAGATATTCGCTGCACTCTTCAAAGGTTTTAAAAACATGCTCTTTGGAAATCAAGTTAGGAATTACATCCATTGTTTTTAACATATACATGGGTTGCGGCTGTATGATGGTCATCAATACAGTGATTCCCCTTGATTGCAGGTCTTTGATGGCTGTTTCCATGGCATACAGTCCTGACTGGTCCATAAAGGAAACAAGCTTCATCCTTATGATGACAATCTTAACACCATAGGGAATTGCATTCATGACCTCATTGAAACGGGCAATGGAGCCAAAGAATATGGGGCCGTCCAGACGCTGGATATAGATTTTGTTCCTGGTTTCGTCGGTTATGCCCCTTTCATCCTCCCAGGGGGATTCCTTGTCAAACTGGGTGATGGCATCGGAATGGTAGCTGGCCTCAACCAGGTCACTGATTCTTTTCATGAAAAGGACAGAGGCAATTATCATTCCTATTCCAACGGCGATGAGAAGGTCCACAAAAACCGTCAGGGCAAGAACGGTAACCAGCACAAAGGCGTCCGCCCTTGGTATTTTAAATAGATCTTTCAAGCCTTTAAAATCAATAATCCCAAAACCTACAGTGGTCAGAATCCCAGCCAGAACAGAGAGGGGTACAAATTTGACAAACCTTCCTAAGCCCAATAAGACAGCCAGCAGCAGCAGGGCGTGGATCATGCCTGAAAGCCTTGTGCGGCCACCGCTTTTCAAGTTGACAACAGTCCTCATGGTTGCACCTGCACCTGGGATACCGGAAAAAACACCTGCCAGGATGTTGCCGATCCCCTGCCCAATAAGTTCACGGTCGCTGTTATGCTTAGATTTGGTGATATTGTCGGCTATGACCGAGGTCAGCAAAGTATCTATGGAGCCAAGGCCTGCCAGTGTGAGTGCAGGAATTACCGCCATTTTTACGATGGTAAGCCATTGAATTTCAGCCATTGAAAAATTGACAAAAAACGGCAGGGGAACCCCGGATGGAATTTCCCCGATGGTTAGTTTTGATTCGAATCCTATAAAAACCGAAATAACGGTAACAATTGCCAAGGCAGCCAATGTGGCTGGGACTTTTCTGGTCAAAAAAGGGAAGAGATATATAATGGCAATGGTTCCCAAGCCCATCAAGAGGGCAGAAGTGTTAAAATCTCCAGCCCTTTGAGGCAGTTGTAAGATCATATCCACTATTAAAACCGGAGATTTCATACCCAGAAGGGGATAGATCTGCTGCAGGATAATAATAATCCCGATTCCACTCATAAAGCCTGACAGCACGGGATAGGGGATGTATCGGACATATTTCCCGATTTTAATCACCCCAAAAAGAATCTGGAATAAACCGCATAAAATTCCTGCAATGGATATCGTAATAATTACGGTTTCAATATTATGAAAGGTTGAGGTCGCCCAGGCTGTGGAAATTAAAGTTGCGGTAATAACTGTCATAGGGCCGGTAGGACCGCTGATCTGGGAATGAGTACCGCCAAATAAAGAGGCAAAAAAACCCAGCATCATGGCCCCTGAAAGTCCGGCCAGTGCTCCGTAGGCCCCGATGTTGACTACCTCATCCACACTGATAACGCCAAAGGCCTGTATCCCAAATGCCAGAGCAAGAGGTAAAGCTACGATACCCGAGGTTAGCCCCCCGAATAAATCTCCCTTTAGATTTTTTGTCGATAAAGTTTTCATGTAAACAAAGCTCCTTTTAGAATTTTTTCTGACATCCCTTTCAGGAAAATGTTTTTTTTCGCATTTCTGAGAACATCCGTTCCCGTCAGATCATTGATTATAGTTTCACATAACCTGGACAAGCCAGAACCAAAAAGGTTTTCTGATTCTCTTGCCAAAACAACACGAAAATCGGAGATAAGAATCTAAAAGTTGCATTCATGATTTTTAGGAGAAACACTTTCCTGGGATCGGATGCAGCGCACACTCCGTCCGTGTCGATGAGAAATTTTACTTGAGGGATACTTCCCAGAGCTAAGTAATGCAGATTTCCTGGTTGAGTTGAATACAGCGATAGAGGACAGCAAAACCCGGCACAGAAAGATTCATTGGTCTGTGCGGACCGCAAATTAAATTCTTTATGTTGGTTGTCTGCATGTATTGGACTCCGCTCAAAAGTTAAGCACCTGATAGTTCATCTTATAGCACATGTAGTTTCCAGAATCCAATATGCAATCAGCACCCTTTATTTATAGGAGCCACAGCCTTGTTAGGTGCATGTTCGATGGTGAGGTGGTTGGACAACAAAAAAACAAGGTAAAGGAACAGGTCTTGGACTGGCAGTAAGGATTAATAAAGAACTGGCTGAAGTTTTAAGTGTTAAAGAAGTTTTAATGAAGAGTTTTGCAAAGGCTGACGTGGTTCAGATGGTAAGAAAAGTGCTGGATGAATGCAAGAGTTTGGGGACAGCTTAAAGTAAGGCGTCCCCGGACTCTTTGTTATTGGTTCCTTGCCCTTAGAATATGCTTTTGAATTTTACC
>Ga0265295_1009826_pt1 | contig 10118 bp, 10 predicted proteins | sample Munlansysbiofilm_FD_192503 | JGI IMG/M metagenome (GOLD analysis project Ga0265295, IMG submission 192503) | Leachate microbial communities from a municipal landfill in Southern Ontario, Canada - Methane capture system biofilm | ecosystem: Engineered > Solid waste > Landfill > Unclassified ...
TTCCAAAAATACTCTTTGAAATTAGTTTGGTAGCATAAGTCCCATTTTGAACTGTGGAAGACTCTTTAGTGACGGTAATCACTCCCAATGATGCTGATGTAGAATTGGGAGTATCCCAGCCTGTTGGGTTATCGTAATTGGATGCAGCAGTCCAATTTTCGAAGTTTCCATTGGGGATCTGTTGTCCAAAGACAAGACCCCCAATCAGAAATAAGAAAAAATAAGTGAATGATTTTTTCATTGACACTATTTTTTTAATAATACGTCTTGAATGACTTGTTTAAATGTGTCTTTGGGTAAAGCACCCATGGCCATCTGTGGTTGTTCACTTTTTGGTACAAAAAGAAATGAAGGAATACTTTGGATCCCGAAAGCACCGGCAAGTTCAACTTCTTGTTCAGTATTTACCTTGTAGATGTTGATTTTTCCTTTGTATTCTTCAGCAAGTTCTTCAAGGATAGGGGCTACCATTTTACATGGACCACACCAGTCAGCATAAAAGTCAATAATACAAGGAAGTTCGCCTTCAAATTTCCATTCTTTGTTTTGCTCGAAATTGAATACCTTTTCAAGAAAGGTTTCTTTTGTAAGATGTTCTGTCATTATGTTTGGATTTAAAGTTACAAATTGTTTTATTTTAATAAATCTTTTTCAATCATGCTTTTGTAATCGGCTTTTGTGAAAGCACCAACCTGTTTTGTAGGCTCGCCTGTTTTTGTACAAAACATAAGAGTGGGAAGATATTGTATCCCGTAAAAGTTACTCAGTTCGCCGTCTTTTTCAGTGTCAACCTTATAGATGTTGATTTTTCCAGCATATTCTTGGGCCAGTTCATCAAGTATGGGCGAAACTATACGACATGGTGCACACCAATCAGCATAAAAATCAATGATACATGGAAGTTCTCCTTTGAAATTCCATTTCGGGTTTGATTTGTAATCATGAATTAGCTTCCTGAAGCTCGCATTATCAAGTTTAATTACTTTTCCTTCTGCTTTTGTTTCTTCAGTTGTAGTAGTTGTCGTTGGTTGTTCTTCAGTGTTGTTGTTAACTATTACGTTTGTGTCCTGTTTATCCTCGTTTTCTATCTGTCCCCTTTCAGTTGACTGGTTACAGGCAAAAGTTAATAAAAGTACTGAAAGTGCGGAAATTAAAATGATTGTTTTTTTCATGGCAAATTATTTTTCTGCAAAGTTAAATATTTTTTTTTATTTAGCGCATATTTATCACTAATTTGTTTTGATTTAATTTAATTAGTAATTTAGCGGAAAATTAATAATTGTGAATACAGTAAAATTCTTTCAGTTGTCCTTGGATGAATTTTTATCCGGATATCAGGATGAAGAAGCCTGTATTGAATTGCTATCAGATTTAAAGTGGGAGAGTGGTTTTCAATGTAGGAAATGTGGACATCAGCATTATTGCGATGGACGCTATCCTGGGTCCAGGCGTTGCACTCGATGTAAGACTGAGGAAACACTGAAAGCAAATACAATATTTAAAAACTGTAAATTACCTTTGCGTACTACCATGCATTTGATGTTATATGCCTATCACAATCCATTGTCATCGACAACGGAAATGTGCAAAGAGCTTGGCGTGAGACAGATGACATGCTGGAGAATGAAGCAAGTGGTGAAAGAAATTTTAGAAAAATAATAATTACACTATTCTAACTAAATAAAAAATGAAAAAACAAATCATACAAGCAATCAAAGAAAGATACAGCCCTTTAATTTTCGATAATAAGGAGATTTTAGAAGAAATCATGACGGTTTTACTCGAATCTGGCACTCTTGCAGCTTCTAGTTATAATAATCAGCCTTGGCGTTTTATTTGGGCGGCAAAAGGAACAGAAGGATACGAAAAATTATATTCTTTTTTATCAGAATATAATCAGGAATGGACTTCAACGGCTCCAGTATTGATGATTGCTATTGCTGAGGTTGTCAATGAAAAAGGGAAGGGGAATTATCATGCCCTTTACGATTTAGGGCAGGCGGTGTCATCCATGGCAGTTCAGGCTTCCTCAATGGGCATTCAGTTTCATCAGATGGGAGGATTTGACAGTGCAAAGGCTACCGAAGAGCTTAAAGTCTCTTCAAACTTTGCCTTGGTCTCAATGATTGCAATGGGATATCCCGGTGATAAAAATTTGCTCAATGAACATTTTTACAAAAGGGCACATGAGCCAAGAGTGAGAAAATCTCTCAAAGAAATCAGTGGGGGAGTGGATTTTTTTAGATAATACCCTTTGATTTTTAGCCACAATTTTTTTGTTTTCAACAATTTTGCAATTGGGCAGATGATGTAATGAGTGTTTTATTGTAAAATCTATATATTCAGGATAAAATGATCCTAATATACAATAGATAGTGGTTAAGCACGGAATGTTATCCTACCGATTAAAGATATATGTACAATTAACTTTGTTAAATGAGGACATATTTATGAATTTAACAAATGGGTATGTTTTATATTGTTGATAAAATTTTCTCATTGGTTTAGCTTGAATAGTGATGAAATATTTTATATATAACCTTCATGATATCAGATAGTAATGACGTATTCTGCATTTATTAAATTCCTTTATGTGGCTGTTAGTCAGGTTATTGTGTGTTGTGTTTGATGCATTTAAAAATCACTATTTTTGCCGTCTAAAATTAATGATCAATGTCAGCAAAACGTAAATCAACAGACCTGAAGAAGCGAATGCATGACGCATTGCAAGGCGGTGGCCAGAAGGCCATTGAAAAGCAGGTCGCCATGGGTAAAATGACTGCCCGAGAAAGAATTCTTGCATTACTAGATCCAGATTCATTTCATGAATATGATTTGTTTGTGGAGCATGCAGGGAAAGATTTTGATATGGATAAAAAGTATCTCCCGGGTGATGGTGTCATTACTGGAACTGGTACTGTCATGGGACAGCCTGTTTGTATATATGCTCAGGACTTCACTGTTGCAGGTGGTTCTTTGGGATACATGCATGCCAAAAAGATTACCAAGATTATGGATCATGCCATGAAACTGAAGGTGCCTATTATTGGCATCAACGATAGTGGTGGGGCTCGTATTCAAGAAGGTGTCAATTCCCTTGCAGGATATGGTGAGATTTTCTGGAGAAATACCGTAGCAAGCGGTGTTATTCCTCAGATATCCGTTATTCTTGGTCCTTGTGCGGGTGGTGCAGTTTATTCCCCAGCTCTTACAGACTTTGTGTTTATTACAGGACCTGAGGTTATAAAAACTGTTCTCGGCGAAGAAATTTCAATGGAAGATCTTGGTGGAGCTCGTGTTCATGCAGAGACTACTGGAAATGCACACTTCTTTGCCGAATCTGAAATAGAGTGTTTTGCACAGATTAAAAAGTTGTTTGAGTTCATTCCTTGGAACAATACTAGAAAAGCCAAATCTTTTCCTGCTAAACAACCAAAGACAAGAACATATAAGATAGATGAGATTTTTCCTACAGACGCTAGAAAACCTTACGATATTCGTGATATCATCAGAGCGTTGGTTGACAGTTCTGAGTTTTTCGAAGTGATGGAATTGTTTGCTGCCAATATTGTTATTGGATTTGCACGTATTAATGGTGAAACTGTTGGTATTATTGCTAATCAACCGTTGGTTCTTGCCGGTGTACTTGATTGTGATTCAAGTGATAAGGCTGCACGTTTTGTCCGTTATTGTGATGCGTTCCTTATCCCACTTCTTACGCTTGTTGATCTTCCGGGTTACCTTCCGGGCATTGATCAGGAACATGCAGGTGTAATCAGACACGGCGCCAAATTGTTGTATGCATATAGTGAAGCTACTGTTCCTAAAATTACGTTGATTCTCAGAAAAGCATACGGCGGTGGATATATTGCAATGTCTTCTAGCCATTTGCGTGCTGACTTCGTGATTGCATGGCCTACAGCAGAAATCGCTGTTATGGGACCTGAGGGTGCTGCCAATATTATTTTTAAAGCCGAAATTCAGGCTGCCGAAAATCCAGATGAGGTTAGAAAGAAAAAAGTAGCAGAATATAAAAAGAAGTTTGCAAATCCTTATGTCGCCGCTGCATACGGACACGTTGATGCTGTGATTGAGGCCGGTGAAACTAGGAAGTTTATTATTCATGCTCTTGAAATTGCTGCAAGCAAATCAGTGATGGTTCCAGAGAAAAAACATGGCATTCCTCCATTTTAAAAATGATTATTATGTCAAAGAGAAAAACTGAAAAGCTAAAAATAGCTGACGTTAAATACGATGATGTGCCCGACTATGTTACTTTTGTAGTTCACACTGCAAAGTATAGAACTCTTGTAACCAAAAAGTATCTTAACAGAAAACTTTGGGAAAAGAAAGAGCCTGGACATATTTTTGCTACTATTCCTGGATTGATTCATAAGATTTATGTGAAAAAGGATGCCAAAGTTAAAAAGGGACAATTGCTTATTGAATTGGAAGCAATGAAAATGTATAACAAACTCTTGGCTCCCATTGATGGAGTAGTAAAAGAAATTGTTGTTGAGGATAAGCAGAAAGTATCGAAAAACCATCTGTTGATGGTGATTGAGTAAAAAAAAAGAGGCCGCATAAAGCAGCCTCTTTTTTTCTTTTAGGGAATTTCCTATTTTAATACTCCCAGTTCTTTTCCAACTTTTGTGAAAGCGGCGACACATTTGTCAAGGTGAACTCTATCATGTGCGGCAGAAACTTGAACACGAATACGTGCTTGATCTTTAGGCACAACAGGGTAGTAGAACCCAATCACATAAATACCTTCTTCTAGAAGTTTGGATGCCATCACTTGTGATAATTTTGCATCATAAAGCATAACTGCAATAATTGCACTCTGAGTAGGTTTGATATCAAATCCTGCTTCTTTCATTTTTGCAGCAAAATAAGCAATGTTCTCGTGAAGTTTGTCCTGTAGTGTGTTTGTTTCGGACATCATGTGGAACATTTCAATTCCTGCCTGAACAACAACTGGAGGAATAGAGTTTGAGAAAAGATATGGACGTGATCGTTGACGAAGCATTGCGATAATTTCTTTTTTTCCTGTGGTAAAACCGCCAACAGCACCACCAAATGCTTTGCCAAGCGTTCCTGTAATCATCTCAATTTTTCCCATGAGATTGAATTTTTCAGTTACGCCGCGACCTGTATGTCCAACAACACCTGCTGAGTGACATTCGTCAATCATAACCATGGCGTCATATTTATTTGCTAGTTCATAGATTTTATCAATGGGAGCAACATTTCCGTCCATTGAGAAAACACCGTCAGTAACGATAAGGCGGAAACGATTTTTTTGTGCTGCAATAAGTTGTTTTTCAAGATCTTCCATGTCTGCATTGATATATCTGTATCTGTCAGCTTTACAAAGTCTGACTCCATCAATGATTGATGCATGGTTCAGTGAATCGGAAATGATTGCATCTTGTTCGTTAAGTAATGGTTCAAAAGCGCCACCGTTAGCATCAAAACATGCTGCATAGAGAATGGTGTCTTCTGTGCCGAAAAATTCAGCAATGGTGCGTTCTAGTTCTTTATGTATGTCGGTAGTTCCACAAATAAAACGTACACTTGACATGCCGTATCCGTGTGTGTCCAACACTTTTTTTGCTGCTTCAACCAGTTTTGGATCATTAGAAAGTCCAAGGTAATTGTTGGCACAGAAATTTAATACTTTCTGTCCTGTATTCAACATAATCTCTGCACCCTGTGGAGAAGTGATGATGCGTTCGTCTTTTTGTAAACCCGCTTCTTTGATGCCTTCCAGTTCTTTCTGAAGAAATTCTTGTACTCTGTTATACATATTGCTTTAATTTTAAAATGTATTGCAAAACTACATTATTTTTTTCATTGAATACGTTTGAAGTCTATTTTTTATCTTCAAATAAAATAATTACATCAGACTTATAAGAATGCATTGTAGATTTCTGAAGTTTTATATTAAACAGCGTTGCAGTAAACTTTTTAGGGTTGCTTGTTGGATTCTAAATAGCTGCGATGAGCTACATAAAAAGCCAGAGGCTGACTCCCATCACTGCCATGCCTGCTATGAGTCCTGCGATGGCGATGTGATGTTCACCATATTCTTCAGCGGTGGGCAATAACTCATCCAGTGAGATATAAACCATGATGCCGGCGACGGATGCGAAGACGATTCCAAAAGTTGATTCATTGAAAAAACTTCTTAAAAGGAAGTACCCAAGAAAGGCACCAACGGGTTCGGCAAGACCCGAAGCAAAGGATAGCCAAAAAGCCTTTTTTTTGCTTTTCGTTGCATAATATATTGGTACCGAAACAGCTATGCCTTCAGGAATATTGTGAATTGCAATGGCAGCAGCGATGCTGATCCCTAATTTTGGGTCTGAGAGTGCTGCAATAAACGTTGCAAGACCTTCTGGAAAATTGTGGATGGCAATTGCTAAGGCTGAAAACATCCCCATTCGAAGTAGCTTTTTATCTCCTTCTTTATTTAGATTTTTAGGATCAATATTTTTAATTTCATGAGGGTTTCCAAAAGAAGGAATGAGCCTGTCAATTGCTGCAATGATTGCAATTCCTGCAAAAAAAGCAAGGAAGGTGTATAAATACCCAGCTTTTGGACCGTGAGCAATACTAAGAGAATCTTGCGCCTTTGCAAAAATTTCAACCAAAGAAACATAAATCATAACTCCAGCAGAAAAACCTAAAGATGCTGCCAGAAATTTCGGATTGAATTTTTTGGAAGCAAATGCCATAAAACTGCCAATACCTGTCGAAATACCTGCAAGGAATGTTAATCCGAAGGCAAAAAGAATACTTTCATTGGGCATAAATTATTTATTAGTCTAATGGAAATAAAGTTCTAAAATAGTTTGCAAATTTAATCAAATCTATTATAATAGAAATCTCTTTTGTTTATAAATTGCCGTTTTTTTAGAAACGTTTTGTTAATGTGGATACTCTCTTATATTGAATGCTTGAAAAAAACTTTAACTTCAAGCACATTCTTTATTAAATTTGCAAAAAAGGGATCTTTTGAAAACATTTTTCCGAGTTATTTTGGAAAGCATAAGGTTTGCGGTGACTGAATTGAAGTTGAACCGGACCAGAACCTTTTTGACCTTACTGGGTATTTCCATAGGAATTTTTTGCATCATTAGTGTTTTTTCTGTGGTTGATTCAATGAAAAAAACAATTCAAAACAGCATTGAATCGATGGGAAGCAATGTTCTTTATGTTCAAAAGTGGCCATGGGAATTCAGTGCGGATTTTGCATGGTGGAAATATATGAAACGCCCTGTCCCGACGTTTGATGAGTATAGAGAACTCAAAATCAGATCTAAAACTGCAGAAAACGTAGTGTTTATTGCTTCAACAATGAGTTCTGTTGAACGTAATGATTTAAAAACCGATGCCACAGCAATTATAGGAATAACTGATGATTATCCAGTGGTTCAACCAATTGACATTGAAAAAGGAAGGTTTTTTACTGGAAGTGAATATTCAAATGGAACTAATGTTGCAGTGTTAGGAAATGACATCGCTGATCTTTTGTTCCCATCTCTTGATCCTGTCGGACAGTCTTTCAAGGTGTTTAATCAAAAAGTGAAAGTTATTGGTGTGTTGGTGTTTGAAGGTTTAAAGGGCACTTCAAATTCTCATGATAAAAGCGTTTTACTTCCTGTGCAGTTTTACAGAAGATTTATTGACCTGAATGATGAATATTTTGCCAATACAATGATTATGGTCAGAGTTAAAAAGGGAATTTCCAATGTGCAGGCGGTAGATGAGCTAACAGGAATTATGCGTTCGGTGAGACGACTAAAGCCAAGTGCGGAAGATAATTTTTCAATCAATGAATCGAGTTTGCTGACCAAAGGTTTTGAAAGCCTATTTTCAATTTTATCTCTTGCAGGCTGGCTTATTGGTGGTTTTTCTCTCCTCGTTGGTGGTTTTGGAATTGCTAATATTATGTTTGTATCTGTCACTGAAAGAACGCGGATTATTGGTGTTCAGAAAGCTATTGGTGCCAAAAATCAGTTTATCCTTTTTCAATATCTTGTTGAATCTGTTTTTCTTAGCATGATGGGGGGTGCCATTGGTTTGATAATAGTTGTGCTGCTCACTTTTGCTGTGTCCTCGGGAAGTGGATTTCCATTGTATGTCAGTTTTGGCAACGTTATGATGGCATTGCTCATTTCTGCCTTTATAGGTATTGTTTCTGGATTGGCGCCTGCATTCAAAGCTTCACGTTTAGACCCTGTTGAAGCAATTCGAAGGTGATCTTTTTTGGTAAAATGTAAATGATGATTGTATCTAATAAAATAGTATCCAGATTTGTTGATAAACCATGTTTACTCATTGACGAGTTCATTGCAAGAGCTAATATTCATAAGATGGCCAAGAAAGCCAGGGCAAACAAAGTGAACTTTAGACCTCATTTCAAAACGCACCAGTCTGAGACCATTGGTGAGTGGTTCAGGGACGAGGGTATTAAAAGCATCACAGTTTCTTCTGTTGATATGGCTGATTATTTTGCCAGCTGTGGCTGGACGGATATTACCATTGCTACTCCAGTTAATCTGCTGCAGATGAAAAAAATTAATGAGATAGCTTGTGTTATTGACCTGAATCTTGTCGTGGACAGTGCCAATCTTGCTATTGAAATGATAAAAATACTTGACGCTAGGGTAGGAGTTTATTTGAAAATTGACACTGGTTCAGGACGATGTGGTCTGTTGCCTCAGATGGAAGAAGAAATTGTGTCAGTAACATCTATGCTTTCTCTAAGCAGGAATGCCGTATTTAAGGGATTATTAATTCATAGCGGACATACCTACAGAGCAAACTCAAAAGAAACTATACAAGGGATTTATAAGAATGACATGAAAATCCTCAGAGGACTCAAAGAACACCTCAATCAGTATTACAAGGATGAAATTATCATTTCAGTTGGGGATACGCCAGGGTGTACTCTCGGCAAGGATTTGAGTTGGGCTGATGAAATCCGTCCTGGAAACTTTGTTTTTTATGATCTTTTCCAGTGGAATATAGGCGTTTGTGAAGCATCTGACATTGCGTGTGTTATGGCTTGTCCCGTAATATCTACTTATCCGAATCGAGGCGAACTACTAATATATGGCGGAGCAGTTCATTTTTCAAAAGACATATTGGATTTCCAAGATAAATCAGTGTATGGACTGATGGCTAAATCGGAAAGTAATGGGGTATTAATTCCTGATTCTGATTCGCCACTGCTCAAATTATGGCAGGAGCATGGACTTTTAAGATCGGGACATGAATATGTTACCGAAAATAAATCTGGCGATATTGCTTTTGTGTTTCCTGTTCACAGTTGCCTCACACTTGATGCAGTAAGAAATGTGAAAACTACAGAAGGAAAGAGTATAAAAGTAATGAGGAAAGATTGATAGTCTTTGAGACTATGGCATTTATTTGAGCAAGTTTGTTAGCAAATCTTCCAATTGTTTTCCTCTTAGGTTTTTCCCCACAATGACGCCATCAGAATTGATGATGATGTTGGCAGGAATTGAGGAAACCCCATATTTTTTTGATACTGCCGAGTTCCATCCTTTCAGTTCGCTCACGTGAGCCTGCCATGATAGGTTGTCGTCGATGATTGCTTTTTTCCACCCGTCTCCATTGCTGTCAAGGGAAATCGAATAATAGGCAAGTCCCTTGTCTTTGAATTGACGATGCATTTGAACTTTATGAGGGTTTTCCTTGCGACAAGGAGAGCACCATGATGCCCAGAAATCAATGATTACCACTTTCCCTTTCAGCGGGTATAGAGAGATGGTGTCGCCACTAATGCCTGGCAGTTTGATGTTTTCAACCTTGGCTCCAACGCCTGTTTGTTTTTCTGATTCAACTTTTGCGTAAAAATCTTTAACGATAGGTTGATTTGGGTATGCTTTGTTTAAATTTGTCGCAATCTCGGAATAAAGTGCAGAGGATGTTCCCATGTCGAGTCTCTCTATAAAAAACAGGGCTGAGGGAGATGAAGTGTTCGACTTTAAAAAGCGAATCATTTCTTCTTCTTTTCTTTCATTGACAGAATCAATTTTTGATTGATACAAGGCAGTCAGTTCTGCATTTTTTAAAGGATTTGG
>Ga0265295_1009827_pt1 | contig 10116 bp, 4 predicted proteins | sample Munlansysbiofilm_FD_192503 | JGI IMG/M metagenome (GOLD analysis project Ga0265295, IMG submission 192503) | Leachate microbial communities from a municipal landfill in Southern Ontario, Canada - Methane capture system biofilm | ecosystem: Engineered > Solid waste > Landfill > Unclassified ...
CCTTTAATTTGAATTCTCCGCTCCATAGTCAATTATTTTTCTTTTTGTCTTTCATGAGATACCTCCTGCATATATATTAGTTTGCATTAAGTACAGGTTTTTGGTATCAGTTCACATACGTACTAAAAATAAACCTATTCGATTCAGTGATTTTAACATCAAACCCTTTGATGAGTTGTTCTATTATAAAGTTTAATCGCTTCCAATTCAATTTATTCCAGCAAATCACCTGCAAAACAATATTAATTGTCATCAAAAATGGTCAACTAGACATTTCTTAGCAGATTGATTTGTTTTTTCTTTAACATCCATCCAAACATCACATACGTTAAAATACTGTCTAGGGCCGTGCCCGAGGCAAACATAATGGCGATGAGCATGAGAGTAGGCTGATAGATTCCGGTCACATAAAGGATGAATAGCGTGCCATAGAAAACTGTATTAATTATAATCGATTGAAACAGCATGTATTTTGTCTTACCAATACCATAGAAGATACTATCAATCACATGATTGAATGCAAATAGAACATAGAAACCAACACTCACTAACGCAATAGAATAAACATCCTTGTAATTGCTTAACTGGAGAACATCTTTTAGAAAAATCGGCCATAAGGGAATCGACACAAACCAAAGTACAACGATGATTGCAGTTAGCGCAAAGTAACCCATGGTGTTTTTCTCAATATTTGCTTCATTTTCTCCACAATCACGTTTGACAAGTTCACCTAACTGAAGGATGGGTAAGAGTAGCCAGCCCCAAATAAAGTTGTTAGCCACCCAGAATGTCCCCTGCTCACCTACAACATTGACCATACGGACAACCATCAACATAAAGGCAATGTTTCTCACAAAACTTTCTAAACCAGAAATGCCACCAATTCTAAACAAATCTTTCAGCCAGCCAAATGATAACTTTTCTTTAGAAAAGAGATTGATTCCTTCTTTCCTTAATATGAAATACACAAGCACCATCACTAATAAATTAACGACAATGTTTGAGATAGCAATCCCGTTTACTCCTAACTGCAGCGAAACACTCGTACTTGATACAAGAAACACATCAACAACGATCGTAAGCACCATTTGTAATCCTAAAAGAGAATATAAATACTTTTGCTTATTGATCACCACTAGCGTGACAATGGAAAACTTAACAAGCGTCATGAATATGGCTGCAACTGTTTCCAGGCGAATATAGGTCGCCGTTTCATTGATTAAAGTGACATCCTGCGCCATGAAGCGAATAAGAGGGACCGCAAAGATGATAATGAGTAACGATAAAAGGCCATAAATTGATGCTGTAAACACTATGCCAGTTCTAAACTTGTTCTTTAACTCTAACTTACTCTTGATTGCCTTGCCGATAAAATAAAATAACGGTAAGATCAATGCCTCTTGTAATATTTCATACAATAAGTTAACCCAGGACAGTTGACTCGCTATGTTAAATCCCCAGTCGCCTGGTAATTGACCAATCAAAAAAATTCTTACCGTTGTATAGATTGTTGGTATTAGGCCCATCAGTAACAGGGCCATGAATAACCGAAATTTCACCCTACTAATTGCGTTTAAAATGAATCTCACTTTTCTCTCCTTTTTCAACCAATTCTGAAATTCAAAACATCCTTTTTAAGACTAGATTGAAATATTTTCCCCCTGTTTTATCCTAAGCATATAAAAATGAACTTAGTCCTCAATAATTGTTCTAATTTTGTTTAACCCTTGAAGTGCACTGTTTCTGCTCAGCAAAGAATGATAATAATTGTTACGATATGTTCTTAAACACTTAGAACATGAACTATTAATATCACAACAATTATTAGAAACAGAGGCAATGGCTTTATCTATAACAGCGAGCATTTCAATCTTTTCTTTCAATTTTTTCACGTTGCCAGCTCCACCGTAAGTTGTGTCGAACAGAATGATGTTTGTAAATCCACTATTACAAATAATGGTACCACCTATATTGCTGTCATCAATTTGCATATGGTTGGATACACCATTAATCAAGGCATAAAGAACTGAATATTTTTCACTTTCAGTGAGTACTAGACTCAAGACAATTTTTATCACATCGGTTTTGACAAGATGTCCTAGGTGTATTCTATTTAATTGTGTTACGTCACATGGCGTATTTTTTATTGTGTTGTGTTGTTGTTTATCAATATATTGATTTGGATTTGTAACTTTTTTTGCATATCCGCATTTCTCGCATAAATAAATACCATATTCGTTACAAATGAATAGTTCATCATCCTTGGTGTGTTCAATAATATACCTTTTACCTCTTTCAGTTACTTTATTGTCACCTAGGTAGTAGGTTCTCGTATCAAATGTTCTTTTGGGTTTTAAGGGGCCTGATTTAACTTGCTCATTAGACATAAAACCATATATAGGCTCGATAAATTCTTTTTTTTCAATCCTCGCCCCACAAAGTGGACATCCGGTAATGCTCGAGTCGGGAGTCACCATCATATGTTGACAGTCATCATTACTACATCTGTAAAAGCATCTCTTAGGAAGGGCTCGATTGGGAATATATCTAACATACCGTGATCTAAACTTTCGCTTGTTCACTATCACTTCTGAGTCTGGTGCATACTCAGATATCGCCAGGGAAAGTTCACGACTTAAGTTATAACGTTTATCCTCCTCAAGAGAAAATGAGTTATAGATTTTTAAGTCGACAACATTGATTGGAAATCCGTAAGAAGGGATAATGTTGTTTTTTGCAAGACCATTTACAATCTCCTGATTCTTAATTTGTTCAATTTGTTTACGGAGTTCATCTGAGTCTTTTCCTTTAATTTTTGCATCATCAAATAAATATTCAAATAGATTGAGCTCTTCTTTGATTGAAGAAACACCCATGTTTAGTAGTCCGTCAGAACTGCATAAATCTTCATACCACTCGTCAAAATTGAAAATCATTCTCGTCTCTTCATCCAAAATGGAAATAATGTTTCTTGCAATTCTTACCTTGTTAACTTTTATGAAATCTAAGTAGTCATCTAATAAATTATCAATAAAGTAAATAAGTTTTGATTGATTTTCGTCAGATAAAATTGGATTTTCTCGGTAAAATAGGCCAATTGTAAAAGCAATAATATGTCTGTACAAAATTTTCCTATTTGCAAGAGTAAAAGTTGGGACTTTTACAATACCCTCGATCATATCTTCTGGTTTATTAAAATACATTTGGTCATGAGATTTGTTGGTCGCATAAGTTATTATCATACCAACACCTTTAGATCCTCTTCCCGCTCTACCAGCCCGTTGAATATAATTTGCCGGGGTTGGTGGAATATTTCTTAGAAATACAGTATCAAGATCCCCCATATCAATTCCCATTTCAAAGGTCGTTGAAGTGCTCAATAGATTAATGTCTCCATTCTTGAATTGTTCCGCGATATATTTTGCCTCTTCCCGAGACAATTGAGCTGTGTGCTCCTGGGCAACAAAAGGAGCAATATCTTTTTCTAAATATCCTTTTCGATAATAGTTATCACTGAGACAAACTGCCGGATCACACGAATGTAAATGACCATTACACCCACTAGTGACACATACATTATTTATATTGTTAAACGTAATTGTTTTACATTTATCACACATATACCAATTAACTTGATTGCCCTCTTTTATCACATAACTATCTAGGTTTATTTGTTTTTTCGACTTGGTGTTATCAACGTCTTGAAAAAAGTTAAGACTGCAACACAAATTCCAAATATTTGTAGCATATTCGATGGCATTCTCTTTTGTCAAACCATAACACCTCATCAAATAATCAGTCATACTGTTGCTATTAAATTCTTTGACAGGTAAAAATGACACAATTCCATATTCCTTCGTACTTGGTGCCTTTTTTAATATGAAACTATTATCATGTGAGCGGTATTGAAATACATCTCTTCGTTGGTTTGAATCTAAGCCACTTAATTCCACGTCAATTGCTGGGGCAGTTCTAAACCGAGAAAATAGTACATTAAATAATTGTCCCAAGTCATTTATGTTTACCCCAGGTAGATTCTCGTCTAATAATTTTTGCGTCAGGTTTTTTTCTATTTCAGAAACATCTAAGGAAAAAGCTACTAGTCCAAGTCCCTCAAGAGAGAAGACCCCATCCTCTTTGTAAAGTTCAAGCAAAAGACTAACATAAGCTTGTTGCGAGGAAGTGAGTCTCTTTGCTTGATCGTGCCTGAAAAGTCCTTTGGTTTTAATAATTCTATCAATTTTAGTTGCAATACTATTGATACGTGAGACTTTAGTCCCCTTGATTGCTTCTAAAACAAGTGCTTTTCTTAGAAATTTATCCTGATTGTTTTGTAGAAAGAGAGCAAAAAAACTAGCTTGTTGCCGTGAATCAGAAAACGCCAAAATTTGTGGCGAATTCACATTAGAATTACTGATCAGTTTGGGGGCAGAAAATAAATCTACCTGCGTCTTATCAGAATCAACAAACTCGTCTTCTTGCGATATTGCTTTATATGTTATTTGGGTTAGTAAAGCTGTAGATTGATCTCTCCCTAATCTGAATGTCCTTACAATCCCTGACCTATTTGAGTTCATTTGACATATAGGACATTGAGAGATATTATTTTTCATTTCTGAATCAACATCAATTCTGTAGACATGATTAATATATTCTGGTCCACAGTCGCATCCATGATTCCCCAATTTAGTTATATTGTGAATAGCTCCACACTTTGAACACAATGTGTATTCAATCAATTTGTTCTCATCTATATCAATCGCATCTGACACATCCACCTTGGGTAAATAAAAACCAACATCCGGATCAATAATGAGTTCGAGTTCATCATCAATATCCACATCGCTCTGAACGAGAACATCATTATGAACCTTCCCAATGAGATAAGTTTGTGTGCAATACTTGCATGTCCCAATCTCAAAAGCAACTAATTCACCTATTTTATCTCTTTTTGTTAACGCTAGCGATTGATTTGGCAATAAACTGACAAAAGCCCCTTCAAGGGTGGTCACAAAAAAATGATACTTTATAGTGCACAATCGTTCTTTATAATTATTTGTTGCCTGTTTTGAGTTAACAACATTAATGAAAGAGATGAGCTGTTCTTTGGTTTTTATCGTCGTATATTCTGACAAAATACTGAATAAGTAATCAAAAGATTTAGTGGTTTTCAGAACAGTAGCAATAGTAGAAATTAATTTATCATTAAATAGAAAATTATAAAGTGAAGAGCCAGTATTATATTTATCGATTACTGTCTGAACTTTTCTGTAATCGTCTTTGTTTTTATCAATCTCGATATAGTCATTCCCATCTACTTCATATTTATTGCCATAATTATCAATATCAAATCTTGAAGCGAAGATAACATCGTTCTCATTAAAATATTGTGATGTGAGTTTATTGGCAAAATTAGCGATTTCTTGTGAATCTCCACTTCCTGATCCAAGCGTCGCGCTGGTCAATATAAACTGAGGTTTATGATCGGCCATTAAACACAATCTTCTTAAGAGATAGGCGACTTCTGTCGCGGTTGTTCCTCTGTATGTATGGGCCTCATCAAGGACCATGTACTTCCATTGAGCCATAGTGTCAATGTTGATGACTGAATTATCTTTTGGTCTGACAAGTAAATATTCAAGCATCGAATAATTTGTAATTAGTATATTAGGCGGATCACTTTTTATTTCTGATCTAACTACTTTTTCATTTTGAGGAACAATAATACCTTTCTGAGCCATATAATCGATATATTGCTTACGATTTTTAAATGTGGAATCTATCGCTGAAAAGGTTTCTTTTGTGTCACCGGTATAGATGCCAAATGTTATCTCTGGAAGATTTTGAAGATGCTTTCTAATTCTCTCTAATTGATCGTTGACTAATGCATTAAGTGGGTAGAGAATAATGGCCCGAATCCCATTCAATTTTCCTTCCTTCTCGAGATCTTTTAGCAACTGATTGTAAATCGGGTAAAGAAAAGACTCAGTTTTACCACTTCCTGTTCCAGTTGTGACAACAACATTGTGGCCTCTAGAAATTTTATCAAGTGAAGCCACTTGATGGACATAAAGTTTTTGATCTAAATTGATACTATTCAACCGTTGAAAAGATGCATTAATCTGGAGTGAATTCATTAATTCATTTAGCGATTGTCCTTTCAAAAACGGCAAATCTAATTTCAGATACGGCCCTTTTGTCAGTTCAGTTCCGTGGATTTGATCATAAAAATCCTTTCGATATTTGTCGTTTTTCAATTTGAAAGTAGAAATAACATACTCACTAAATTCTCTTTTAATATATTCAAACTTCTCTATTGGGTTGTAGCTCATCATTTATTCCTCCGGCCTGAAGTATAATCGAGGCATATACAGTAAATCGCAAATTCATTTTTTAGAGTTGTGTCTTTATCAAATAGAATCTTACTATCTCTTAAGTAATATGGTGGATCCCCTCCCTCGTCTACTAAGTTTGGATACTGCGGGTGAGTGTGGTAAATTGTGACATAGACGGGATCAATATGTTTGAACTTAACACCTTGATTGCGCCTGTAAAGTGAACAAGTATAAACGTAACCCTCTTCATTTTCTTCAATCATTTTATTGAAAACAATGTCTGTATTGCGCAGTTCTGTGGGAACGTACTTGCTAGTTCCATTATCTAAGCATACCTGTTTGATTGGGTACTTTCTTCCTTCTAAACGTCTCATATCCTCAAAAATCACATTTCCTTCATAGAGCAATTTGTGACCCCACCTAAAAACATCTCTATTTCTAATAATTTTCAGTTTATACTTCATAAATGGAACCAATGCTGCCTTAGGAATCTTAAAGACGTGATTTTCTATATTACTTTCTGATATTAAGTTCCCACCTTCCAGTAATTCATACTTTAATATTCCAACTTCAAAATTTGTACATAAAAGGTCAATAATCACATCGTCTTTTTCATAATCGATAACGGCATTGATTACAGTTGGTTTAACAAATAATTTAAATGAGTTCAAAAGCCTATTTTCTATATCGTAAAAATTAAAAACATAGACACCTTCATCGGCTGATAAATCATATAAGTCGTTTGTAGAAAAGACATGTTCGTTTAATTTCTTGAGAACAATTTCTTTGCTATTAAGATGCTTTACTCCAGTAATTTTAACCAGGCGACATTGAGGATGATAAATTGTTAATTCAGTAAAATTCTGACGAATACTGTGTACATTTTCAATTAACATCCAATCATTATTGTCAAGTTTAATCAAGCCTTTATCTAAGGTGACTTTAAATTTGATTGACGCAATATCTGCATGATTGAAGGTTATTTCTCGTGTTTCTTGATAATTAAAGAACAATTCCTTCTCATTTGCCGGTTCTCCTTCGTAGTACCATTTTGTGAGGGAAAGAATTTTGATTGAAAATTCCGAATTTTTGTAATATGAGAAACATGGATTGATTGTGGGCTCAAAAAAGACTTCTCCGAAATCATAAACAACATTATCGTCATTATTCATAACTTTAACTTTATTAAAATCAAGAAAAAAAGACTCCTCTAAATCATAAAATGTCGCGCCCAAGAAAACCTTTCTATCATTGACTAATAGGTAGGAAGGTTTGTTATCAAGGTGCTCAGGAGCGTCGATTTTTTTTAGTAGACAAATTATTTCATATTCCTTATTCCCTTTTTGAATCACACAGTTGGGTGTATAATCAGCGTCAATATAAAATTTTTGAATTCCTAGAAAATCAAATTCTAGAGCGCCAATTCTATAAGTCTTGGGTTCTACAATAAATTGACTGATTTTGTAATCATTTGAACTTATAATTGGTGAAACTTCAAATAAATGCTCTCTCGGATAAACGACTGTTACAACACCAGAGTGTTTTTCATTCACTGTTAGTTCTCCGCCCTTCTCATCAAAGAGCAATAGTTGCCTGTTTAGCTTTTCGTCCGTTTGATAAATGATGTTGCCCTCAAATAAAATAGTGATTTTGCGCTTGACGAAAATTGTTGTTAACTTGATGGGTTTAATATCAATTTTCAGGGCGCCAACAGCATTTGAAAGAGTGTAATCAGAGCCATTCACTAATTCCTTTAAGATTTGATTCTCCTCAATGATGATTTTGACTTTTTGATAATCTACAGAATCAATATCTTCAAAAAGGAGATTCTTAATAAGTAAAAAAACATGGTTGTCCCGACCAATTTGATAACTATTTTTATAGGGCTTACGTTCTTGTCTAATTGATTCACTACGTGTATGATTTATAATCCACTCTTCTATTTCTGATGTATATTTTGTTACTATGTTTTTATCACAATCTTCCAACTCCCGACGATTTGTAAAATGATCAAATATTTTTAACAAGTCTTTTATAATTTCTTTTGTATCTTCGGAAAATCTCATGATTGCTCTTTGTGTAAATTTAGACAGACGATAACTTTTTAGCTTACTTTGGCCTTCAGAAATCGAAAAATCCAAATCATCATTACCTGATAATTTTTTCATTAGTGATTCCAGTGTAATCGTTAGTATGCGATCTATATGTTTATCGTTATAGAGTATACCGTCAAAATTATATTGAAATATTGTATCAATAAAGTCGAAAAAGACTATTTGATATGGTATTGGTATTACTGAATAGACAATCGGTGGTGCTATATGAAGTACTTCATGTATTTCGGGATCGCCGATAAGTAACTGAATTAGGTTATCAATCTTTGGTGAACCATCAAAATCATTATATAATTTTTCATATACATCTTTGATGTGTTCCCAAATCTTACCATCATATTTTTTATAAGCAATCACTGAAATAGACAAAAGAACATACGATTGCAAGGTCCTTCTACTTAGTACTGGGAGTCGATTGAGATTTATTGACGTATTTCCAAAAAACCGTAAGGTTGAGTTCAGTTTAAATTGTGCGCATTGGTGAAGTTCATACTCAAGCTCAGGCGAACAATAAATAGTTAATATTTCAGAAAAAAAGAGCGCTTGCTCTGAAATAGCATTGCTGACATTATCAATGATTTTCTCCAAAGAAGAACTTACAGTCATGAATATCACCCCTATCACTAGTAAAAAGGAAAGCATATATTATAAAAATAATTCTTGATTGGACACTTCATAAATACGTAAAAAAGACATTTATAAAGTTATATTATCATGATTCTATATATAAACAAAAGAACCAATTTCATTTTGACTGGTTAATATTTACACAAATCAGACTAATATGAGAATAGTTGAGCCATTACATCATAGATTGTGATCAATCCAAGAATTTTTTCTTGCACTAATCCTTGCTCTGTCACAAATGCCAGTTCGACCTTCTTTTCTGAGCCAAATTCTGGTAAAAACATCTCTTGTAATTTATAGACATCTGTATCTTTACTTACAAAAATAAATTTTTGAGATGGATTATTCTCGACGCCTAGTTGATCTACGATGTCTCCAAACTTTATCATTGATAAATCCGCTATCAATTCGCCATTGTCTTTGAGAAACAATGAAAAAATAGTATTTTCACTAAATACCCCTACTAGCTTTTTGTCCTTTAAAATTGGAACATTTGAGATGCTTTTTTCTTTCATTTCAATAATTGTTGGATTAACTATGTCGTGTTCGCGACAAAACATCATATTTTGATACTTAGTCATAAATTGCGATGCAATGGGAATACAAAAAGATTTTGTGCACAAAGATTCAAACTTTTCCAAAAATTGTTCAGTGATGAAAAACGATTCCTCATTGTGGGCTAAAAGGTTTCTAATATTAACAGCTAAAAAAAAGAACGCCAAATTATCCTGAATAACACGATTTCTAGATTCTCGTATCATCTGTCTAACACTGTTTTCTTCAGAGCTTTGTATGTTTGTTCTAAGTCTTAATTCGAGATTTTTGAACAAATTTATAAACTTTCTGTTGTCCTCGTTATTCATAGATATCCCTCCAAAACGATTTTTTTAAAAGAAACTACTTCTATTTCTAATTCTGGTTTTGACGTATTTTTCAGTATTTTTGAATTGATACCATTTTCTTGTACTTTATGTTCTTTGTAGTTATTGTATCATTTGTTGATTCATTAACCTATATTGAATAGGTGAATAACCACCTAG
>Ga0265295_1009828_pt1 | contig 10116 bp, 8 predicted proteins | sample Munlansysbiofilm_FD_192503 | JGI IMG/M metagenome (GOLD analysis project Ga0265295, IMG submission 192503) | Leachate microbial communities from a municipal landfill in Southern Ontario, Canada - Methane capture system biofilm | ecosystem: Engineered > Solid waste > Landfill > Unclassified ...
GGTATGATTACCGAAAAAAGATTTTTGCCAGCGCTCGGGAGGGAATAATTCTACTCTTTGCGTTTATGATTTAATATGTTGTTATTCAATTAATTAAATAATATATATTTCTGGTTTCCCCTTTTTTTCCTTTTCTTCCTGTTAAGTCTCTATTTTTTGTACTTTAGTCGTATTATCTGTTAAGATAATTGAATTTAATAATGCGACAGACAGACAATACAAGGTATTCATTTTAATTGAATATTGATATATTATCTGGATGTTGTATATTTATTTTTCAAAGGCATAATTCGTTTATTGTTGAATCTAATTGTATTTATGACGTAATCAAAAATGAAGAATACCTATTTCGATCTTGTTGAGCAAAGTTATTATTTCCCCCAGGAGGGATTTGATTTGCAGGACGGTTATCTTACTTTCCACGGCGTGTCGCTAAAATATCTGATTGATAAGTATGGGACACCCTTTCGCCTGTTTTATCTTCCCCGCATTGGGGATCAGATAAAAAAAGCACGCAATCTTTTTAATCGTTCCATCAAGGCCTATAATTATCAGGGCCAATACCATTTCTGTTATTGCACCAAATGCTGCCACTTCCACCATGTGGTTAGCGCAGCCTTGAAGCATAAAGTCAACCTTGAAACCTCGTCTTCTTTCGATATCGATTTGATTGAGCAACTCTATAAAAAAGGCCAGCTCGACCTCTCCACCATTCTGGTACATAACGGATATAAATCGGAAGAATATCTTACAAAAATCCTTCGTTTACAAAAAACCGGCTTTAAAAACAGCATTATCGTTCTGGATAGTCCGAAAGAACTTACCCGCCTTGAAAACGTAGTCGGGAACGGAAAAGTTGCCATTGGTCTCCGAATGGCAGTAGACGAAGAGCCTCAGTCGGCTTATTATACCTCACGCCTTGGAATCCGACACACGGAGATGAGCGAATTTTACCGCAAACGTATTAAAGACAACCCCAAGGTAGAGCTGAAAATGCTTCATTTTTTCGTCGACTCAGGCATAAAAGACAGCCTCTACTACTGGGGAGAATTTCAGAAAGCCGTAAAGCTTTTCATCGAACTAAAAAAACAGTGCCCATCGCTCGATTCCCTTAACCTTGGCGGAGGCTTCCCCATCCGCAACCACCTGGGCTTTGAATACGATTATGAATACATGATACGCGAAATTGTTAAAAATATTAAAGATGCCTGTCGTGCAGATGACATTGCAGAGCCACACATTTTTACCGAATTCGGAAAATATACCGTTGGAGAAAGCGGCGCCATTGTTTTTAAAGTTATCGAACAAAAACAGCAAAATGATACCGAACGTTGGTATATTGTGGATAACAGCCTGATGAATACCATCCCTGACGCCTGGTCAATCCATGAAAAATTTATCCTCCTGCCAGTCAATAAATGGGATAACGAATACACCCGGGTCAATATCGGTGGTATTAGCTGCGATCACTCCGACTATTATAACTCTGAAGATCTGAACCAGCAAATTATGTTACCCCGGTTTTCGGATAATGCCCGCGAACCTCTTTATCTGGGCTTCTTCCATACAGGCGCATACCAGGACTCCATCAGCGGATACGGCGGAATAAAACACTGCCTTATCCCCTCGCCCAGGCACGTGATTATCGACCGGGACGAAAAAGGAAATTTTGTCGATTATGTGTTCCGAAACGAACAATCAGTTGAGCATATGCTGGATATCCTTGGATATACAGAAAAAAATTCTGAACATTAAACCATAACTTTTTTTTTGCGGGTAAAAAACCAAAGGATTGCGAGCCGCACAATCATTACCCACTATCGCAACCATGGAGTTTTTATCGCAAAACACTAAAAAATGAAAAAATGAAAAAAACTGGACCTGTGTCACGGTTTATGGCTGAACATTACCGTCACTTTAATGCAGCTACTGTTGTTGAAGCAGCTGAAGCTTATGATGCATGTTTGCAGGCCGGAAGCAAAATGATGATTACGCTCGCCGGCGCGATGAGTACAGCGGAATTAGGGCGTTCCCTTGCTGAAATGATACGTCAGGATAAAGTACACATTATTACCTGTACCGGCGCAAATTTGGAAGAAGACGTATTTAATCTCGTGGCACACAATTACTATAAGCGAGTACCCCACTACCGCGACCTCTCCCCGTCGGACGAAAAAGAACTCCTCGAAAACCACTTCAACCGGGTGACAGATACCTGCATTCCGGAGGAAGAGGCCATGAGAGCCATTGAAGACCATCTGGTAAAAGGTTGGACGGCTGCAGCACATTCCGGCCAGCGGTTTTTTCCCCATGAATTCTTCTATCAGATACTCCGTAGCCGCGAACTGGAACCGGATTTCCAAATCGACCCCGCAAACTCCTGGCTCCTGGCTGCCTGTGAGAAAAATATCCCCATCATCGTTCCGGGATGGGAAGATTCCACCTGCGGCAATTTCTTTGCTTCCCATTGCATCGAAGGCCTCTTCACCCCGCAAATCCTCAAAGGTGGAATTGAATATATGATGATGCTCGCCGACTGGTACCAAAAAAACAGTCAAAAAGGTGTTGGTTTCTTCCAGATCGGAGGTGGCATTGCAGGTGATTTTCCCATCTGCGTGGTACCCATGCTCCATCAGGACCTGCAACTGGAAAATATCCCTGCCTGGGCCTACTTCTGCCAGATATCCGACTCCACAACAAGCTATGGATCATATTCAGGTGCCATTCCCAACGAAAAAATCACCTGGGGAAAACTGGATACCGATACTCCAAAATTCGTTATCGAATCAGATGCCACTCTTGTTGCCCCGTTAATTTTTGCCTGGCTGCTGAACTGGTAAAACAGAACTCCTGTAGTATTGATACAGGTTACACATTTTTCTTTCCCCGTTGACTGCCGGAGCCATCCGGTGGAATTGTGTATTTTTGTTGAATGAAAATTCCGAACTATGGATGCGATACCTTATAACCTTTTAAAAGCCGACTTCCTGAAACGTTGCACCGAACAATTTTCCGCAGCAGAACAAGAAAAAATACACCAGGCACTGGAATTTGCGCAGGTACAATCCGAAGGAAAATACAGCGGTTCCGGTGAACCCGCCTTTCAGCATTCAGTAGCTGTAGCCGCAATTGTCGCATTCGACCTCAACCTTGATGGAGAAAGTGTAACGGCCACATTACTCCACAACCTTAAACCCGACGAACTACTTCGTAATACCTTCAACGATTCCATTTTTTCGCTGGTAGTTGGGTTGCAAAAAATAATTGAAATGGATACCCATACGGTTTCTGTAAACGCCGATAGTTTCAGAAACCTGGTCATCACGCTTGCTGGCGACCTGCGCGTTGTTTTGATAAAAATCGCCGATCAACTCGATATCATGCGAAAGCTGGAAAACGTGAACCATGAAATCGTTCATAAATTCTGTATCGAAACCCGTCACCTCTATGCACCGCTGGCTCATCGCCTGGGGCTGTATACCATCAACTCTGAGCTCAACTCCCTGGTAATCAAATACCTCGAACCTGAAGCATACAACCAGATCGAGGCACACCTTGAATCGACAAAAGGAATCCGCGATACCTATATCGAAGATTTTATCCGTCCGTTAAAAAAAATACTGAACGACAATGGATTGGATTTTAAAATAAAAGGGAGGACAAAATCCATCTATTCCATTTGGAATAAAACCATAAACAAAGGAATAACCCTTGATGAAGTCTACGACCTTTTTGCCATTCGGATCATTCTTTCCTCACCGATTCAGTCAGAAAAGGCCGACTGCTGGCAGGTGTATTCGTTGATTACAGAAAAATACCCCCCCAATCCTGAACGCCTTCGCGACTGGATATCCATACCCAAAAAATCAGGTTATGAATCGTTGCATACTACGGTACTTGGCCCAGGAAATCATTGGATTGAAGTACAAATCCGAACAGAACGAATGGACAGGGTTGCGGAATTTGGATTAGCCTCCCACTGGAAATATAAAGACGGTACCGAAACCGGAAAACTCGAAAAATGGCTCGCTGATATCCGGGCAGTATTGGAAAATGATACCTTATCGATTGCCGATGTACTCGAAGCCCTGCAAACTGAATCTATTGAAGAAGAGGTATTTGTATTTACACCCGCAGGTGATTTGAAACGACTTAGAAAAGGAGCTACATTGCTCGACTTTGCCTACAGCATCCATTCTGAAGTGGGCGATCATTGTGTTAGCGGATTTATTAATGGTAAAAAAGCGGGGATACGACAAAAGCTAAAAAGTGGCGATCGTATTCAAATCGAAACCGCCAAAAACCAACGACCAAAAGCCGACTGGCTGCACTTTGTGGTTACAGGCAAAGCCAGGCTTAAAATCAGAACCTCTCTGAATGAGGAGATAACGCGCGAAGCCGAAAAAGGAAAAGAAATCATTAAACGAAAATTAAAAAACTGGAAACTCGAGTTTAATAACGAAACCATCAATATGATGGTGCGTAGGTTAGGATACAAATTCGGCAAGGATTTATATTACGATATCGCTACCGGTAAACTTGAACCCTTACGGATTAAAGCCATCCTGACAAAACCACTTCACGATATAGCGCAGCCTGAATCACCGGCAGCACCCATAAAACCATTAAACCCCAGCTTTGATTCCGGAGATACCCTGATTATTTACGAAAATATGTCCAATGTAAATTATCAGATGGCACGTTGTTGTAATCCGGTGTTTGGCGATAAAATATTCGGCTTTATTACCATTAATCAGGGCATAAAAATTCATCGTAACCATTGCCCCAATGCAAAACAATTGAAAGAACGATATCCCTACCGTGTTGTAAATGCCCAATGGAACCAGCAGGAAAACACCAGTGCTTTCGTCGTCACGTTGCGCATTGCAGGTGCGGATGAGTTGGGTATGGCGCACCGGATTACACAAATTATCACCACAGAATTTCAAATGAAGATGCAGGAAATAAAATTCAACTCTGCCAGCGGACGTTTCCATGGCGAGGTAAAAGTGTGGGTTAAAAACCTTGACCATCTCGCGCACCTGATTGAAAATCTAAAAAAAATCAAAGGAATTCTCAGCGTTTCCCGTGTGGGAGAAAGGTAACTGTGCCGAACACCCCCATGATAAAAAAAATATTATTGAAGATTTTCCTTCAGCAAAATAAAGACTTGACGTAGGACTTCCCTTCGATCGGATTTCATAAACTGATTCACAGGAAATTCCTTTAAATAAACCACCTGTTTTGCAATGGGGGCTGTTTTTTTATTTTCTTTAAAATAAAATAACAGATCCTTCGGCAACCCGTCCGCCGGTTCACCTTCCAGCACCAAAACAGCCCGCTGGCCCAATACCGGGTCAGGAATTCCCACTAACATTACCCGCCTTCGCAGCTTTTCGGCAAGCTCCTTTTCAACCATCTCAGGGTAAATTTTAATGCCCCCGCTATTTATCACAAAATCCACCCTTCCATGAATCTGAAAGGTCCCGTCAGGCATTACTGTTGCCCGATCGGTCGTATAAACAACACCGGAAGAGACCATCGGGGCATTGATGATCAAACAACTATTCGCATTTAAAGAAACATTCACCCCCGGAAGAGGTACAAACCCTTTATCCGGGTTTGTGCCATTGAGGCGTTGAACGGCGATATGCGAACAAGTCTCCGTCATCCCATAGGTGGCATACACATCGCCCGGAAACCAATGCAAGCGCTCCCGTAACAAAGAATCAACCGGGCTCCCTCCTAGGAGTAATCTTTTGATCGTGTCAAATTTTTTTTGGTAATTAAGTAAGCCTGAAACCTGAAACGGAACCATAGCCGCCAAATGGACAGGCACCTCTGGGACCTGTGGCAGGGAAGCAGGGGGCACGGTAATTAGGTTTAACCCCTGCACTATCGCCCTGACTACCATCATCTTTCCGGCAATATAATTTGTAGACAAACACAGTAACGCGTTATCTCCATTTTGCAACTGAAAAAATTGAGCGGTTTGCCGTGCCGAATTCTCCATGTGTGTTTTCAGTAACCGTAAATTTCGGGGGTGTCTCGTGCTTCCCGAAGTTTGCTGCTCAATTCGGTCACTATCATCATACCACGCCAAAAGGAAGGCATACAAATCTTTCTCCCATTCAGGAGTTTCTGCCTTTCGGATCATTTTTTCAGCCCAACTCATGATTTCGCACACGGAGTAAACTATGCCATTTATGGTAATCATAACGATAAGGGTTGTATATGCTGCTCCTTCCATTTCTGGTCAGGATTATAATACAGGGCTTCCTTCCGAAGCTCCAGTGGTGAGCCCACATTATTGGTATAAAGATTTCCCAGTCCCAGCCCCTGGGGCAATAAAGTATCTTTTGTGGCTACCCATTGCACAATGGCATTCAGTCCAACATCGGATTCCAGTGCAGAAGTGGCCCACCATCCAATATTTTTGGATGAAGCCAGGGCAATCCATTTTTCACACGCGGCAAAACCTCCGCAAAGTGCCGGCTTCAAAATTAAAAATTGCGGTTTCAAAGTATCCAGCAAGGCTTCCCGCTGAGGGTCTGTACAAACGCCGATCAGCGATTCGTCGAGTGCAACAGCGACAGGGGATTTCCGGCAAACCGCTGCCATCAGTTTCTGATCGTTTGCCCCTACCGGCTGTTCGACGGAGTGAACCTCCAGTTTTGCCAGATCGTCCAATACCGAAAAAACATTTTCTTCCCGGAAAGCACCATTTGCATCCACACGTAAACAAAGTTCATCGGAAGCAAAGCGGGATCGCAAATTCGCTAGCAGGGCGTGTTCCTGAGCCCATGGATGCATTCCGATTTTAATCTTAATACACCGAAATCCCTGTTGAATCTTTTCTTCCGCCTGGTTTCTCATCCGCTCCGGGTGGTCCATCCAAACCAAGCCATTGGTAATTATACCACGGGTTCCCCGGGTAAAGGCAGAAGGAAACAAGATATGCTCCCCGCCCCGTTGGAGATCAGCCAGGGCAGTGTCGAGGGCAAACCGAACAGAAGGCCAGGCACACAATGGATCCTTCCAATCAAAATCACCGGCAGTAATTTTGCGGCACAGATGGGCCAGATTTTCTTCATACCCGGGCCTGTCGTCATAGCTCAATCCCCGGAGCACATTGCACTCTCCGATTCCAGGGCGCATGAATTCGTTGGCAGTAAGAAATAAATAATACACCTCCTTATCGCGGTATACGCCTCGGGAAGTACCGGCAGGTTGTTTAAAGTAAAGGGTATAGCGACGGTATGTGGCCTTTATTTTCATAGGTTCAGGGATATTCCGAAGAGAAGCGAAAACAAAAAAGCAGACAGAGCCAGTTGTTGTAACTCGCGAATAAGGGCAGTGGGTTCCAACGCCCTGTTGACCTTCAAAATACTGAGATAAAACAAAGGAATGACGATCATCCAAAGAAAATTCTGCGGTAAAGGATGTTGCAGAAAAGTATAGGCCAAAGCCATCAACAGGCCAGTAAGAAGTAAAACAGTATGATATCGTTTTCCAAAGGCCAGGCCTTTAATAACCACAAATGTTCTTTTTCCGCTGACCCGGTCGTTCGCCTCATCGCGTAAATTATTAAGGTTTAACACTGCCGTACTAAAAAGCCCGATTGCAGCGGCTGGAAGTAAAATCAACGGAGAAAAAGTCTGGGTCTGCATAACAAACGTACCTACGACTCCGAGCATCCCAAAAAAAAGAAACACATAAAGATCACCCCATCCCCGATAGCCATACGGACGGGGACCCACCGTATAGCGTATGGCAGCGGAGACTGCAGCCAATCCCAGCACAAGAAACAGCAAGAGGACAAAAACCGGAGCTGAGCGCAGAGAAAAAATAATTAACGACACCCCGAAAACCAACGATAGGAAAACAAAAAAGAGAATCATTCTTTTAATTGCGTGGGGAGAAATCCGGCCGGTGGCGGTAACGCGTTGTGGCCCGACCCGGCTCAGGTTATCCGCACCGGTTTTAGCATCACCATAATCATTGGCCAGGTTGGAAAGAATCTGAAGGGAAAGCGTAGTTAACAGCGTAAGCAGGAACACCGGCCACCGAAAGTGGCCATACGACAGCGCCAGAAAAGTTCCTGTTACTGTACACGACAATGCCAGGGGTAACGTTTTAGGGCGAAATGCCTGTATCCATATTTTCCAACGCATCATCAGGGAATCTTGGGATATTTTTGAAAATCAGGTTTTCTTTTTTCCAGAAAAGCATTTTTTCCCTCCTGTGCCTCTTCCGTCATATAATACAACATGGTGGCATTGCCCGCCAGTTCCTGAATCCCGGCCTGGCCATCAAGTTCGGCATTCAGTCCTGCTTTGATCATCCGCAGGGCAATGGGGCTGTGTTCCATCATTTTTTGTGCCCATTCCACCACAGTATCTTCCAGCTGATCCGCCGGAACAACTGCATTCACCAGCCCCATATCCAGGGCTTCAGCGGCCGTGTATTGCTTACACAAAAACCAAATCTCCCGCGCCTTTTTTTGTCCTACAATCCGGGCAAGATAACTGGAACCAAATCCTGCGTCAAAACTGCCTACCTTTGGCCCGGTTTGTCCGAAAACAGCATTTTCTGAAGCAATCGACAAATCGCACACCACATGCAAAACATGGCCTCCACCAATGGCATACCCATTCACCATGGCAATCACCGGTTTCGGGATACTACGGATTAGCCTTTGCATATCCAGAATATTAAGCCTGGGGACACCATCCTTCCCAATGTAACCCGCATGACCTTTCGCATGCTGGTCACCTCCGCTACAAAAGGCTTTATCGCCAGCCCCTGTAATTACTACTACGCGAATATCTGGCCTTTCACGACAAATAACCATGGCTTCGCACATTGCTTTTGTAGTTTCAGGAGTAAAAGCATTGTGAAAGCGGGGTCGGTTGATGGTGATCTTCCCAATCCCTTCAAAAAATTCAAATCGAATCTCCTCATACTTTTTTAGGGTAATCCACTCTCTGTGCGTATTCATAAGTTTCAATTAATTTATTTCTATACTTTTTATAAATTTCCGGATTCATATATCGATCGGTTTTTATTTCAATAACAGTTGCCCCCTGTTTATTCAAAAAAAGCGTTTTCAGCAGCCGTTGCAGCGCGCCGAGGTTGTCGCACCGTTGAAAATTAAGGTGATAAGCATGGGATAATGCCTCCAGATTAACGGCATGACGGGTTTCCTGGAACGTTTCAAACCACGGCATTTTTTCCGGCCCGTCGAGTAAACGAAAAATTCCTCCTCCCGCATTGTTAATCACAAAAATCGTCAGGTTATCCGGAAAATTCTTGTTCCACAAGCCATTCGAATCGTATACGAATCCCATATCACCAACAATAAGAATATTCGGTATTTGGGGTGTGGCCGTGGCAATAGCTGCGGCCGTAGAAACACTTCCGTCAATTCCCGAAACGCCCCGGTTACCATAAACATGAAGGGTTTCAGCAAGGTCAAAAAGCTGCGCATACCTTACAACAGAACTATTTCCAAGATGAAGATTACACCCACCGGGCAGGGAAGAAATAATCTGGCTCATCACCTTCAGGTCACTAAATGGCGCCTCCCGGGCAAAATCGCGAACAACTTTTTGCCGGGTATGGGCGATGTGCAGCCAGTCAGAAAAAAATACCGGAGAAGGCTGGTTTTCAGTGGCTGCCAATTGTTGAAGGATTTCCCCGGGTTTCCCAACAGAAATACCTTTCAGGTTTCCATAGGTATCGGGCATTTGGGCGGCTTCTGTAATACGCCAGTGCTCCAATTCCGGTTGCATTTCCATCCAGCGCTGCCATTGTTTGGAAACCACCTGTCCCCCCATGGAAACCAATAGATCCGGTCGGTAGTAACTGTCATTACGACCGACAAAAGAGAGTAAAACATTTTCCGGAGCATGAACTACCTGTTTTACCCTGATATTTGCCAGAGGTTCAGCAATCACTACTGCTTTTTGCTTTTTAACAAGCAGCGCTATTGCTGCGTTTAGGGCTGAATTATAAGGATATTGACCACAAAGTACGATAATTTTCATCGATTTTCGCCAGAGGGCTGAAAGGGAAATTGCCGGAGCACCAGAAAGGGAAACAGACTTCGGAAGA
>Ga0265295_1009829_pt1 | contig 10115 bp, 18 predicted proteins | sample Munlansysbiofilm_FD_192503 | JGI IMG/M metagenome (GOLD analysis project Ga0265295, IMG submission 192503) | Leachate microbial communities from a municipal landfill in Southern Ontario, Canada - Methane capture system biofilm | ecosystem: Engineered > Solid waste > Landfill > Unclassified ...
AAAAACATGTAACCGTTTAGGAGATACAAGCCATGATCCAGATGCAGACCATGCTTGATGTCGCGGACAATTCCGGCGCCCGGAAGCTCTGCTGCATCAAGGTGCTCGGCGGCTCCAAACGCAAATATGCCGGTCTTGGAGATATCATTATCTGTTCCGTTAAGGAAGCCCTGCCTAATTCCAGGGTCAAGAAAGGCGATGTGGTGCGTGCCGTTATTGTGAGAACGGCCAAGGAGGTACCCCGCCCCGATGGTTCGTTCATTCGCTTCGATAAGAATTCCGCCGTGGTGGTCAATGCCGGGGGGGAGCCCATCGGTACCCGAATCTTTGGACCCGTCGCCCGTGAACTCCGCGCCAAGCGCTTTATGAAAATTGTTTCACTGGCGCCTGAAGTCCTTTAAAAAAGATTAGTTGGGAGATATACGAAGATGGCGGCTAAAAACCTTCATGTCAAAAAAAACGACATGGTGATGATCATCGCCGGCAAAGAGAAGGGCAAGTCGGGCAAGGTTGCCCGGGTTTTTCCTGAGAAGGGCCGGCTTACGGTAGAAGGATTGAATGTAGTCAAGCGCCACACCCGGCCCTCGCGGGCCAATCAGGATGGCGGCATCATTGAGAAAGAAGCCCCCTTGGATGCTTCCAACGTACTGCTTCTCTGCAGTGCCTGCGGCAAGGCGGCCCGGACCGGGACGCGAATTCTGGAGGATGGGCGCAAGGTGCGTTTCTGCAAGAAGTGTAACGAGATTGTGGACAAGTAACGGAGGATTTCCATGGCAAGACTGAAAGATAAATACCAGGTCGAGCTGGTCCCGCAACTTAAAAAGGACTTGCAGCTTGGCAATGTGATGGAAGTCCCCCGGGTTGAGAAGGTGGTTGTGAACATGGGTCTCGGGGAGGCCATTCAGAACATCAAGATTCTGGAATCGGCGGTTGAGGAACTGACCAACATCGCCGGGCAAAAAGCGGTTATCACCAAGGCAAGAAAGTCCATTGCGACCTACAAGCTGCGGGAAGGGATGCCGATCGGTTGCCGCGTCACTCTCCGTCGCGCCCGTGCTTACGAGTTTCTTGATCGCCTGATCAACATCGCGCTACCTCGGGTGCGTGACTTCAAGGGCGTTTCTCCCAAGGGGTTCGATGGGCGCGGCAACTATACCCTCGGCATTCGCGAAGAGATCATTTTCCCCGAGATTGATTTTGACAAGATCGATAAGGTCAAAGGGATGAATGTGACCATCGTCACCACGGCCCGAACCGATGAAGAGGGTCGCGCCCTCCTGGCGGCCATGGGGATGCCTTTTAGGAAGTAAGTCAGACGGAGAGCGGAGGAGCTAGTGGCAAAAAAATCGATGATGATAAAGGCTTCGCGGCCAACCAAGTTCGGGGTCCGGCAGCACAACCGTTGCCCTCTGTGCGGTCGTCCGCGGGCGTATTATCGCAAATTTGACATGTGCCGTATTTGCCTGCGCAAGCTGGCGTCGGAAGGGAAACTTCCCGGCGTTATCAAGTCGAGTTGGTAAAGAGACATTAAGGAGCTGCATCCATGGCAATGACTGATCCTATCGCGGACATGCTGACCCGCATTCGTAACGCGGGCCTGGCGAAGCATCCGAAATTGGACGTCCCGTCGTCCAAAATCAAAGAGGCTCTGGCTTCGGTGCTTAAGGATCTTGGATATATCAAGAATTTCAAAACCATCAGCGACGACAAGCAAGGCGTGTTGCGGATCTATCTCAAGTTCGATGAGGAGAGCCAGCACGTCATTCATGAAATCAAGCGGGTATCAACCCCCGGCCGTCGCATCTATGTGGGGAAGGACGAGATCCCCATGGTGAAAAACGGTCTCGGGTGCGCCATTCTGTCGACTTCCAAGGGTCTGATGGATGATGCGGCCGCACGCACGGCGCAGGTGGGCGGTGAGCTCCTCTGCACCGTCTGGTAAGGATCCGGGGAAGGAGTTTATAAGAGATGTCGAGAATCGGAAAGAAACCTATTACGATTCCGGGCGGAGTGAAGGTCTCCCTTTCCGGAGAGACGATCAGTGTGCAGGGCCCCAAGGGACAGCTCAATCGGCGGATCCCCGCGCAGGTCGGTGTTTCCGTCGAGGCGGACAGCCTCCAGGTTAGTTGTTCCCAGGAAGGTCGCGCGGACAGTTCCCTGCAAGGATTGACCCGTACCCTGGTCGCCAATATGATCGAGGGTGTCACCAAGGGGTATGAACGTGTCCTGGAGATCAACGGCGTTGGTTATCGCGCCGAAATGAAGGGATCGGTTCTCAACCTGGCCCTGGGTTATTCCCATGCCGTTGAGTATCCTCTGCCCAAGGGGATTGATGCTGAAGTTGAAAAGCAGACCAAGATTACCCTTAAGGGGATCGACAAGGAACTGATCGGGGCGACTGCCGCCAAGATCCGCTCTTTCCGCGCTCCTGAGCCCTATAAAGGCAAGGGAATCAAGTACGCTGAAGAGCGGATTTTGCGCAAGGCTGGCAAGACCGGGAAGAAATAATTGATACAAGGCCAAGGAGAACGATAGTGAACGTCGCAAAGCAAAGACGTGATGCCCGTGCGAAGCGGCAGGTTCGGGTGAGGAAGAAGGTCCGTGGGACCCTGGAGCGTCCTCGTTTGTGTATCTTCCGCAGTGCCAGGCATATTTATGTGCAACTCATCGAGGACGTGACCGGGCGCACTCTGGCCACGGCATCCACCGCGAACAAGGATGTGGCCGAAGGCGTGAAGTATACCGGTAATGTCGAGGCTGCTAAGGCCGTTGGTCAGACCATCGCCAAGAAGGCTCTGGAACAGAATATCAAGCAGGTGGTTTTTGACCGCAACGGTTTCCTGTATCATGGTCGCGTCAAGGCTCTTGCCGACGCTGCTCGTGAAGCCGGCCTGTCTTTCTAAGTCAAAGGAGGAGTTCTTTGCATCGCATCGATCCCAATGAACTGAACTTGAACGACCGCGTCATTCATATCAACCGTTGCGCGAAGGTCGTTAAGGGTGGCCGTCGATTCAGCTTCTCCGCCTTGGTGGTGGTAGGCGACGGAGAAGGACATGTCGGTTACGGACTGGGCAAGGCCAAAGAGGTTCCTGAGGCGATCCGAAAAGGGGTCGAGCAGGCCAAGAAAAGCCTGATCAAGGTTCCTCTGCGCGGGCGGACCATTCCCTTTGATGTGCTGGGTAAGTTCGGCGCCGGGAAGGTTCTGCTCAAGTCGGCTTCCGAAGGTACCGGTGTCATTGCCGGTGGCGCCGCTCGCGCGGTTTTGGAGGTGGCTGGCGTCGGCGATATCCTCTCCAAATGTCTTGGTTCAAACAACCCGCATAATGTGGTCAAGGCGACCGTTAATGCCCTGGCGCAGCTCAAGAGCGCACAGGAAATCATGGATCGCCGCGGCCTGCAGGCGACCGCCGAATAAATGGCGGATAAGGAGAAGATCATGGCCGATCAGATCAAGGTGACATTGAAGAAGAGCGGCATCGCCCGCGACGCCTATTTTACGCGAGTCCTCAAGGGACTCGGTCTGACCAAGTTGCATAAGACGGTATGCCTCAAGGACACTCCGGAAATTCGCGGAATGATTCGCAAGGTATCCCACATGGTCGAAGTTGAAGACTGCCGTTAAGGAAGATGGATATGGATCTGAGTAATCTGCAACCGGCATACGGTTCTACAAAAAATCGCAAGCGTATCGGCCGCGGTCATGGTTCGGGTACGGGTAAGACCGCAGGTAAGGGTCACAAGGGTCAGAAGGCGCGCAGCGGGGGGAGCGTTAAGGCCGGTTTCGAGGGCGGACAGATGCCCTTGCAGCGGCGTCTACCCAAGCGAGGTTTTACCCCTCTGGAGAAAAAGGTTTATTCTCTGGTTAATTTGCGTGATCTCGATCTTTTCGAGGCGGGCAGCGTCGTTGACCTTTCCGCTCTCGGCAAGGCTGGCCTAGTGAAGGATCTCCAAGACGGAATCAAGATTCTCGGGGATGGTGAACTGACCAAGGCACTGACGGTGCAGGCCCATAAATTCAGCAAGTCGGCCCAGGAAAAGATCGAGGCGGCCGGCGGCAAGGCCGAGGTCCTCTAAATTGATAAAAGCCATCCAGAACATCATCAGTATTCCTGAACTCAGGAGGCGTATCCTCTTCACCCTGGGCATGCTGGCTGTTTATCGGGTGGGTTGTCATGTGCCTACGCCTGGGGTCGATGCACAGGTGCTGGCCAAATTGTTCGAGGGGATCGAAGGTAACCTGCTGGGGTTGGTCAGCGCCTTTACCGGTGGCGCTCTCGAGCGGATGACGGTATTTGCGCTGGGCATCATGCCTTATATCAGCGCCTCCATCATATTGCAGTTGCTGGCCGTGGTCTTTGAGCCCGTCGAGCGGCTGAAGAACGAGGGAGAGCAGGGGCGTAAGGTGCTGACCCGCTGGACTCGTTACGGGACGGTGCTGCTTTCGATCATTCAGGGGGCCGGCATCGCCATCGGTCTGCAGACCATGCGTGGTCCGGCCGGGGAGTTGGTTGTTCCCGACCAGGGGATGGGCTTTATTCTTCTGACGGTTATTACCCTGACGGCAGGGACGGCGTTCATCATGTGGTTAGGGGAGCAGATTACCGAGCGTGGTATCGGCAACGGGATCTCTCTGATCATTTTCGCCGGGATTGTTGCCAATATGCCGGCAGCCATCGTCAACTCGGCCCGTCTGTTCCGTACCGGGGCGCTGACCCCGCTGGTCGGTATTGCCGTCCTGGTTTTGATGGTCGCTGTCATCTGGGCCATTGTCTTCATGGAACGGGGGCAGCGTCGTCTGCCGATTCATTATGCCAAGCGGGTGGTCGGGATGCGTAATTACGGCGGCCAGACCAGTCATTTGCCGCTTAAGGTCAACATGAGCGGGGTTATCCCGCCGATCTTCGCCAGCTCGATTATCATGTTTCCTGCGACGGTCGCCAATCTGGTCGATGTTACCTGGGTTCAGACTCTCGCAGGGATGATGACTCCTGACCAATGGCTCTACAACCTTTTTTTCGTTGCATTAATCATCTTCTTCTGTTACTTCTACACGGCTGTGACATTCAACCCCGTTGATGTCGCTGAAAATGTGAAAAAACAGGGGGGCTACATCCCCGGTATCCGCCCAGGTAAGCCAACGGCAGACTACATCGATGTGGTACTGGGTAGGTTGACTTTTGCTGGCGCCATTTATGTTTCCGCGGTTTGCGTTTTGCCCACTATTCTTATCGGTGAGTTCAGTCTGCCTTTTTATTTTGGTGGCACTTCCTTGCTGATCGTGGTTGGTGTGGGTATGGATACCGCCTCTCAGATCGAAGCCCATCTGATTTCCCGATCGTATGAAGGTTTCATGAAGGGTGTGACTCTTAAAGGCCGTCATGGCTAGGGATTCTGTGCTATGAATTTGATTTTACTGGGCCCTCCCGGAGCAGGCAAGGGAACGCAGGCCAAAATGCTCATGGATCGTTACGGTATTCCGCAGATATCTACCGGAGACATTCTTCGGGCCGCAGTCAAGGACGGTACGCCGATGGGGTTGAAAGCCAAATCCTATATGGATGCGGGTGCCTTGGTACCGGATGAGGTTGTCGTCGGTATTGTTCGCGAACGTCTTCAGCAGGATGACTGCAAAGATGGCTTCATTCTGGACGGATTTCCCCGGACGGTTCCCCAGGCCGATGCCTTGGCCGAGGCCTTGTCTTCTCTTGGGCGCCTACTCGATGCTGTCGTCTCTCTCGCAGTCGACGTCGAGGTTTTGGTGGAGCGTCTGACGGGGCGTCGTACTTGCCGTGATTGTGGGCGCGGCTATCATGTGAAGTTTGCTCCTCCCAAGGTGAGTGGTGTATGTGACGCATGTGGTGGTGAACTTCTGCAGCGTGACGATGATCGCGAGGAGACGATTCGGCGTCGGCTCAATGTGTATGACGAGCAGACCTCGCCTCTGATCGCCTATTATCGCCAGGCAGGACTGCTTACTGAAGTCGACGGAATGCTTTCCATGGATGCTGTGCAGGAAGCCATCTTGGCTCATCTAGGCAAAGAGCAGGCACGCAGATGATCGTTCTCAAGTCCCGCGCCGAGCTTCTGCTGATGCGTGATGCGGGGCGGATAGTCGCAGAGATTCTCAATCTGCTTCGTGAGCGGATTAAACCCGGAGTCACAACCCGGGAACTGGATGAGTTTGCCGAAGCTGAATGTAAGCGTCGGCGTGTTCGTCCGGCGTTTAAGGGATATGGTGGGTTCCCTTTTACGATCTGTTCCTCTCCCAATGAAAAAGTCGTTCATGGTTTTGCCGATTCCCATCCGTTGTGCGAAGGGGATATTCTAAGTGTCGATTTCGGCGTCGTGAAGTCCGGTTTTTACGGTGATTCGGCTATTACCGTCCCCGTTGGCCGTATTGACGAGGAAAAAGAGCGGCTTTTGGAAGTGACGCAGCGATCTCTTGCTGTGGGGATTGCCGCGGCTTTGGTTGGAAATCGCCTTTCCGATATATCCCATGCGGTGCAAAGCTGTGTCGAAAAAGAAGGCTTCAGCGTTGTTCGGGAATTTGTCGGCCATGGTATTGGGCGGCAGTTGCATGAACTCCCGCAAATCCCTAATTTTGGAGCACCAGGCCAAGGGCCGCGCTTGCGAGAGGGGATGGCCTTGGCGATAGAGCCGATGATCAATGCCGGTGTCCCGGATGTCCGAGTCCTTCCGGATGGTTGGACGGCGGTGACGGTGGATGGTCGTCCTTCGGCTCATTTCGAGCACACGATTGCTGTGACCAGTCATGGCCCAGAAATATTGACCGCTTTGTAGACAGGATTCAGGGCAAACGCTCTCGAAAGACCTATGTCAGTAAGTTGTTGGTGATCAACTTGATGAGTAAAGGATTAGACAATGAAAGTCCGCGCTTCGGTGAAGGCAATCTGCGACAAGTGTAAGGTGATTAAGCGCAAGGGGATTGTCCGGATCATCTGTGAAAACCCCAAGCACAAGCAGAGGCAGGGATAACTGGATTAGGAGGAATGGAAATTGGCACGTATTGCTGGTATCGACTTACCAAGAAATAAACGGATTGAGGTGGCGCTCACCTACATCTACGGCATCGGCCGCTCCTCTTCCCAGGAGATCCTGAGCAAGGCCGGGGTTGATCTCAATACCCGGACCGATGATCTCACTGAAGCTGAAGTGGCGAAGATTCGCGAAATTATTGACCGGGAAAGCAAGGTTGAAGGTGATCTGCGGCGCGAGGTTTCGATGAACATCAAGCGTCTCATGGACCTTGGTTGTTATCGCGGATTGCGGCATCGTCGTGGTCTGCCCGTGCGCGGGCAGAAGACCAAGACGAATGCCCGTACCCGGAAGGGACCGCGCAAGACTGTCGCCGGTAAGAAGAAATAACTGGAGGAACCATGGCTAAGCCCGGTAAGAAAGTAGTCAGAAAAAAAGTAGAAAAAAAGAATATCGCTAATGGTGTGGCGCACATCCAGGCGACTTTCAACAATACGATCGTGACCATCACGGATATCAGCGGCAATGTGATTTCCTGGTCCACGGCTGGTGGACGCGGTTTCAAGGGCTCGCGGAAGAGTACTCCTTTCGCCGCCCAAGTTGCCGCCGAGGATGCCGCGAAGAAAGCCCAGGAGCATGGGCTTCGTAATGTCGTGGTTAATGTCAAGGGGCCGGGCTCCGGACGTGAGTCGGCTTTGCGTGCTTTGCAGGCAGCGGGTCTCAATATTACCTTGATCAAGGATGTCACTCCGATTCCTCATAACGGATGCCGTCCCCCCAAGCGCAGAAGAGTCTAAACCTTACAAGGAGGTTGAACGTTGGCTAGATATACCGGTTCCGTCTGCCGCATGTGCAGAAGGGAAAATACGAAATTGTTCCTGAAGGGGGACAGGTGTCATACCGACAAATGTGCCGTTGAGCGTCGTAACTATGCGCCTGGGCAGCACGGTCAGGGGCGCATCAAGGTTTCGGATTACGGAACTCAGTTGCGTGAAAAGCAGCGTGTTAAACGCACCTACGGCCTGCTTGAAAAACAGTTCCGCTCCTATTTCGATATGGCAGACCGCATGAAGGGCGTTACCGGTGAAAACCTTCTGGTGTTACTGGAGCGTCGTCTTGACAGCATGGTCTATCGAATGGGTTTTGTTTCTTCCCGTAACGAGGGTCGTTCGCTGGTTCGCCAAGGGCATTTCCTCGTGAACGGCCGTCGCGTCGATATCCCTTCCTACCTCGTTCGTCCCGGCGACGTCATCGAGCTGCGTGAAAAAAGCCGTCAGGTTGCGCGCATCAACGAAGCTCTCGATGGGGTTATGCGCCGTGGTCTTCCTTCCTGGGTCGAGCTTGACCGTGCGGCCTACAAGGGGGTCGTTAAAACCTTGCCGGTTCGTGAAGAGATGACGACTCCTGCCTTCCAGGAGCATCTCATCGTCGAATTGTACTCTAAGTAGTCCGGTTGGGCTTTAACTGTAACCTCATTAGGGAGGATACGAATGTATAAAAACTGGAGAGACCTCATTAAGCCCAAGCGTCTCCAGATTGAGTCGGAAACCCTTTCCGAGTCTTATGGAAAGTTCTACGCCGAACCCTTTGAGCGGGGTTTCGGCACGACTTTGGGTAACTCTTTGCGCCGCGTTCTGCTCTCCTCGTTGCAGGGGGCAGCTATCGTTTCCGTGCGCATCAAAGGGGTTCTTCATGAGTTCTCAACCGTCCCCGGCGTCACCGAGGACGTTACGGATATTATTCTCAATCTCAAAGGGGTGCTGCTGCGTCTGCACGGCAACGAGAGTCGTAATATCCGGATTGTGAAAAAAGGGGCCGGCGTGATTACCGCCGGCGACATTATTACCGACAGTCATGTTGAGATTCTTAATCCTGAGCATCATATCGCCACTTGTTCTCAGGAAGGCGATGTAGAGATGGAGATGGTTGTTGCTCTGGGGAAAGGCTATGTCCCTGCTGATCGCAATCGCGACGAAAGGGCTCCGGTTGGAACAATTCCGATTGACGCGATCTTTTCTCCTATCACGAAAGTTAATTTCACAGTAACCAACGCTCGCGTCGGGCAGATTACTGACTACGACAAGTTGACTCTTGAAGTCTTCACTGACGGCAGTGTTCGGCCGGACGACGCCCTTTCTTTCGCTGCGAAAATCATCAAAGAGCAGCTTCAGATCTTCATCAATTTCGATGAGGAAGCGGAACCGGTAGAAGAGGAGATCAGCGAAGTTACGGGCAAGATAAATGAAAACCTTTACCGTAGTGTCGATGAGCTTGAACTTTCAGTAAGGAGTGCCAACTGCCTAAAGAATGCCAATATTCGTCTGATCGGTGATCTGGTGCAACGCTCCGAAGCGGAAATGCTCAAAACCCAAAATTTCGGTCGTAAGTCCCTGAATGAAATTAAGGACATTCTTTCTGAGATGGGTTTGACCCTTGGGATGAAACTGGAAAATTTCCCCGATCCTGAATATCTCAAAATGATTCAAAAGGGCAACGAGGAAGATTGATTCCTTGTTTAGAATAACGAAGAAAGGACCACAGAACCATGCGTCACAATAAAAGCGGAAGACGGCTCGGGCGAAACTCCAGCCACCGATCGGCGATGATGCGCAACTTAGTGACTTCCCTCCTTGACCATGAGAAGATCACTACCACCGATTGCCGTGCTAAGGAGTTGCGTAAAGTTGCGGAAAAGATGATTACACTCGGCAAGCGTGGCGATGTTCATGCCCGGCGTCAGGCTCTGCAGGTGGTTCGTGATCGTAAGGTTGTGGCCAAGCTTTTCGAGCGGCTTGCTCCCCGTTATCAGGACCGTCCCGGTGGTTATACGCGGATTATCAAACTTGGCAACCGTCTCGGGGATAATGCTTCCCAATCCATCATTGAGTTGGTCGAAGAGGCCGGTGTCCCGTCGTCCCAGTCTTAGTTTCGGTTCCACATCAGTTATCCATTGGGTATGAAAGCATATGAAAGCGGGGAGTTTAGGCTCCCCGCTTTTTTGTTTGGTGCGCCAGGCATGGCGCGTGGTGCGTAAGCACCAGATGATTGATCGTGGTGGTCAATCGTTGACTTGGAGGTGAAAGTCCTCTACGGACCCTGATGACGGGAACCGTTAGCTG
>Ga0265295_1009830_pt1 | contig 10115 bp, 9 predicted proteins | sample Munlansysbiofilm_FD_192503 | JGI IMG/M metagenome (GOLD analysis project Ga0265295, IMG submission 192503) | Leachate microbial communities from a municipal landfill in Southern Ontario, Canada - Methane capture system biofilm | ecosystem: Engineered > Solid waste > Landfill > Unclassified ...
ACTGATCGTTGCCCTGGCAACTCCCCTGGCCCAATCAGCCGAGGGCGAAACCGCTCCGGCTATAGGCCAGCTTTATCCGGTTGACTGGCTAGAGGGAGCATACGTTACTCCCATTGATCGGGCTTCTTTAATGGACCCGGGAATAGCTGGCATGGTTCGCTGGCTGGATTCTCCTGTTCCATCCTACCCTTGGTACAGCTCCGACCTGACCTTCTCCAGACATATGGCGCCATCATCTACATTCGCTCCATACAGGGAGTATTATTATGCCCAGGCCATTCCCATGGACGGCGAGATCGTGAGCAATCCCGTTAAGTTCAATGTTACACAATCTCCACCATCTTATCTCTATTATGGAAACGGCCAGGGACTGGCTTATGCTCAGTATCTGTCCATCACCGCTCCCCAGGCCAATGACCTCTGGATCCGGGGCAGGCAAAACTGGACTCAGTATCTGGTAAGCCCAGTAGGAACGACTCTTGATCTGGTCGGCCGCGTACCCCTGGGAGGAACAGGCGGATTTTTCGAGAGCATCACAAATGGAACGAACGCCCAGAGGTCCAGGATCTACCAGTTCCATCAAGGCTATAACAGCATGAAGTACCGGGCGGATGAGATGGGAAGACATATGCTCTATTTTGTGGTGGATAACCAGCCGAGCAACGTTATAATAATCGATGTATTCGCCCAGGCCCCATCGGCTCAGCCCCCAATCTATCCCACAGAAGCAGGGCAGTCAGAGCAGTCTGCACCATCACCATCAACATTGCAACCTTCTGCTGCACCTTCCTCTGGCGATACACCGGTATCGATCCTTTATCCCGGCAAATCCGCCTTCCAGGTCTACGTCGATGGAGCGCTCGTGGGCGTAGGACAGAATGGCGTATTCAACCTGAGCGTCCAGGGCGGCGTGAATCATGTGATAAGCATCTGGGACGGCTTCTGGATGTATGAGAACGATATACTCTTCCCGGCCGGTGTGCCCAAAGAGATCCATGTGGAGGGGGTTTAGGCCAGGACCGTTTTGCAGATATCGTCCAGGATAATTCACCTCGCCTGGTCGGGGTTAATTCAGGCCTGGCAGCCCATCGGCCGGGCTGAACCCTGGCCGGTGCCCCACGATTTACGATCAATTTCCGCTAGTGTGCGGGAATGATCGGGCTGCATCGCTGTCTGGCAGGCGGGCATTCTGGGGTGCTCTCGCATGGACGCTCGTGCCGGCGTGGGCTTGTCGCATGGAGGGCCGGGAGGCCGGTCGGGCCTGGTGTCAGGGAGGCTTGCCTCCGAGATGGGCAGCTTTTTCGGGGAGCTGGATGATGCAGCTAATATGCTGCCGGACAAAGGGATTGCTAATCCGCGGAGAGCCACTCATCACGGGAGATTGCACCTTCCCTAAGAATCTCCGCTACGAGATTTGGGCCGATCTCTCTCCGATGGTCATTCGGTATGCGCACAAAATTATCTCCACGAACCATGTAGTCGTGATCCGAACCCGGAAACGGCCCTTCAAATCCAATATTCTTCAATCGCTTGATAAGCTTGGCTCTGGATATTGGCACAAGTCTACTCAATAACGCTCACCGGTTCAATTGATGCAGTTATGGTATGGCTGCCAATTGGTGGGATGGATCTCCCCATTCGGAGCCTGAGAGCTATCCAGCCTTCAATTACCGAGATAAGCTCTTTGCGGGCTACCTCAACCGTCTTCCCCGTAGCCCAGGCGCCCGGAAGCTCTGGCACTGAGACGAAGATGGGTTCTTCATCATCGATGGTCTTGTAAACCGCCCTTTCCAGTGCAGCTTCTATATACTCGTTGAACATGTGAATTTTCTATTAAGCGGTTATAGAAATATATCTTACGCTGAGATTCCTGGCAGAGATTATGGCGAATGTGGCTTGACGATCCTTGCTGACTGTGGGCTGGCCCTGCTCGGCAGCCCATCGGCCGTCCCGCATCCTTGCCTCGTGTCATGGCTAGCGCTATGGGTCTGCCCGTGGGCCGGGTTGTCCGAGCAATGTTGCAGTCTACCAGTCGGGCGCTCGTGCTTGCTCTCGCATGGGCGCGCGTGCCCGCGTGGGCTTGTCGCATGGAGGACCGGGAGGCCGGTCGGGCGTGCGGTCAGGGGAGGCTTGTCTCCGGGATTGGCAGCTTTTCGGGGGCTGGATTTTTGGAAGAAGTGGCAGTTCATTATTAATTATTAGCAGAAAATCATAAAAGAACAATAACTAATCACACACAGAGTCGCAGAGCGCACAGAAGCTTCTCGGCTGAGAGTTTCGGGGCCGTCTCCGGCTTGACGATCAGGGTTTCCATAAATTCAAGAAGCCGACACGCTCAAAGTCAGCATCATTTGTGGCCATTTCCGTTATCCCAAATGCCTTGCAGCAGGCGGTATGCAAGGCATCCCTGGGAAGAAGACGGTATTCGCTGGCGCATTCCAGCGCGATTTTGGATATAGAATAATCCAGGCTCAGGACCTTCAGATGTCCTTTAGATATGAGCACGTCGAGATAGCCATGAAATTCACGCACAGGCACAAGGCAATCTTGCCAGGCATAGAGCATCGCTTTTTTTATTGATCTTGCGTCGTTCGGGCTTCCTGTTCTCCTGGCGGTCTGGACCATCAGGACATAGGAAACCTCATCGATGACCAGAGGCGAGATGAACGCCTCGATGGTTCCTTGTTCAACCTTTTCCAGAAGCTTCTGGCAGCTTCTGCCGTAGGTGGGGTGGCCTGTCAGAAGGTAGGTGAAGATATTGGCATCAATGAACACTTGTCTCGTAATCTTCATGCGCTTCCTCTAGCCCCTCCCAACACTTTACGATCCCAAAGATTCTTCTGGTAGCGCTCCTTTGGACGCTTATCTCGACCTCATCACCTTCTTTTAGGTTCAACTCCCCAAGGGGCTTGAGGACCTTATCTTCGTATCTAGCCCTGATCACGGCACCCATCGTCTCACCAACATCATGATTGTCTTCCATGGATAAATGAATATGGCTTTCACGCCTTATAAAGTGATGCCGATGATTCGTCGTGATCCGGTATGGCCAGCCGCCTGCCGGGCCCCGTGCGAGTACGCGTGCCTCTCGCATGGGCGCGCGCATGTCCGCGTGGGCTTGCGGCCTGGGGGGCCGGGAGGCCGGTCGGGCCTGATATCAGGGGGGCTTGTCTCCGGATAGTTGGCTCTTCAGGGGGCTGGATTTCTGGAAGCAATGGCGTGTTCACTTTTATTATTAGCTGAAAATTATAACCAGACAACTGCCGATCACAACCACGGAGGCGCAGAGCGCACAGAGACTTCACGACTGAAACCATCTCCGGCTTGACGATCCTGGCGGGCTGCGGGCTGTCCCTGCCCGGTAGCCCATCGGCCGTGCTACATCTTTACCTCGGGCACGCTTCGCGCTCTGGGTCTGCCCGTGGGCCTGGTTGTCCGGGCGGGATCGCTGATCTGCCGGTCTGGCGCGCTCGTGTGGGTGGCGGCACGGGCGCGGGTGCACGCGTGGGTTGGCGGCAAAGGGGGCTGGAGGAGCGATGGCAGGGAAGGCGCTGCTAAAGTTGATCCATCTATCCCGGTAAGGATTAAATCCCAATAAAGCACAATTAAAATCGATATGTTCTCCGAGTACATCCAGGCCGCCTTAGAGAGGGCTGAGTACGACACGCTGGAAGACGGCTCTTATGTTGCCACAGTTACGGGACTTCAGGGAGTTATTGCGGTAGGCGATTCCTTTGAAGAGTGCCGCAAGGATCTCATAGAGGTTATTGAGGAGTGGATTGTTGCCCGGATACAATGGGGATATCCAATTCCACCTATCTCCGGTCACACCATTGAATCCTCAAAGGAGCCAATAACAGTTGTCGACTAAGCTTGTGCCCATCTCACGGCGGGAACTGATCAAACGATTGGCGAGGCTTGGTTTTACAGGCCCTTATCCCGGCAAAAAGCACTTTCATATGGTGAAGGACGGCATTTTTGTCATGATCCCAAATCCGCATCATGGCGAAGAGATCAGCGTCAAGCTCCTGCTCATCGTCCTAAAAGAAGCGGGAATTAGCAGAGATGATTGGCTCTCGGCAGCTTGATATCATTTCAAGCTTCGACTTATTGTGAGGCCGCACGCGTGCTCCCGCATGGCCGCGCGTGCCCGCGTGGGTTTGCCGCTTGGGGGCCGGGAGGCCGGTCGGGCCTGGCATCAGGGGGGCTTGCTCCGGGAGGGGCAGCTCTTTGAGGTCTGGATGATACAGCTAGATCTAGATATGCAGCCGAACAAAAGGATCGCTAATCCACGGAGAGTCACTCATCACGAGAGATTGAACCTTCCCGAAGAATCTCCACGATGAGATTTGCACCGATCTCTCGCCGATGATCGTTCGGTATGCGCACAAAATTATCTCCACGAACCATATAGTCGTGGTCAGAACCCGGAAACGGTCCTTCAAATCCTATATTCTTCAATCGCTTGATAAGCTTGGCTCTGGATATCGGCACAAGTCTACTCAATAACGCTCACCGGCTCAATTGATGCAGTTATCGTATGGCCGCCAATTGATGGTATGGATCGCCCCATCCGGAGCCTGAGAGCTATCCAGCCTTCAATTACCGAGATAAGCTCTTTGCGGGCCTCCTCAACCGTCTTCGCCGTAGCCCAGGCGCCCGGAAGCTCTGGCACTGAGACGAAGATGGGTTCCTCATCATCGATGATCTTGTAAACCGCCCGTTCTAGTGCAGCCTCGATATACTCACTGAACATGTGGAGGTCTATTAAGCGGTTATGGAAATATACCTTACGCTATTGCCAAAAAGAGGCTTGAGTGCGTGCTCTCGCATGGGCGCGCGTGCCCGCGTGGGGCTTGCCGCCTGGGGGGCCGGTCGGGTCCGGTATCAGGGGCGCTTGCCTCCGGATTAGGTGGCTTTTCTTGAAAATTATAACAGAACAACAACTGATCACACCACAGAGGCACAGAGCGCACAGAGACTTCACGACTGGGACTATCTCCAGCTTGACGATCCTGGCGGACTGTGGGCTAGCCTCGCCCGGCAGCCTATCGAGAGCGCTGCATCCTTGCCTCGGGTCCAAGGCTCGCGCTCCAGGGTGCTCCGCCCGTGGCAGGGCCTCCGGGGCATCATCGCAGTTTAGCAGGTGGTGGATCAATTTAAATATGAATCATATCATTTAGATTTCTGTTGGCTAATTCACAAGAATGCACCTATTCGAAGGAGGAGTCGCTCATTCCCGAAGAGATACCAGAGCAGTACTACGATTTAGATGATAACCAGATGCCTTACGGCGGAGCAACAGACATCCACGGCAAGATACTCTGGAAAGTCTCCAAAGAAGAGCATGACCAGATGATGTTTCGCATAAAGAAGGCATTTGGAAAAGAGTAACTGCTATGTATCTCGGGCCCAGGTGGGCTAGATGATGACCGGTGGTCTGAAAAATCAATTCATTTTATGAATTAGCGAGAAACAATAAGGTATAAACGAAATAAGTCTTGTCGAGAGATTATGAATGAGCCGAATGAGCTGGGATTTTCGTATCTTGGCTTAAATAAGAGACAGGCAAAAATCTATCAGAACTTGCACAACATAATCGGTCAAGGTTCAGCGGCATTCTATAAGGATGCCTGCAGAATAATCAATCTTAATCCTCCTCTTGAATCAACGACGCATGTAATAGCCCATTTATTCCGTGAAATTGAGAGTTCTCTCAGGGATGTACTTGAGCCGATCTCTAATAAGAATAACAGTATCAAAACAAAGAAAAACAAAGAAGATGCTCAAAGGGCAGATATTTTATCAATCTTAAAAAGTTTGGAAATATCAGAAAATGAACCCATATCAAAAGCATGGCTAAAGATTGCTGGAAGTAGCGACTATAATCTTGCCAAGCAAGCTCATCGTAATGCTCTTGCAGCTCCACGCCAATACGATAGCGATTTTCGTGAATTTTTTTATTCTATGGAAGACATATTCAACTTCATATTAGATAGAGTAAGAGTTCGCTATTTGACTTATATCGGACTATTAGATAGTCTGCTCTTAAAGCCCACTCCTGTTAGGCAAGATATAGACCTATTACGCGATAAAATACCGCAAAATTACATAACCATGGGTTATTTTTTTAACAATTTGAAAAATCCAGGATGGTTAAGACCTCTGAGAGATACGGGTTTCTTTAAACGTCCCCCAGAGATAGTTCTTAACGATACGGATGGAACAATACATTCTCATGTTTGGCCCGAATCGAATTACCTCTCACGCATGGCGGAATATGATCCAGATGAGGTTGCGGACATTTTTATTAATGATGTGCCATATGTAGAAAACGTCTGGATTCTGGGGGATTTGGCAGAAGCAGCACTTAAAATGAGTCCTGCTCAAGCCAGTCTATTGGTAGATAAAGTGATAGATTGGGTTCAGGCAATCTACCCTCAGAAAATACCCGATAAGCTCTGCCAGCTTGTTATCCATATTGCTAAGGGGGGTAAAATTGAATCTGCTTTGGGCCTCGGCAAGATCCTTTTTGAGATAATGCCCGATCAAAGAACTCAGAATGCATCTCTGACAGGGAACAGTTATCTCATCCCAAATCCCACTACACGATTTGAGATATATGATTATGGTGAGCTCATTAACGATGTTTTTCCGAAGCTTATTGAATCAATAGGTTTGAAAGCATTTGAATTACTTTGTGACATTTTGGAATCTGCTTTAGCATCATATGGAAGATATTCTGAGCAAGATAGTGATTTGATATATTCTGTCTTCTTGCGCCCTTCTATCAGCGGTCCTAAGTGCTATCATGGTGATTTACGAGATATTTTAACATCTACTGTTAGAGATTGTGCAGAACAAATCGTTCAAAAGAATGAAGCTGAAATTCTCATTCTAGTTCAATGTTTTAATTCTCGAAAATCAAAGATATTCCAACGCGTAGAAATGTATATCTTGAGAAAATTTCCAAACGCCGTTGCCAACATAATTAGCACCCTTCTGACGGATAAATCTCTCTTTGATGATTTACATATCAATCATGAATATACATTATTATTTAAAGATTATTTTGGAGACCTAAGTGCCGAACAGCAAGATATCTTTCTTAAATGGATCGAAGCAGGTCCTGACCTTATGAAAAAAGCGGAATCAATGGAAAGGATCGGCGGTCTAAGGCCTGATGATGAAGAGCTTTCAACTTATCGGAAAGCATGGCAAAGAGATAGATTGGCATTGGTGCGATATAATTTATTACCAGCTTGGAAAGATTTCTATGATAACCTAGTGAAAGAAATAGGTGAACCCAATTCCTTAGAAAATTCTCCACTGCAAATACAAGCCAGATTTGAATCAGGATGCTCAATAAGTGAAGAAGAATTCAAAGCTATGTCGCTGATTGAGATCGTCGATTTCTTGGAGAATTGGATTCCTTCAACGGACTTTTCTGGACCATCAAAAGAAGGGATGGGGGCTGTATTGATCAATGTAATTTCAGAAAAACCAGATAGGTTTGCTATTAATGCTATGATTTTTAAAGATTTTGATATAATTTATGTAAGAGCGTTTTTTTTAGGATTAATAAAATCAATAGAAAAGAGCGATGAATTCAGTTGGACCCCTGTTCTTGATCTCATCAAATGTGTGATAGGGAGATTGCCTAGAAATATGGATCATGAGACGAATTCCAATCACATTGATCCATATCTAGATGATACTATTCGAAATATCATAGATGTATTAACCTTGGGCTTTAGCAGTAAGTGTGGAAAAATACCGTTCAATCTTCGGATTAGCGTATGGTCAATTCTGGAAGCATTGAGCAACTATCCAGATCCGACTCCTGATCGCGAAAACAAAAGAAAAGAAGATTATGCTGAATTGTCTCCTTTCTGGCTTTCATCCATCCGTGGTCAGGCTCTTAATGCAATTATCCGTTATGCATTATGGGTTCGAGATTGCACTGAAAATTCTCCCGAACCACCAAAAATTTCCAATCAAGGATTCGATCTTATGCCAGAAGTGCGCGAAATCCTGGAAGCTCACTTAGATCTCAATTTCGATCCTTCTTTAGCTGTTCGTGCAATTTATGGTGTGGAGTTTCCTCGTTTACAATTTCTTGATTCCACATGGGCATCACAGAATGTAAATAAAATTTTTCCAATAGAGGAATCAAAAATTAGCCTTTGGAATGCTGCTTGGAGAAGCTACCTCCAAACAAATATAGCAAATAGCGATGTTATCAAAATTCTAGAAGAGCAATATTCAATCGGGATTGATCGATTGGAACTGGTAAGCTGTGATTTAGAATTATATGTAGATCCCTATAAGCATCCAGAATGCAAGATCGCTGAACATATAATGTATCTCTACTGGTGGGGTAAGCTAAATCCTGACGACCGCAATGGCCTTTTTTCTAAATTTTGGAGTAAGGCGCCGGGCAGTCTTAGAGAATATGCATTGAATTATATTGGATTTAATTTGTATCACAGCGACGATCCCATTGCACCAGATGTATTAGACCGCTTAAAAAATTTATGGGAGGCTCGCATTGACTTCATTAAAAAGGGTCATGTTGAACCTGATGAGCTAAGCGAATTTGGATGGTGGTTTGCATCTGGTCAATTTGATGAAAATTGGTCAATGAAACAACTTATTGATGCACTTAGTTTGGTAGGTGAAACTAAATTAGATTTCAGAGTGTTAGATAAACTCTCAGCATCCGCTTCACAAAATCCCAAAGATACAATTAAATGTCTCGAATTAATTATAAAAGGCAAACAAAATAAGTGGCAAATACACACTTGGAGAGATAAAATTAGATCCATCCTTGGGACTATTTTAGAATGTGAAGATGCCTCCGTTGCGAAAGCCGCAGATGATCTCATAAATTATCTTAGCAGTTTGGGATACTTGGAATATAAGGATCTTCCAAAGCAATCTCTTTGAAGGTTGTGTAATGGTAGCATGAAATAGAGGAGCAACCAGTTTTTCCAACAAGAACAGTGCACAAATCACGCATCATTGTTGACACATTCCTACCCTTGATTCCATACCCCAGGTTAAGCTCTCCTCATACCTTTTCACAATTTCCCTGCACAATTCCGATATCCTCCGCCATCTTTCTCAAATAGTTCCTTATATCCCGCCTCCCACTGCTATCCTGGAGGTGAGGCGACCAGACACGGCTACAGAATACGAGCATTTCATTTCAAGCGCATATCCTTCGAAGTTGGGCCCTCCTCCCAACTTTATGGCGGGCATAGATCCGGAGGCGAACCAACCCTCCGGCATAATCCTAAAAAAATCAGAATTGTTCCTAAATGAATTCAGGTGTAATATGAGGCAGATAGCCATTTACGGCAAAGGCGGAATCGGCAAGTCGACCACCACCCAGAATCTCACCGCAGCCCTCTCCACCATGGGCAAGAAGATCATGCAGATAGGCTGCGACCCCAAAGCAGACTCCGTGAAGATGCTTATGAACGGCAAGAGGCAGCCTTCCGTTCTGGATACCCTTCGAAAGGAGGGTGAAGTAGAGCTGGATGACGTACTGAAGACCGGCTTTGGAGGCATTCGCTGCGTCGAGTCCGGAGGCCCGGAACCGGGCGTGGGCTGTGCAGGTCGCGGGATAATCACCTCCATCGGCCTCCTTGAGAACCTGGGAGCCTACACCCCAGACCTCGACTACGTCTTCTATGACGTCCTGGGCGATGTGGTCTGCGGCGGCTTCGCCATGCCCATCCGGGAAGGAAAGGCCCAGGAGATCTACATCGTGGCCTCCGGGGAGATGATGGCTCTTTATGCCGCCAACAACATCTGCAAGGGCATCCAGAAGTTCGCCGAGTCCGGCGGAACGCGTCTGGGCGGCATCATCTGCAACTCCAGAAACGTCGACCGGGAGAGGGAGCTGGTAAGCGCTTTTGCCGAGAAGATCGGCAGCCAGATGATCCAGTTCGTGCCCAGGGACAACATCGTCCACCAGTCAGAGATCCACAAGCAGACAGTGATTCAATACGCTCCGGACTCAGATCAGGCCAAGGCCTACCTGGACCTCGCCAGGGCGGTCGATCTGAACCAGATGTTCGTTATACCGAAGCCGATGGAGTACGAAG
>Ga0265295_1009831_pt1 | contig 10113 bp, 8 predicted proteins | sample Munlansysbiofilm_FD_192503 | JGI IMG/M metagenome (GOLD analysis project Ga0265295, IMG submission 192503) | Leachate microbial communities from a municipal landfill in Southern Ontario, Canada - Methane capture system biofilm | ecosystem: Engineered > Solid waste > Landfill > Unclassified ...
ATGGCCGCTGAACTCAAGTGGCGGGAACCCCAACTGAACGTGTTGCCCCAGCCGACAAAACACCAGAGCGCGCCGGTCATCTGGGCCACGGTGTAGAGGCTGAACCCCCAGACCAGCCAGACGTAAGACATATTGGGAGGGGCCTTGCCCGCCAGGCTCAGGACCGCCATCCAGGCGGCGGCGTAAAACAACGCATGGGCCATGGACTCGGAGAGAAAGAACAGGGTGGCCCAGATGGATTCCCGCTTGGGACTCGGTGGAATCATCCCCTTGCTGTAAAATACACAGAAGAGTGAAAAGGCGGTTACCAGGCCCAGCAGACCGCCCATGGGAGCCCTGGGCACAGTCAGGGAACGCACCATGGCGATAAGGGCCAGGCACCAGGGAAGCAGAAACGGACCTTCGACCATGGGATGGGCCACAAAGACGCCGCCGAGCCATCCGCGGCCGATGAGGTAAAGGCTTTGCAGGATAAACCCGACGGCCAACGCCGCGGCAGCGGGGCGGCGCTGGTGAAACACCGCCAACCCCCAGGCAATGCCATAGAGCCCTATGGCGGCATACAACCAGGCGTGAACTCCGGTGGTGAACATCGTCAACTCTCGATTTCAGCTTGGCGGATCCAGACCACATGGGCCAGGCCCCACATGGCACGATCCGAAAAATAGTCCGCGGTGGGCGCCAGCAAGTATCCCTGGGTCGGCGGCTGGCCGTTAATCCGGTCCGCGATCATCATGGCGACGCCGTCGGGGGTGGCAAAGATCTCACGACCCGAGAACAGCGCCCGGTATCCGTCACAGGCGACAAAGAGAAAGAAATCATCCGGTCCGGCCTCGGGGAAATTGGTGTTGAGAAAATCGCGCAGATCGTATCCTTCGGCCCGGACGATGTCGTCGAACCCGTGGCCGTGGCCGATGCGGATCCAGCGGGGCGCCGCGGCGCGGACGACGGTGTCGAACCGTGCGGGAAAACGGCCTCGGCCGTCACTGCACGTGATGCCGTCGCTGCGGCAGGCGAACTTTTTCTTTCGCGGAGGCAAGGGCTTTTCGTCAACGGGAATCGCATCGTAGGAAATGCGGACCACATCGTCGAGGTAGCGGGTGGTATCCGGTTCCTTGGGGCAGATCAGTCGCAGCCCTACCAGATCCGCCATGAACCGGTTGGCGATGTACTGCCGCCGAACCGTTTCGTTGGTGGGCATCACCGGCGTGCGGCTGAAGGCCAGGGTCGGCGGTTCGCCGTCGCGGGTCATGATCAGTTCGTTGAGACTGAAATGCGCCTTTTGGCCCGTGGCCGAATGGAACGTCACCAGGATGTCGGTGGGCTGGTCGAAGCCGACATGGGCCGGCTTTTCGGGGGCGATGCCCTCCAGCAGATGGAACGCTGGAATGCCCACGTGGATGTAGGCCCCGAGGAACTCGCCATCCGGTGAGATCTCCCGGGTGCGGATCCGCGTGGGGGCCAGGGCGTTGAGGGCGTCGCCGGAAAAGCGGTACGGCCTTTTCGTCAACCCGTCGATTTCCAGGCGGATATGGGAAGGCACGCGCCGGGTCACGGCCAGGGGCGTGGCCCCGGACATGGTCAGGTAGTCGTAGTAGTCCTTGCGGGTCTGGCGGTAATAGAAGAAACCCGCGAGAATGGCGGCAAGGATCAGGATGGCGATGGTGGTTTTCTGTTTCATATCGGTCGAGCAGCTTCATATCGATCGAGCAGCGATGAAATGAAATGAAAGCAAGGAAACAGGCGATAAAGCGGCCCGCGGCACCCTGTCATCCCGAGGAGCGCAACGACGAGGGATCTCCCCGAATCGGCCCCCACTTGCCGCCTTATTCCCAACTGCAGATTCCTCGCTACGCTCGGAATGACACGGGAAGGGGCGCCATAATGACACGGAAAGGAGGTGTCATCCCATTGGGCCATGGCCACTCTCGCTGTCATCCCGACGAGCGCAGCGACGAGGGATCTCTTGGCGATGGCAAGCCTTTTCATCATGTTTTCAATGGCATCTGTTTTTTCGGCCTTTTTACGGCAAAATCACATGCCAACACCCCAGATAAGCTTTTGACAGTGATCAAAAGAAGCCGAAGCCATGCCCTACCTCCCGGGCCGGGAGGCAGGGCATGCAGACAGATTTTCCTTACATTCTGTAGGTCAATCCCAGCCACATGGTCATGCCGGGGGCCGGAAAGCCGTACTGTGGCTCATAGTTTTCGTCAAACAGGTTGTCGACGGCCAGAAACGCCTCCACGTGATCGGAGAGGAACGGCTGGGTGACCTTGATGTTGCACAGGTTGTAGCTCTCGTTTTTGATCACATCGAGGGTGGGGTCCTTGGAAGTTGGTAGTTGGTTGTAGGATTCGCCCAAATACAGCATGTTCAGGTTCAGCTTGGTGCTGATGACAGGCACGATGTATTGGACTCCGACATTGAGGGTGTATTCCGGTACGCCTGTAACGTCATCGGTAACGCGCCCCGGGCTTTTGTTTTCTGCATCGTTATACATGTATCCCAATTTGAAGGTCAGGTCTTTGAAAGGCCTGATGACGGCGTTGATTTCCACACCCTTCATTTCGACCTCGTCATAATTGATTGACTGTGCCTGGGGATTCACCTTTTTCGGAAGATCAGAGGTGATGAAATCCGAGATGTCGTGGAAAAACGGCGCTACTTCCAATTCCAGCATATCTTGGTACCGCCAAGAAACACCCGCTGTATAGTTTATTGCGGTTTCCGCCTCGAGATCCAGATTGGGAACGTCGCCGTCATAGATTTCATCCAGGCTGGGAAAGCGGGTTTTTCTGGCCACCGAGCCAAACAGTTTGGTGCTGTCGAGAACCTGGTAGGTCATGCCGATCATAGGGTTGAATTCATTTTGGATTTTGGCCGTTCCTGGGTCGCTGATATTGCCATCATTATTTTTGTCTTCCTCGGCCTTGTCCATATCAAACCGGTCATAGCTGAGGCCAGTGACGATGGCAAGCTTGTCATCGAGCAAATTCATTTCATTTTCGAGACCAATTGAGCTGGTATAGGCATAGCTTTCCGCGAATGGTAAGCTTTCCAAGGCGCGTTGCTCGTGGGTATCCTTCTTGTGATGGAGTGAGAACCGAAAGGTGTCCCAGTCTGTCGGTCGATATTCACCGAGCAACATGCCACCTAAGATAGAGTCCTTATAATTGCTCATCCAAAGGATTTCAGAATAGGTTTCGTCCTCGTAGGATGCAAAATCGTCTTCATGGTCATGGTAGTAGAGTTTGGCTTGTATGTTGAAACGATCACTGAAGGTATGTTCGGCACTCAAATCAACACCCCAGTCATCGTAAGCGTCAATTCTGTCGAATTGGGAAAAATAGTACTTGTCGTTTATTCTTACCATATCAATGCTCGGGGGGTCCCCCTTTTCCGTGGAGATATAATGAAAATTCAGATAAACTTTCGTGCTTTCAGAAGGTTCGATCCCCACCTTGCCCCATAAATTGTCGGTCTCATAATCCGAATTAATCCGCTCTCCTCCGTCTTCAATAATCCGATACGCTGTCTTTTTTTTCCTGAAGATCTCGGTTGTTTTCGGATCAAAATCATCCGACAAATCCCAGGAATCCCACTCCCGGTGCGAATAGCTGAGCCAGTAGTTGAGCTTACCCACTTTCCGGCCGTGGGAAAGGGTAGCCTTGTAGGCATTGTCCCGGCCGTCGAGGCCATATTCCACTGTTGCCGACAAATGCGGTTTCTCGGTGGGTTCCTTGGTGATGATGTTGACCACACCGCCCAGGGCGTTGGGGCCATAGAGAACGGAAGGGGCGCCTTTGATCACGTCAATACGAGCAACGGAGTCGAGCCCGATCTGGCTCAGATCCATGCCACCATATTTAGTTTCATAATAGGGTACCCCGTCGATGAGGGTGAGAATACGGTTTTGGTTAAATCCATGAATATTAATACTCGGAAAGGACTTGCGGCTGTAGGTGACCTGGACCCCCGGCACGTAAGTTAGGGCGTCGGCCACGCTCTCGGCGTTGATCGCCTCGAAATCCTCGGTCTTGATCTCATTAGTAACGGCGATGTCACGCATCGCCGAGCCTTGGCCGCTGACGACGATCTCTCCCAGCGAGTACTCCTGATAGCCCTTGTCGTCTTCCGCGCCGGCCACTGGTATCAGGAGCGCAAGCGCCATTATCAACGCGCTGAACACTCCGCTGAATCGCCCCATCCTTGTTCTTGGAATCATCTTTCGCCTCCTTTGAATTTTGGTTTTTATGTCAGTTCAAAAACGATGGTCAGCTCCAGGGCCAAGTCCCCCCTGAACAGGTTGGCCGGCGGCCGGGGGAAAGGGGCCGCCTGGCGGACTGCATCCAGTGCCGCGGCGTTCAGGTCTTCGCTGCGCGCTCCTTTCGAGATCGCCACATCCCGCACGCTGCCGTCGGCGGCCAGGATGAACCGGATGGCCACCCGGCCTTCGACGCGGGCGTTCTTGGCCGCTTTCGGATATTTTTTGTGGCTTTCGATTCTCAATTTGACCATCTCCAGATAACTGTCGGTGGTCATGAATTCGGTGGGGGCCGCCTCAGCCTGGAACGTCGGCACCCAATCGGAGGCGGCCACCGCGGGCGGCCGGGGAATGGCCGGCACGGCGATGCGTTCGCCGAGGGGAGACGGCATGGAATCGGGCGTGGTGGTGGGAGGCACCGGTTTCAGCCGGGGCAGGGGCTGCTGGGCCACGGTGAGCCTGGAAACCCTGGCTTCGGGCGCCGGTGCCTTGGGCCGCGGTCTCGGCCGGGGAATATCCCGGCTTTGAGGGCGATGGATATTTTGCACGGCCATCTCGATATAGGTGAGGGCCCCGGCGCGATAGATGCCGGAAAGATGGATCAGCAGCACGGCATGAACTCCCAAAGAGAGAGCGATGAGGGTTCTCAGCAGCCAGTTGGGCCCGGACCTTGACATCATTCGGGGTAGAAATCCTTTTCCGTCGCCAAGCAGAGCCGGCCGGCGCCGGCAGCCTTGGCGATGTCCATGATGCGCACGGCCTTGTTGAGAATCACTGTCCGGTCGGCACGGACCACGACGAGTTCGTCCGGCCGCGAGCCGATTTTTTCCCTGAGGCGATCGAAGAGCTGCCCCAGGGAAACTTCTTCGTCCTCAAGAAAAGCCCGGCCCTGGGCGTCGACGAACACCGTGATCACCTCCTCGGTCTGGGGCGCCGCGGCGTTGGCCTGGGGCAGCTTGATTTTGATCCCTTCGTCCACCATGAAGTTCGTGGTGAGCAGAAAGTAGATCAGCAGCATGAAGACGATGTCGATGAGCGGTGTCATGGGCATCTGGATCGGATAGCGCGCTTTGCGCTTGGCGGGGATGGCCATGGCTCAATTCCTTGTCGCGCCGGAAAGAGGCGGGGTCGCGCCCATGCGGTGCCCCTCGCTGGTCCGGGATCCGAGGGATTTCAGAAACACCACCGTGCCTTCCTGGAGTTGGGCTTCATATCGGTCCACCCGGGCGGCCAGGTAGCTGTGGGCCACCATGGTGGGCAGGGCCACCGCCAATCCCAGGGCCGTGGTGAGCATGGCCTCCCAAATGCCGCCGGCCAACACCGCCGCGTTGACCTTGCCGCCCATCTCCTGGATGACCATGAACGCCTTGATCATCCCCAGGACGGTCCCCAACAGCCCCAGCAGCGGCGTGATGTTGCCGATGGTGGCCAATGCCTGGAGGTAGCGGGACAGGTCCCGGGTTTCGGCCTCGGTGGCATGGGCCAGGACCGTTTCCAGGGTCTCCCGGTCCTGATCCTTGACCTCCATGGCCTGGGTGAAAACCCGTCCCATGGGAGACGCGTCTTGCTTCGCCAGCTCGTAGGCCTGATGGTCCTCGCCGTTTTTCAGATGCCTGGAGATCTGGTTGACGAGGCCGTTGCCACGGATTCTGACGCGGCTCAGGCGGATCAGCCGCTCGAGAAACAGCGCTAGGGCAATGACGGAACACAACAGAATGGGGCCCACCAGCACGCCCCCCTTGGCAAGCAGATCGAACACGCTCATTCTCCTTTGAAAACCGAATCGCCGCCGACCGTTTCTTCGACATCCGGCCGGCCATCGCCATTGAGATCCTTGGACCGTTTCACCAGGGCTTCGGCCTCGTCATACGCCTCCCACAGGTCCGGCCGGCCGTCGCCGTCGGTGTCCTCGGCCACTTGCGTCAGCCGGTTTTGTTGGTAGGCGTACCAGACGTCCACCCGGCCGTCGCCGTCGCGATCACGCTCCGCGCGAACGGCCGTTTCGTTGTCGTCGTAGAACCACACCAGGGTAAACCGATCATCGGCATCCGGTTCCTCTTCGCTTCGAATGATTTTTCCCTGGGTGTCGTAGGTTTCCTTGAAATCGAAACGGCCGTCGCCGTTTTCATCCACCACCTTTTCTCTCAGCACCCCGTCCTGGTAATGGTAGCGGCCTTCGGGGGAACCGTTCTGGTCCACATCAACTTCCATGACCATGGACCAGGTGGGATGATCGAACCACTGGGTGGTTTCGAAGGTGCCATCGTAGTCCCGGTCTTGGATCAATCGGTGCTGATCGCCGTCGCGGTAATAGACTTTCAGGTCTACCTGGCCGTCGTGATTGCCGTCCCTTTCGGCCCGCACCAGCGCCTGTTTCTCGTAGAACTCCCAGGCATCCACGCGGCCGGAAAAATTCGTGTCGCTTTCCACCCGGGCTTTCTCGCCCTTGGCGTTGAAGAAAATCGTCGCATCGGGGCGGCCATCCCTGTTTTGATCCTGGGTCTGGGTGGCAGGGCGGCCCTCTTTGTAAATGGTGCAGGTTTCCAGAAACCCGTCACCGTCGTTGTCGACTTTCACCTTTTCCACCTCACCGTGGCGGTAGTAGTGGACCCGGTCGATGCCACCGCTGTGGCGGATGTCCTCCTCCATTTTCAACGGCCGTCCCCGACCGTCGAAAACCACGAACCGATCCGAAGCGCCGTCGTGGTTGGTGTCGGCTTCCTCTTTTTGGGGAGTTCCCTTGTGGTAGGTGGTCTTTACATCGAAGCGGCCGTCACCGTTGGTGTCTTTTTGCTGGAGGGCCGGCAGGGCGTTCTCAAACTGGATCACGATGTCGGGAGCGCCGTCGTCGTTTTCGTCCTTCTCCTGGCGGGAAATTTCGCCGTTGACATAGCGGCGCGTGGTCTCGAAGGTGCCGTCGCCGTCGGTATCGTGGCGACTGAGGCGCGGCTGCCCCTTGTCATCGAAGGAGACGGTGCGTTCGATACGTCCGTCGCCGTCGCTGTCGGCCTTTTGCTCCGCGGGGAGTTCGTTGCGGTAGGTCTGCCAGACGTTGACCCGGCCGTCACCGTCGGTGTCGCGCGTCGATGACACCAGCCGGCCTTCGGCGAAATCGTAGCGCGTGTCGAAACGCCCATCGCCGGTGGTGTCCTTTTCCACCCGCGAAGGGCGCTGCTGGTCGTCGAAGACGATGACCTGCACCAGTTCACCGGCGGCGGTGAGCCGTTCGTGGCGTATCCGCTTTTCGTTTTCAAAGATGTCCCGGGTATCCACGGCACCATCCTGGTCGCGGTCGCTTTCGATGCGGATCAGTTTTCCCTGATGGTAAAACTGGATTTTTTCAAACCGGCCGTTGGCATCGGCGTCGATTTCCAACCGGACCGGACGACCTTCAGGATCGACGTGGGCGACCTGGTCGATTTTTCCGTCTCCATCGGTGTCACGCTCGACGCGCCGGGTCTGGTTTTCGGCGGCAAAGGAAAAGAATGGATCGAAAAAAACCCAAAAAAACAGGACCACCAACAAGCCGTATAAGCGCTGCTTTGTTCGCATAAGTCATAAATCTTGATTCATGGGTTGGTTGGTCCTATCGGAGTCAAATTCGATAATTATAATAAATGGTTATAATGACTGTTGCTGATAACTGAGAGAAAACAACTATATTATCCCCGAGCGATGAGGTGTCAATATTTCTGCTGATTTTTTGATAATTTTGATGATTTTGAAACGGTTTGAGGAAATGTATAACTTAAATGAACTTAAACAAACAATTATAGAAGGGCGAATACATTTTTAAGCGGCCCATAGGCCCTTTAATGTCTTGAGATCCGGGGGATGACGAAATAGGCGGTGAAGTGGTGAGACCAGGATAGGTTTGCCGTTCCAGAAGCGTGGGACGGTTCAAACGACAGGGGCGCTAAAAGCGCCGCTGTCGTTTGATGCCAAGCGATTCTCGGTGATCAAGAAATCAAAACTCAACGGCCAGTTGGGCGACGATGGCATCGCGTTCATCATCATTTTCAAACTCGCCGTGGAGGTATTCGAGGGCCAGGGTCGTGTGCTGGAAAATACCGTAGCTGACCACGGCGCCATACTGGTTTTCCGGGATCCAGTCCCCACCGTCTTCGCTGCCTTCATAGCGCAGCGCTGCTTCCAGGCGGTCGGTGGGCGCATAGGCCAGCTCGAGGTTCCAGGCCTTTGGTTCCAGCGCCCGGCCGCCATCGAAGGAGAGTTCTCCGGCCACGAAGGTCTCCAGGGCGGCCACGTATTCGGCCTCCAGGAACAGTTTGTCCGCCAGGGAAACCGACGCAAAGAGGCTGTATCCGGGTACGTGGTCTCGCAGTGTACCGACATTGTCAGTGATGTCATCCTCCAATCCGCCTTCGGCCAGGGTGGAAATGTAGGCGGCACCGAGGGTGATATTGGGCAGAGAAATGCGGGCCGCCGCCACGTAGGCGTTGATGGTGTCATCGTCTCCGGTTTCATCGATATCGGCGTTGAACGCGCCTACCGAAATGTCCACCCGGTCGTTGGCGAAACCGACCACCGCAGCCCCCTCGTTGGTTTCCCCCAGTTCAAGGGGCAGCGGATCGGAGATGAAATGGCTCTCGTAGTTGCCGAAGGGAAGCACCATTTTTCCGGCCTTGAGATAAAAAGGCATGTCCTCCTCGATTCCCAAGGTGATGAAGCCTTCGTCCACCGTCAGATCGTCATCCTCGTAGAGAAAGACCACCTGCCCGGTGACATACTTGACGATCCTGGCTTCCAACCCCAGTTCCACCTTGGTTAGATCCACGTCGCTCTCGTCGGTATCATCGGCGGCCGGATCCGCCGGATTGTAGCGGGTGAAACCGGCCTCGATTTCCACCGCGCCGCTCAGTGATACATTGGAAGGCCAGGCGCCTTGGGGATTCTTTTTCGCCAAGGCCGTCTCGACCTTGGCCAGGCGCTCCTCAAGTGTCACCCTGCCAGCGTCCGCCAGGGCCGGCGCCGCCAGAAAAGAAATGCTGGCCAATACCATCAAACCTGCTTTGCCGAGTTTTTTCATCATCTGTTTTTCTTTCTCCAGGGCTTTTATTGGAAACAAAAAAGACGCGGCAAGGGCCTAACAGACGTACCCTTTGAACGCGTCTTCACTTCCTGCGCACCGCCACGCGGTCGAAAGCCGTAAGACCGTGACTGTTGTCCGGTTTTTACTTAGTGTCCGTCCAGAAATGAGGATTTTTTCGTGAGATCAAGGCGGGCACCCGATTTAAACCGGAGGAATAGCAGCGCTATTTCGAGGATTTAAATCTGGGGACCCAACGCCGAGATCGCGGAAAAAGACCATTTATGGATGGGCACTACTTAATGTTCCTCCTTAAAGGGACAACCATGGCTCGGTATCCGGTGTCCCGCCCGTGTGGAGGGATACACGGGGAAAGCTACTTCATGTCCCGGGCCTGGACCCAGATCACCGCATCCTGGGAAAGCGTTTTGCCCTCAAAGGTCTTGGCCGGCCCTACTCCGAGAGCGCAAAAACCCCACCAGCCTGCACGGGGAATGCCGAAGGCGAACTCGCCGGCGGGGTTGGCTCTGATGGTCATGGTGACGAAGGCATCCTGGGGGGCCTCCACCGCGGCGGTTTTTGCAAAGGCGTTCTTGTCCGCCAGGGGCGCATGATTGAGGTACTCCACCTCAATTTCGGCGTTGGGTACCGGCTTGCCGTTGCTGAGGACGATCCCGCGAAAGACGTTGCCGGTCCACAGGCCGTAGGGCTTGTCCAGGGGCAGGATCTCGGTGGGCAGGCCCACCGGGGCGTCCCAGTCGGTGGGAAACCCGCCGGTGTTGACCATCATTTTGGTGAT
>Ga0265295_1009833_pt1 | contig 10110 bp, 5 predicted proteins | sample Munlansysbiofilm_FD_192503 | JGI IMG/M metagenome (GOLD analysis project Ga0265295, IMG submission 192503) | Leachate microbial communities from a municipal landfill in Southern Ontario, Canada - Methane capture system biofilm | ecosystem: Engineered > Solid waste > Landfill > Unclassified ...
TCCCGGAGAAACAAAAACAGTATCTTTTGACCTAGGTAAGCGTGCTTTTGCTTACTATAACACAGAAATAAGTGATTGGCATGTGGAAACAGGAGAATTTGATATTCTTATTGGAAAATCATCCAGAGATATTGTAAGCAAAAAGACCATTCATGTTGAGTCAACAGTAGCGTTGCCGGTAGTTTATACCATTAACTCCAGTTTTGCTGATGTGATGGTGAATCCAAAGGCAATGGAATTGTGTAAGCCACTTTGGGATGTAGTAGCAGCACTTTTTGATGAAGGTGATTCATCTAAACCAAGCAGTCCTGAAGAACAGGCTATTTTAGCTAAAATGATTGCAAATATGGTAAAGGTTATGCCCCTAAGAGCTGCAATAAACTTCGGCGATGGATCTGTAAGTTATGAGAAACTAAATGATATATTGGATAAAATAAATGCACTTTAGCGCAAGTGTAAAGTCTGGATTTCAGTCAATTAAAATAAAAAAGAGGTACTGATAGCCGACGATTCAGATTTTATGCTTGAGGTTTGGACGGGGGGTAGAATCCCTCCAGTTCCATAAAAGTTGAGAAAAAAAGCAGCGATAAGCTGCTTTTTTTATGTCTTAAAAGGGTTTGTTTTGAGGTACAGTTGGTCGGTAAGTTTCAGAATATTGCACCAACCCAAAACCCTACTTTGCCCACTCAACACCTCTCCCCCACTTTATTTTACTAAATTGAAAGGAAAATCGTAATTTCGCAGCCGCAACTGGCCCCATAGTTCAATGGATAGAATTTCAGATTCCGGTTCTGACGATTTGGGTTCGAATCCCGATGGGGTCACAAGAATAGCCTTCAATTTATTTGGAGGCTATTTTTTTTTACTGATTATGAAATAGTTGTCTGTCATTACGGTAGATGAATTCTAATTTTCTGTAAAGTATTTGCTATTTGAAAATCAAAAAGAGGCGGTTTTAACTTCTTAATACACTGCTAATTAATCAATCTGTTGCAAAGACTTAAACCTAAAAAACCTTTGTTTTCTACTTCACTGAATTTTTTTTTTCAAATAAATAGCTCAATCCATCCAACAATTCCACAACTTCCTTGTTTAGCTAAAATTAAATAAGCAAACAATCTATAAACCTTAATTCTTGTCATTAAAGCGGCAGTGGGCGCAACCGAAAAGCCTTACGAGTAGGACAAAACCTAATTTTAATTTTATGAAAATAAAAGTACTTTTAATGTTGCTGGTTTTTACCGGCACAGGATTGATTGCGCAGGATTTTGCGTATTCCGAACACCTAATGCAAAAGTTCAACTCAGCACAACAACGTGCAGCTCAAAAAAATTCATCCAGTACCGATTATTTGTGGCTAACTCCTTTGCTGAATGAAGCACGTCAAAACAAGGAAAAGTTAACACAAAAGGCACGTGATTTTTTTAAAGATTACGAAGAAAGACCTGTATTTGAAGGCACTGAGCAAATTTTAAGATTAGGCAATTTCGCTTTTCATTACACCATAGATGGACCTGTTGGAGAGCGCGTTGACTCTACCGATACTGATGGAAACAGTATTCCAGATTATGTCGATTTTATGACTAGTGCTTTTGTTGATGATATTTACGACATGTATCACACCATAAGTGGTTATACCATTCCACCCGCTGATGGAACTGCCGGTGGCGACGCCCTATACGATGTTTATATTAGTGCTAACGCAGCACCCGATTTTGTTTATGGTTTTGTAGCTGGTGAAACAGAGATTGGTGACAACCTCAACTCCACCCATATCATTGAGCGGGATGCCTACACAAGTTTTATGGTGATGCGTAGTAATTACGATGGTTTTCCTTCTCAGGAAGATATTGCTATAAAAGTTACTGCAGCACACGAATATATGCATGCAGTGCAGTTTGGCGTCTCAACTTCAATGGGTGATTGGTTTTACGAAGCTACTGCGGCATGGGCAGAAGATTATGTTTATCCCGGATTAGATGACAACTTCCAATATTTAGACTATTTTTTTACAAATCCTGATGTGTCTTTAAACCTAAATAATGATGAAGACCCTGATTTTGATGGGCATTGGTATGGCTCTTGGATATTTTTTAGATATATTACTGAGCATTTCGGAAATGATATTATAAGACGTGTTTATGATAAATGTGTGCTCTATGATGCAATACCAGCACTCGATTATGAGCTTATAGAATTTCACAATACAACTTTCAGAGAAGAATTTAAAAATTACATTGTAGCGAATATCGTTATGCAAAGTGATGCTGCCTACGCTCCATACACCTATGATAGAGCTGATGATTATGCAACCTACATTAATGCGCTTGAAGATAAAGAATTGATTGAATATGTTTTTGATTATGACGGTACGAATATTGCGTTCAATAGTAAAATAGGCGGAAATGACAGGTTGATGCGTCTCAGTGCGGACTATTTTAAGGTCAACACAAACGATGATTTTAAAATAGTATTAAAAACACAACAATATGAGTATGGGCTGGAGTTTATGCTTGTTAAACTAAATATGGCCACATCAACGTTTGAAGTGCAGCATGCAGCCTATAATGCTTTTGAACAAGTTATAAACGTGACAGATTTTGCTAATTGGGAACAATTTATTCCAGTTGTAATACGTCATGACGTTCAAGTTGGGGATATTGATCCCATTGATTATGAGATTTTTATCACTGAGGCTGCGTATTTATCAGTAGCCGAAAAAGACATTGCCAAAGCCATAAAAGTTTATCCCAATCCTGCAAATGATTATTTAACCATTGAAATGTCTAATATGGATAATAATTCAATCATAGAGATTTATGCTGCATCCGGCCAATTGGTAAAAACGTTTGCGCATCAAGCAAATAAGCTTATTAGTATAGCTGATTTACCAAAAGGTATATATACAATTAAAGCTATTGAAAACACAAATCACGTTAGTTTTAATAAAGTAATTCTTACACGCTAAAAAACATGAAGAAATTATTCTATTTTTTTATCACGGTAACTTTGTTAGCAGGATGCAAAACTATAAATGAGGCTTCCAACCCTAACATTGCCATCCTTACATTGGAAAAAACAGTATGCAGGGGACTGTGTCCTGTTTATTCTTTGTCAATTTTTGAAAACGGCTTCGTCAAATATGTTGGTAAAAAAAATGTTGAAAAAATCGGCAGCTTTGAAAAAACACTCTCGAATGCAGAAATTCAGAGCTTAAAAACAGCCTTTAATGAGGCTGACTTTTTTAGTTATAAAGACGAATATACCGCGAAGGTGACAGACCTACCTACTACCTTTATTTCTTATACGCAAAATGGACGCACCAAACGAATACGTGATTATTATGGCGCACCAGACTCGCTAAAACAACTAGAGGATTTGCTTGTAGCAGTAGCAGAAAGCCAGAAAGGTTGGAAGAAAAACTGAGGTAATATTATTGAATCCAATCAAATAAATATTTTTCATTGTATTCAATCTGAAATTCTTCAAGAAAATCAAGGTATTCTACGTTAAATGATTTTTTACAATGATGTTCTTCTTGGTTCAAAATGTAATTATACACTTGTTCAATTTGTGAATGTGCGTATGAAAAGGCACCATATCCTTCCTGCCATGAGAATTTTCCTTTCACGAATTTTCTGTCATTAATGAAATTTGATGAGTTGTTTTTAATATCACGAACCAAGTCTGATATCGCCATTGCAGGCTTCAATCCAACAAACATATGAATATGGTCTGCTACGCCATTTACGATAATTGATTTTTGACCTTTATTGGTAATGATACCTGAAATGTATTTATGCAATTCGCCTCTCCATGCTTTAGCAATAAGGTTTTCGCGACCTTTTACAGCAAAAACAATTTGAATGTAAATTTGGGTGTATGTTCCGGCCATGATGATTGTTTTTAATTTTAATCATTTATTATTTATTTCACCCTTTCAGGGTTTTCGATCTCGTTTTTCACTTCTTGTTATAATAATTTCATCCCTTCGGGATTGGCTTGCACCCTGGCAAAAGCCCGAAGGGCTGACATTATTATAGATTTGATATGCAATATTTTATCAACCCCGAAGGGGTGACATTATTGTCTATTGCGATAAATTCATCCTTTAGTAATTAATTTTCAATTATTTATATTATTTATTCGATTCCGTTTATTTCACCCTTTCAGGGTTTTTATTCTCGTTTTTCACTTCTTGTTATAATAATTTCATCCCTTCGGGATTGGCTTGCACCCCGTCAAAAGCCTAAGGAAGAAAAAATAGAAGAAACAGCTTTCACTAATTAGTTTAACCTTCGTTAAAGCCCGAAGGGCTGGCATTATTATAGCATATTTGATATGCAATATTTTATCAAGCCCGAAGGGGTGACATTATTGTCTATTGCGATAAATTCATCATTCAGTGATTGGTTTTCAATTATTTATATTATTTATTCGATTCCGTTTATTTCACCCTTTCAGGGTTTTCGATCTCGTTTTTCACTTCTTGTTATAATAATTTCATCCCTTCGGGATTGGTTTGCACCCTGTCAAAAGCCCGAAGGGCTAACATTATTATAGCATATTTGATATGCCATATTTTATCAAGCCCGAAGGGGTGATATTATTATGTTGTTGATAATTATTTTTTCCCATTTGGGATTGGTTTGTACCCTGGCAAAAGCCCGAAGGGCTGGCATTATTATAGCATATTTGATATGCAATATTTTATCAACCCCGAAGGGGTGATATTATTATGTTGTTGATAATTATTTTTCCCATTCGGGATTGGTTTGCACCCTGTCAAAAGCCCGAAGGGCTGACATTATTATAGATTCGATATGCCATATTTTATCAAGCCCGAAGGGGTGATATTATTATGTTGTTGATAATTATTTTTTCCCATTCGGGATTGGTTTGCACCCTGGCAAAAGCCCGAAGAGCTGACACAAATAAACACAAAATCACCTAAGTTACTCCTCCAACCCAAAACCAAATTCTCTTCCTTTGTCGAGAGCTTTCACGCCTTGTTTCATCCAAACCGGTTCGGGAGCATCTTTTAGGTAATAATCAAAAAACTGCTCAAAGCGCACGGTAAGATCCTGCATATCAGCAAAGCGGCTTAAATTATGTGGCGCATTATTATACACCAGCATCCACACCGGTTTGCCCAATCTTCTGAGTGCCGTAAAATATTCAATGCTTTGGTACCAGGGAACCGCACCATCGGCATCGTTGTGCATAATCAGCAAAGGCGTTTCTACTTTATCAGCAAAAAACAAGGGTGAATTTTCAATATAATCATCGAAGTTTGTCCATAAATCACCACCAATCCGGCTTTGGCCGTCTTCATACTGAAAAGCCCGCACCATGCCGCTACTCCAACGAATGCCGCCATAAGCGCTCGTCATATTGCTCACAGGTGCGCCGGCCATAGCGGCTTTAAAACGGTTGGTGCGTGTGATCAACCAGGCAGTTTGGTAGCCACCCCAGCTTTGGCCTTGCAAAGCCATGCGGCTGCTGTCGATGGCCGGATATTTTTTCAGGATATGATCCACGCCACTCATAATGGCATCATAAGCACTTTGGCCGGGTTTGGCGGTCTCGTAAACAATATCCGGGATAAAAACAGCATAACCGCGACTGGTATAATCAGTAAAATTAATGACTGAACGCGAAGGCTTTGGCGAATAATGCCGGTAGAGATCGTCGCTGTACTTTTCATAGAAATAAACCAGCATCGGATAATCACCATCAACTTTGTATCCAGCCGGCAAATACATCAGTCCGTCGAGCTGATTACCTCCGTATGAGGTCCAGGAAACCCGCTCCACCGTCCCCCAACAATAGTTTTGCTGCTGCGGATTGGCTTGGGTTATTTTTTCGGGGTTTTTCCATTTGGCTGCTGCAAACCAATCCGGAAACTCGGTGAAAGTTTCACGTTTCCACAAAAATCGCTTGGCATCTTCTGCTTTTATAAGGCCAGTATAGCGGGCTTCGCCATAGACCAGCATTTCTATTTTATCTTTATTACGGTTTAGGCGAGCATAGCCGGATTTCTTGGAAAGATCATTGAAAACACTCAAGTATAACTCTTCTGATATAATTACTGCTTCCCGATCTGTCTTTACATAGCGGTATCGCAACGGGTTTTCAGTGTCCTGATAAGTGATTTTTCGGGTATTTTTCGCCTCGGCGGGATCAAGCTCCCAAATATCATACTTGCTATAAACTAAAAGCTTGCCATCCTCGGTCCAGCCTGCCATACCTTGTGGATCGGCCTCATTTGGAATATCATTTTCATCATTGTAGAAAGTATCCATTTGGTGATTAGTAAGCAGCGTAATCTTTTGATTTACAATATTCAGACTTTTCCAAAGGCTGTCGTTACCATCATAAAAAATCAAATAGTCTCCGTTAGGATTCAGGCTTGCTAAAGAATTGGCTTTGGTGAGCAAACGCAGGCTGTCGCCACTAAAGCGGTCGATGCGGTAATAGTCAGAATAACGGGTTTGCTCCCAACTATACAGATATTCATAAGCTTTGGAAGAACGGCCTAAAACGTATTTTGGATTGTGTTTCATCTCAACACGTACCGAGGTGATCTGCTCATTTTCGAGTGGCACTAATTTTTGACTTTCGGGATACCAGGCAGTTAGGTAACTGCGTTTTTTTTCGTTTTCCAGACTTTTTATTTGCTGGGTTTGTAGTTGTTGATCTTTCCAGTTCCAGATATCCAGACTCACTTTTTCATCATCGGTGAGGCTGTCTTTTATGGTGGGCAAAGGTTTTGGTGCCAACCCAAGATAAACCGTTGTTCCATCTTCACTAAAGCTGATTTTACCATGTTCGCTCAGGCTGTAATCTATTGGCATATTAGAAGTTAGCGTATCAATAGCAATAATGGTTTGCTTATTTTCTGTCCAATAAGCCATTTGATACACTTTTCGCTTTGTGGTGTCGGGGCTGAAGCTGATAGCCAACTGATTCCCATTCAAATCTGCTGACAAAGCATTGATTTTTCCTTTAGTAGTAAACAGTAGTTCAGGATTTTCCCAGCCTGGCTTATAGCGGTTTACGGTCAACGAATCAATACTATCGACTGGTTTGGTGGCATAAAAAAGTGTATTGGACTTGTCGGCAATTTCAAAATGGCTCACCTGCTTGAAATAGCGTATTTGGTGGTTTTCAGGGTTCCTCACACCCAGAAAAGCATAATCACTTTTCTTGCTTGACTTCTTTGATTTTTTGGCGGTGCTATCTACTTCTTTAAACTGATCGGGTGTGTAATCCGCTTCGTGCATCCAGGCCAGCAAATTACCTTCCTTTGCTGGAAAGCGAAAGGATTTTACGTCCGGAATCTTTTCTATAGTTCTCGATTTCAGAACAAAAATCCCCAGACTGTCTTTGGAGAGTTTGTCTTTTTTCACGCCGTCCAGGGTTTGTTTTTTCAGGCTGTCGTAGGCCGGATAGATTATAAAAGCGATCCAGTCGTTTTGCGGACTAAATTTTGCGTCTTTGGCGCGTTGGATGGTGTCGCTCAGGTTTTTGTCCAGGTTTTGAATGATCAAACTGCCATCACCGCGGTAGGGATTCCTTTCGTAGGCAAACCACTTTCCATCGTTGGAAACGCGTTCGCCATCTAATTTAAACCAAAACTGATGTTGGGTATGGTCGATTTCGATGCACTGCTGTCCATAAGAGTTTGGGGTAAGCAAACTCAAAAAAAGTGCTAAGCAAAGATATTTAGTCATAAGAAGAAGGATTTATTTTCAATCACGCAACCGATTGTGAAAAATATTATTCGTGCAAATTTATAAAAATTCGTAATTTATTCACCAAAACTCTTGATTTATCAGCCTTTGCGTCAAATGATAATTTCCCTAAAACTTTACTGGTATCAAGAAAAAGGTTATTTTTGTATCAACGATTTCAATCAAGCCAATACGGACATTACAAAATTCAATATGAGCTATATTTCTTTTGAAAAAAGTCAACTCGTCAACCTGGAATTCGCTTTAAAACACGAGCTACTGCGCAGCAATAGGTCGGGTGGTTATTCAAGCACCTCTATCGCCGGCTGCAACACCCGCAAATATCACGGATTGCTGGTCGTTCCTCAGCCCTGGCTGGATCAGGATAACCATGTTTTGCTTTCGGCCCTTGACGAGACGATTATTCAGCATGACGAAGCATTTAATTTTGGGTTGAGGATGTATCCTAACGGGCATCACGAGCCAAGAGGGCATAAATATCTACGCGATTTTACGGCAGAGCCTATCCCGAAAATCACCTACCGTGTTGGAGGTGTTGTGTTGACCAAAGAAATGCTTTTTGCTGAAAATGAATCACGTATCCTCATCCGCTATACCCTGTTGGAGGCGCACAGCAAAACAACGCTACGCCTGAAGCCTTTTCTGGCTTTCCGCAATGTGCATGAGCTTACGCGCTCCAATTACGACGTCAACACCAAATACAATTCGTTGGCTAACGGCGCAAGTTGGCAGATGTATCACGGCTATTCGTCCGTTCATTTTCAGCTCTCCAAAAAGCCCGAATACACACATGTGCCTGATTGGTACTATAATGTAGAATATGTTCGCGAAAAAGAACGCGGCTTCCCTTATCAGGAAGACCTTTTTGCTCCAGGATTTTTTGATATTGATATAAAGAAAGGCGAAAGCATTATCGTTTCGGCAGGCCTTGAAGAGAAAGAGCCGGCGCAGTTTAAGCGGCAATTTGTTACGGAAATAAAGAAAAGAGTGCCGCGCGACAGCTACGAAAACTGCCTGATGAATGCTGCCGAGCAGTTTATTGTGAAGACAGCCAACAAAAACGCTTTAATGGCTGGTTTCCCATGGTTTGGCACTTGGGGTCGTGATACTTTTATTGCCTTACCAGGCATCACCCTCACACGCAATGACGAAGTCGGTTTCCGGGCCGTACTGGACACCATGATTGCCGGCATGCAAGGTCCTTTGTTCCCTAACCTGAACCGCCGAAATGCAGAGGAATACGCCGCCGCTGATGCACCGCTTTGGTTTTTCTGGACGTTGCAGCAATATATCGAAATGGCCGGAAAAACAAAATCCAGCGTATGGAAGCTCTATAAAAAACCACTTATCACCATTCTCGAAGGCTATCGCGCAGGCACAGATTACAATATCAAGATGCAGGACAACGGCCTAATTTATGCTGGTGATAAAAACATGGCACTCACCTGGATGGATGTGGTATCAAAGAAAAGACCCGTTACACCGCGCACAGGAATGCCGATCGAAATTAACGCGCTTTGGTATAACGCTGTAAATTTTGCACTCGAACTAGCCAAAGCAGCCAAAGACACGGCATTTGTATCAGAATGGGAATCACTTCCTGAAACTATCAAGGCTTCGTTTACTTCAGTTTTCTGGGACGAAGAAAATCAGTGTGCTGCCGATGTGGTGCTTAACGACAAAAAAGACTTCGCCGTTCGGCCCAATATGCTGTTCGCTGTTTCGCTACCCTACAGCCCATTGGAAGACGAAATTAAATTGAAAATACTTAAAACAGTAAAATCAGAACTCCTTACTGTACGGGGATTACGTTCGCTTTCACCAAAAAACTCAAGTTATAAAGGACTCCTTGTCGGCAATCAAGAAGAGCGCAATCAGGCTTACCATCAGGGCACTGCTTTTCCGTGGCTTATCGACCATTTTGCCGAAGCCTGGCTCAAACTAAATGGGGAGGCCGGATTAAGCTTTGTAGAAGAAATTTATCAGAATTTTGAAGCAGTGATGTTCGAGCGGGGTCTTGGTTCGGTGAGCGAGGTTTACGACGGCGATCCGCCACATGAAGGCCGGGGCGCCATCTCGCAGGCCTGGAGTGTGGCAGCACTGTTACGCCTGAATTACCTCTTAAAAAAATACAAACAAAAAACAAAATAATCAATTATGAAGATACTCATGTTCGGTTGGGAATTTCCTCCACATATCACCGGCGGACTTGGTACGGCCTGTTTTGGGCTTACCAAAGGACTGGTGAAACATGATACCGAGGTTATTTTTGTCGTTCCAAAAGCTTATGGCGATGAAAGCCAGGAAGCTGTAAGGCTCGTCAATGCCAGCGATGTAAATATCGACCTTGATA
>Ga0265295_1009835_pt1 | contig 10103 bp, 11 predicted proteins | sample Munlansysbiofilm_FD_192503 | JGI IMG/M metagenome (GOLD analysis project Ga0265295, IMG submission 192503) | Leachate microbial communities from a municipal landfill in Southern Ontario, Canada - Methane capture system biofilm | ecosystem: Engineered > Solid waste > Landfill > Unclassified ...
TAAGAATGACATCGTTTTCCTCTGCGCCTATTATACCAAAAGCCACTCTAGTATAACAGTTGTGACCCCGTAAAAAAAGTAAAGCACGGAGCTTTACTTGGTATCCTGTCTCAACTTCTCTAATGAAAGATGGGTACGACGGAGCGTTTCTTCTTTACCTAAGATGTACGGTATTTCCAATGCACCCCCTGGTGTGAATTGTTTACCCGTCACAGCGGTGCGAATCGGCCAATAGAACTGACCATTCTTGATGCCGAGGCGTTCAGGCGTTGCGGATAACTTCGCATGAAGTTCATCCACACTGTTCCAGTTCTCAATCGTTTCATATACTTTTAAAGATTCCTCTAATGCCATGATTGACATTGCATTATCGGTCTTCATCTTCTTATGGTAGAACATTTCCACATCGTATTCTGGATAGGTATCGATGAAATCGACCATCTCCGGAATCTCTGCCAAAACAGAGAGACGTTGTTGGAGAATCTTACTGACTTCTTTTAAATCACAGTCGCGTTGGATCGCGTCTTTGTAATACGGTAGACATAAGGCATGGAATGTCTCAAGATCCTTGGCTCTTAGATACATGCCATTCATCCAAGTCAATTTTTCAATATCAAAGATAGCCGGTGCTTTTGAGATCCGCTTTACATTGAAGACTTGTGCCAATTCTTCTAAGGTATAGATTTCTTGATTGGTTTCAGGACTCCAACCCAATAAAGCGATGTAGTTTAGGATGGCTTCAGGAAGATACCCCTTCTTTACCAAATCTTGGAACGACGCATCCCCATTCCGTTTGGAGAGTTTGTGTTGTTCATCCTTCATGACCGGTGGTAGGTGGATGTAGGTTGGCTTTTCCCAACCAAAACTATCGTAAATCAAATTGTACTTTGGGGTTGAAGATAGGTATTCGTTTCCACGTACCACATGGGTGATGTTCATGGTGTGATCATCAATGACATTCGCAAAATTGTAGGTTGGGAAACCATCGCTCTTCAAGAGGACTTGTTCATCCAAAATTTCGCGATCGACTTCAATATCGCCATAGACTTCATCATGGAATACCGTTGAAGCGCCCGCTTGAATGGTTTGACGAATGACATAAGCTTCATTGGCTTTTCGCGTTTCAATCTCTGCTTGACTCAAATGATGGCAAGGATCTTGGAATTTGAATGGAACACCGGCTTTCTCAGCCGCATCACGTTGTGCTTGAATGATGGTCTCATCACAAAAACAAACATGAGCGCCACCCTTTTGAACCAATTCTTCCGCATAGCCCTTATACATGGGTAGACGTTCGGATTGGACATAAGGTCCTACTTCACCGGGTCTGTCGGGTCCTTCATCATAATGAAGACCAACTTGATTCAAAGTATCATAAATGATTTCGACGGAACCCTCGACCAAACGATTCTGATCGGTATCCTCAATACGTAAGATAAAATCCCCACCATCCTTCTTCGCGACCAAATATTCATACAATGCGGTTCTTAAATTACCGATGTGCATGTATCCGGTTGGACTGGGGGCGAAACGTGTTCTAACTTTTTTCATTTTTTATTCACTCCTGTGCGTCAATTATTATATAATAAGTACGCTGAGATTCCAAATAGATTGGGGTATCGCCAAGCGGTAAGGCATCAGACTCTGACTCTGACATTCCAAAGGTTCGAATCCTTTTACCCCAGCCATTGTGTTTACACATCCCTCGGGATGTTTTTATTTTCTCATCTGAGTCCATTATAACAAAAAAAGGAGCTTTCGCCCCTTATGCCTTCATCGCTTTGATGAACCACAGATTCTTTTGGAACCCTGCGATGTAATCTTCAAATTGTGCAACCAAGACAAAGTCATTGGCTTCATCTGCTTCATTGCGAATGCTTGTGGCAAGTTCACACAAAGCTTTCAATTCTGACTCAACCAAATCGATGACTTCACTGACTGTGTAGTCCTTAGATTCGATTTCCTTAACCGTTGTCAATTCAAGGTATTCTTTGAGACGAGCGACAGGATACAGGTTACGCATCTTCAAGGCTTCCGCAACCGCATCGTATTGTTCAAAGAAAGCATCGTATAAGGATTCTGTGAATTCATGGACCTGTACGAACTGTTTTCCAACGACATTCCAGTGTACATTGTGGAATTTTACATTCAAAACCGCTAGATTTGCTAAATAAGTGTTTAATTTGTTCATATTTTTGATTCTCCTCTTGAAGTCTTTCGACTATAGTACTATTATAAAGGATATTTGTTTTAACAGAAAGGGCTAAATTTGTTCCTATGAAGAAAATCGATTTCGGATACAAGATGTTACATGAGTTGATTGGTTCAAAATGGGTGTTTGAAATACTAACCTCCATTGATCAAGGCCAACAACGTTACAGTGAAATTTTAAATAACGTTCCATACTTGAGTGCGACTGAATTAAGACGTAAACTTAAACTCCTCCAAGCCAAAGCCATCATTGAGCGTCATGAGACGCCCAGTGCTGTCAGTTATACCCTAAGTGATTTCGGCGATGATGTGGTGCATATCCTATATCACATTGTGGATTTATGCGATCGTTATGCTTTGGATACCCCACAAAAACTAGAAAATGAGGTTCAATGATGCAAGAGATTGCGAAGAATTGGATAGATTACGAATTGATTGATGCCGGTGATGGCGAGAAATTGGAACGTTGGAAAGATATTTTGCTTCGTCGTCCCGATCCTCAAGCTGTATGGCCAAAAGACAAGGAACAAGTCGCTTGGCACCAAGTGCATGCGCATTACCATCGTTCGCCTAAAGGCGGCGGTGAATGGGAATTCAGACGTAAGCTTCCTGAGACCTGGGTCATCCAATATGGTGCCTTGCGTTTCAAAGTTGCCCCTACGGGTTTCAAACACACAGGTATCTTTCCTGAACAAGCCACCAATTGGGATTGGATGCAGGAACAGATTAAAAATGATCCGCGCGAACTTCGCATCTTGAATCTTTTCGCTTACACCGGTGGCGCAACCATGGCCTGTGCTCAAGCAGGTGCAGCCGAAGTCGTGCATGTGGATGCGTCCAAAGGCATGATTCAATGGGCTAAAGAGAACCAAAAACTATCAGGACTTGAAGATAAAACCATCCGATACATCGTCGACGATGTATTGAAGTTCGTTGAACGTGAACACCGTCGTGGTCGTACCTATCATGGCATCATTATGGATCCACCCAGTTATGGCCGTGGTCCAAGTGGTGAGATGTGGAAATTGGAAGAACAACTCAATGAGTTGATTGAGGCATGTAAACAGATCTTAGATCCTAAACCTGTTTTCCTTTTAATCAATGCATACACGACCGGCTTCTCCTACACGGTTCTTCAAAATATCCTAAGAATTTCATTGCCGAAAGCTGAGATTCAAACCGGTGAGATCGCACTTCCAATCAAACGTAGAGATATGTATTTGCCTTGTGGCATTTATGGACGTGTTCGTTTCAAATGAAAGTCCTCTTTGAAGACAATCACTGTTTAGTGATCGAAAAACCAGTCAATGTGCCCATGCAGGCGGATGATTCCGAAGACATGGATGTCGTCACCTTGGCAAAAAACTATCTTAAAGAGAAATACGATAAACCCGGCAATGTATACTGTGGCTTGGTTCATCGTTTAGATCGTCCTGTAGGCGGTGTTGTCGTCCTTGCGAAAACGAGCAAGGCGGCTGCGCGTCTTTCGGATTCCGTGCGTAAACATGAACTTCAAAAGACCTATTTAGCAGTCGTTGTAGGACCTTTACCCAAACTAAAAGTCCTTGAGGATTATCTCATCAAGGACGAAAAGACCAATCGTAGTCGTGTGACCAATGCGAGTCAAGGTAAATTGGCTCAACTGAGTTTTAAGGTCATTCAACAGCGTGAGGATTTGAGTCTGATTGAAGTCCAACTCAAGACCGGTCGTTCCCACCAGATTCGCGTTCAATTCGCTTCGCGCAACTGTCCGCTTTGGGGAGATCAACGTTATAATAAAAATGCGATTGTTGGTCAACAAATCGCATTGTGGTCTACGTCCTTAAGTTTTCCACATCCCATCACAAAAGAAGTCTTAACGTTTGAGAGTCCTCTACCAAACACAAAGCCTTGGACCTTATTTTGAGACAAGTTCAACTTTGATGCGATCGGGGTCTTCAAAGAAGAGTGCATAATAGTCTGAATCATTTTTATCGGGATGTCGTTCTGGATACAGAAGCGTCATCCCTTTCATTTGGATCAATTGTGCCATTCGATCCACTTCAGAACGTGATTGGGCATGAAAAGCAAGATGATTCAAGCCAATACGCTTACGATGATAACCCTTATCCAAATACGCTGTTTCCGTTTGAACGAAAACCAAATAGAAATCATCCAGTTTATAACTGAAGCCCTCATTCCACGATTGATAAGGTTCATAGCCTAATTCATTTAAAAACCATGACCAAAAGGCATGGCTTATTTTTAGATTGGATACATAGATTTCGAGATGATGAAGTGAACTCATGTCAATTCGAGAAATTTAAAGATCTGTTCCCGTTTGGCTTCACAATCCGATATTCCCAATTCATACATGCCCTGAACTTGTTCATAGGTCGCACTGAAACGCTTCGCCCCAAAATCCTTGGAAGGTTGTAGGTGAACAACCGAACCTTCTTTTTCAAGTTTATGAACCTGTGCCATTTCACGGTTGTATACATCCTTCCGTTTACGGAAATCCTGTAAGAGCGTTTTGTATTTCCCATACAAAATATCGAGAAGAAATTGTGTGAACGGGCCATTGTCCTTACGTACGAAGTTCGAAGGTTTGGTTGTTACGACAATCATCTTGTCCACATTATGATGCAAAGCACGATCAATGGGTATCATCGTAGTGACACCGCCATCCATCCACCATTCGCCATTGACTTTGACATTGCGTCCAGCAATGGGTAAGGTACAAGCGGCTTGAAGCAGTTTGATGTTTTCATCGATATCCATTTGATTCTTCCAAACAGTTTCTTGTTTGCTGAGTTGATAGACCCCAAATTCCACAAGTGATGGAATCTTATGAAGTCTTTCAACCGTCATGTTTAACTTATCTTTCATGATTACTTCGAACATGTAGTTGTATCCAACCGGTGTGCCTTCACGCAAAAAAGCTTTGAGTCCAACGTTCTTTGGGTCGACCGAATGATTGACCGCCGAATCATGTAATAGCTTGATGTCCTTCATCGCCAGACTGCATGCATGCATGGCACCTGAAGAGATTCCAATATGCACATCGAATTCAATGTTGTTTTGAATAAACCAGGCACAGACACCGGCTGTATAAGCTCCTCTGAGTCCGCCACCTTCCAATACGATTGCTGTTTTCATACGCACCCCTATAACAAAGTTGAGAACAAATTTAAAATTGCTCTCGCACATTTTACCATAAAATTAACATTCTTAGCTTCTTCATAGGTGATTTCAATCGACCGCGCCAAGGTATCCCGACAATCACGAATGATGTCTTGAATACAAGGATTATCAATCAAGATCGTTCCACATTCAAAGTGTAAGAAATAGCTTCTAAAGTCCAAGTTGGTTGTCCCAATCATCGCAATGTCATCATCCGCCACGATGACTTTCGCATGCATGAAGCCAGGGAGATATTCATAGATACGGACACCATTCTGCGTCAGATACTCATAATTGCTTCGTGTGACTGAAAAGACATATTTCTTATCCGGAATATGGGGTACGATGATACGCACATCCACGCCCCCTTTTGCCGCATTGATCAAAGCAATCATCATTTCATAACCTATGACCAAATAAGGCGTCATGATGTAGATGTACTCGGTCGCGCTGTTGATCAGACTTAAATGGGTGAACTGACTCACCGGCTCATCATCCGTCGGACTGTCCGAGAAGGCTTGTGTGAAACCTTGATGCAGATGCGTTTCATGGGTAACTTGATAATCCATGAACTTCGATTGACGCTTGGTCAAGTGATCATAGAACTGAAGAAACATGATCGTCAAACTAAAAACCGCACTGCCTTCGATTTTGATGGCCACATCTTTCCAATGCCCAAAAGGACTTACGCGATTGATGTATTCATCCGCAAGGTTGATGCCCCCCATGAAACCAATCTTACCATCAATGACCGCAATCTTACGGTGATCCCGATTGTTCATATAAATCGCCAAAATCGGACGCATTGGATTGAAGGCATGACAGTCAATGCCCAAATCACGACACTTCTCTACGAAATCAAAAGGCAATGTCTTACATCCCGCATCATCATAGATCAAACGAACATCCACACCCTGCTTGACCTTTTCAATCAAAATCGCTTTGATGGTGTTCCAAACATAGCCTTCCTTGATGATGAAATACTCCAGAAAGATGAACTTAGTGGCTGATTTAAGCGCTTCTACCAAAGCTTCAAATTTCTCTTCACCACTGGATAGATACGTTACCTTAGCATCGTTATACACAGGAAAACCGGTATTATCAAAAAGATAACGTGCCTGACGTAAATAATCCTTATCACGAATCTGAGCCATGACCAAAGGATCTTGTTCAAGAATCGCATACCCATGATTCAATTCCTTCACACTGGTTCGGATATCTTTAGGAACCTTACGACCACCAAACATCAAGTACGTCACGCCCCCTACTGCAGGAACACCCAGGATAAAGACGATCCATGCGATCTTATAAGAAGGATTGTCGTTTTTATTAATGATATATATGACCAGTAAGACATTCAAAGCTTGTAGAATAAAATAGAATTCTGTCCATTGAACACTCATCCGAAAAATCAGCGCATAAATAATGCCAAGTTGTAATAAAATCAAGGCACTCACACTGATTGGTTTTTTGATTAAGAATTCAATGATTTTTTTCATGTTTAGATCCTAAATTGTTCCTCAATATTCAGATGGATACCACTTAATTGGTCTAAAACTTTGGCGATTCGCTCTTTCTCCAATAAGGTTGTTGGTCGATGAGCATCATAACTATAAATGCATTTTACATCATATTTGGCAACCTCTTGCCAAAAAGATGGAAAGGGATACGGATAGACTTCAAGTTCATCATACTGCTTCTTACCATAGCGCAATCCATTGAGATTGATTTCCAATGGGATGTGGTTCTTCTCAGCGGCTTCCGCAATGATTCGTGCTGCTTGAGCACAGGCATCGGACCAATGATTACGGCCTAACATAAAGTAGTCTGGATGCGCAATGAACGAAACCAAACCACTCTCCATCGCAGCCTTGACTTGATTGGCATAGATGATCACATCCTCATCATCTGCATAAAGATCATAAGAATACGCATCCAATGTTTTATTGTGTTGACCACAAATCAAATAATCACATCGATCCAAAAGTTCTTGATAATAGTCCTTGAATTCTGGAAAGTACTCCAATTCAAAGCCCACTTTGATTTCAATCTTATCCGCATATTTCACTTTTAATGAGTTGATGCTTTCCAAATAGCCTTCCATTTGCGCATAATCCATCCGCTCACTTGGATGATGGACTTCTTTGAAAGGCACATGGTCACTAAAGCCTAAAACCTTGAAGCCTGCTTCAATGGCTGCTTTAACATACTGCTCATCTTCACCTAAGGCATGCCCACAACGATCGGTATGGGTGTGATAGTTATAGTCCACTTATTTCACCTCGATTGTATTTCAAGACCATTTCAATGGCCTCTGCAACTGTTTTAACGACATAATGACTGCTCTCTTTGACAATATCATCCGAATGACGCATCGCGAAACTAAACGGTGTCGCCTGCAACATCGTAATATCATTCATCGAATCCCCGATGCACGCGACTTCCGTAGGTTTATAACCCTTGAGCTCCATCAGCTCCAATAAAGCTTGGCCTTTGGAAATGTTCTTTGGCATCAGTTCAATGTTTTCAGGGCCCGAATAGATGACATCGAAGCGATCCCCAAATCGCTCTTCAAAGAATTTAAGTAAAATATCACGGGACTCAATCGACTTCACCAAGCCGACCAATTTATTAAAAGGACGATGCGTCGTATCTTTGACCCATTCCGAAAGGGGCAACTTGCTCATGTGTTTGAACACGCCCGATAAATGCAATTGATAGAAGCGTTCATACGGTTCACGGTCCACATGTTGAAACACATGTTCCCCATCCGAATTAATGCCTAAGAAATTAACTTCAACGGGAGCTTCTTTCAAAGCTTCCAACACATCGATCGTATCTTGAAGTGTCAAACCATGATCACACAAGACTTCATCATCAATGACCACGTTACAACCATTCATTCCAATCGCATCCACTTGAAAACCAAATTCCTCTTCAAGATGAAGACGATAGAAATGATCACGTCCACTGGCCATCATAAAACGAACACCCGAGTCATGAAGTTTCAATACCGCTTCACGATTCTCCAATGTGATCCCACGTCCATGAGGATCCGCCTCATTGTACAAAAGTGTTCCATCCATATCACTGACAAATAATTTAATCATATGTTCCTCTTTCTAATCCAATTCCTTCGTAAAAATCGCCTTCTCACGATCCCCTTGCCAATACAGCACATGATCACGCGGTACTGGTACGATTTTCTCAAATGTACAGCCTGCCAATTCACAGGTCCGATACGATGCGATATTGTCGGTATTGCAGGTGACGATCACACGTTTCATCTTAAAGAATTTAGCTTGTTTGAAGAGCAATTTCGTCGCTTTTGCCGCATAATGATGTCCGCGATAAGGCACATAAATGGTATACCCAATATGACCTGCAAGATCCAAAGTCACGGTCTCTCCAATACGCAGATCACAGCGACCGACGATGCGATTCGAATCGTTAACGATCACATCATAAATATAGGACATTCCCCAGCCTTGTGGTTCATGGTCCTTGTATTTACTCACATATTTTAAATGAATCTCGCCATCATCGAGAACGGGGCTTTTGCGGAAAAACATATTTTACCTGCTTTTATTATATCAAAAAAAACTACAGAGCGTAGCTTAGCTTCCACTCGCTCCGTAGTTGCTTAAAACCCGCGCGGAAGGATCGGATACATGTGCTCCAACCCAATCCAAGTTTGGCATCCAGAATCTCGAGATCCAATGACTTTGGCCCGGATAGAAATGCTCAAAGATGGAACGATAGAGATAGGCTTCCTTACTTTGAGGGGTATTGAATGGGTAAAATTCACTGGCATACCTAAGTTCTTCATCTTTAATGGTCTGGATTGCATATTCTTTCAATTGATCGACCATTGAATGTCCAACGGCATCAGAAAACGCAGCTTTCTCACGCCATAGAATCGCATCGGGTATGAGTTGGTCCGTTTCAAAGGCTTTGCGAAGCAAATACTTCCCCTTGCCTGTTGTGTTCGTTTTTAAAATGGGATCAATCGACATGACCGCACGCACAAAAGCTAAATCACCAAATGGAACACGAGCTTCCAAAGACCAAGCCGCAATGCAACGATCGGCTCGCAAGACATCGTATTGATAGAGCTCACGCATCCGCTTCTTACTTTCTTCTTGAAATGACAAGGAATCAGGCGCGAAATCCGTGTATTTATAGCCGAAGAGTTCATCACTGATTTCACCGGTTAAGATGACTTTAATGTCTGTTTTTTCTTTGATGTATTTTGCGAGAAGATACATACCAAGCGATGCTCGAACCGTCGTGATGTCATAACTCTCTAAATGATAGATGACATAGGGCAATGCCTCTAATACATCCTTAAACGTCATTTTCACTTCATGATGGATACTTCCAATATGATCCGCAACTTGACGTGCGTATTTCAAATCAATGGCATCGTGTTCCATTCCAATCGCAAAAGTGACGATGGGCTCTTTTGCATATTTCGCACCAATCGCCGCAACCAAGGATGAATCCAAGCCACCACTTAAGAGATAGCCAATTGGCACATCGCTCATCATGCGTTTCTTAACACCCTCGATCAGTTTATGTTTGATCTTAGCCAAGGCTAAACCCATGTCTGTAATGGTATAGCTTGTGCTTGTCACATCCGTATACGTAATCCATTCGCCATCAAAGTAAAGTGTCCCGATTGGGAAGGGTTCAATATGATCACAGATGTCTTTTAAAGCTTTTGCTTC
>Ga0265295_1009839_pt1 | contig 10100 bp, 7 predicted proteins | sample Munlansysbiofilm_FD_192503 | JGI IMG/M metagenome (GOLD analysis project Ga0265295, IMG submission 192503) | Leachate microbial communities from a municipal landfill in Southern Ontario, Canada - Methane capture system biofilm | ecosystem: Engineered > Solid waste > Landfill > Unclassified ...
TACCGCATTTTCACACACCACCGTATATAATCGAGAGACAATATCAATATATTGATCATCTGACACATCTAATACATCAAATTCACTTTTGATATTTCTATAAATTATATCGGCGCCAGCTTTATCTACTAATGCATCCGGAATATCTTCATCTTTTTTAGTAGTCACTTCCTCATTAATTCTGCGTGCCTCCTTGAGCGCTTCAATATCCGCAATTTTACCTAACCGCATCGCCTCAATTAAGGCATTGATTTGTTTCGAAAATTTATTATAAAATTCCGGATCTTTGGACACGCTCTCTGTAATGGTCTTTTTGGTTTGAGCGTTGATAGCATCCGCTTTGGATTTATCAGAGCCCAATTCCTCAATAACCTTTTCAAAAGCATCCTTATCTGTAATAGTAATTTCTCTAGTCAAAAGTTCAGCTTCTTCCGCTTTAATATTTTCATCCATAATTTTGGTTAAAGCCTGCTTATATTTGCCAAAATCAACTCTTTCAGCATATCGAACACTGGCGATTTTTCGCAATTCCATATATTTTTTTAACTCCTTGCGATACAAATCCACATTGGGAAATTGATGGGCGAAATCTTGCAAATTCATACACTCATTAAAGGTAGTCAAAAACTTTCTCAAATTATCATAAAATTCCTTTCTTAATTGTTCATCTCCTAGATATTCAAGATAAGCTTCATCATCATCTTTTACCCCTCTAAAAATATCATGCAAATTTCCATAATTATCCTCTAAATCTTTAATTTTTTCTCGCACATCAATAAGAGCACCCTTAACATCCTCTGCATCATAATTGCCAAATAGTTGCATAGCGGTGCGAATATTTTGAGCATTTTCCGAATAATCGATAATAAAGCCGGCAGTTTTCGGCAAAGAAAAATTATCAAACAAACGATTAACCCTTGCGATAGCTTGCAATAAATTGTGATCGCGTAATTCTTTGGCCAAATATAAAACCGTGTTGCGGGGAGCATCAAATCCGGTCAAAAGCTTATCCACTACAATCAAAATTTCCACTCCGTCCTCGTTATATTTAAAACTATCAATTACACTTTCTTCGTATTTTTTTAAGCTTTGATATTTTTCTTTGATATTTTTCAGATATTCATCAACTTCTTTTTTATGCTCATCTTTATCATCTATCAAGCCATTTTCATCAGAAATTACTAAGGCAGTCTGGATTTTACCGCTTTTTCTGAAACATTTTTCAAATAAAACAGCTGAGTATTTGGAAGGAGCCACAATTTGAGCTTTCAATCCAGTATCTTTAAATCTCGCTAGATAATGTTTTTCAATGTTATAGGCAATTTCAGAAATCCGACTGGGATTATTGGCAATAATTTTCTTTTCGATTTCTTGTTGCAGTTGATATTTATGGGCTTCAGGTAAATCCTCTGTGGCTCGATCCCATTGTCGATCAACTTCTTTTTTATCTTGCCGTAAATCCACATAGCGCCCTTCATAAATCAAAGGCAAAATAATTCCATCGCTCAAAGCATCATCGATAGTATATTTATCAATAAAGCTTCCGAATTTCTGTCTGGATTTTTCTTTCTTAAGTAGAGGCGTTCCAGTAAAGGCAATGTAGCAAGCATTAGGAATAATCTTGGTCATATCAAGATTGGCGCTTCCGCCCTGAGAGCGATGAGCCTCGTCAATCAGAACAAAAATATTGTCATCCAAATCCTCAAAGGGAATATTGTCACCATCGGCTATTTTAAACTTATGAATAAGGGTAGTAATTACACTTAAATCTTTTTTCTCAATTAAGCTCAAAAGGTTTCTTTTATTTTTTGCCTGCTTAACCTCCTTTTTTAAGCCCGCATTTTCAAAAGTTCCCTTAATTTGTCTATCTAAGTCCTTGCGATCAGTCACGATCAAAACCCGAGGATTTATAATTTTTGGATCTTCGATTAAAGCTTTGATAAACATTACCATAGTCAAAGACTTTCCGCTCCCTTGAGTATGCCATAGAATTCCCCCTTCTCTTTTGGTACCGTCCTTACCGGGAATTTTATTTTCTATTCTGCTTAAAATTCTCTTAATAGCAAAATATTGTTGATAGCGCATCACTTTTTTTATCCCGGCATCATAGAGGATAAAATTCTTAGCTAAATCTAAAATTCGATGTTTATCAAAAATCGCCACCACTCCCCGATCTTGATCAGTTACTTCCCTCTCTGTTTTCTGGGAATGATGTTTGGTGGCCCCATTAAGATCAAAGCAAACTTTTTTATAAATATCTCTGTCTATTTTGGTAGCAATTAAATTTTCCACTTTTTCCTCCAGTTCTTTTTCTCCGTCTTTCTCTCTCCATTTGGCAAAAAATTCATTGGGTGTAGCAGTGGTACCATAACGCAAATCTTTACCATTGCTCCCTACCAACAGTTGAGGATAAATAAAAAGTCTGGGACAATATTCTGCTCGCTGATTACGATTTAGTTGTCTTAGGGATTCTTCTATATCTATACTAGATTTTTTATTTTCAATCACCGCCAAAGGAATTCCATTTACAAAAGCTACGATGTCCGGACGAATATTTTCTTTTCCGCTAGCTTCAAATTCTACCGCTACTTGAAAGACATTATTTTCTATATTTTCAAAATCAATAAAGCGAAAGTTTTGGCTCATTTTTTTGCCATCATGAAAAACTTGAATAGTCTTTCCTCCGCTAGTAGGCATAATCATTTGATAAATTTTAGCCGAAGTATCCACCAAGCCTTCATAGGGAATATTTTCCAATTCATCAATAGCTTCAAAGACTTTTTCTTGGCTAAATTTATGTTTTTCTCCGGCATATTCATAGCCGTTAATTTTCATCAAAACTTCACTGGCTGTTTTTCGTAAAATAAATTTACTTGTATCCCCGCCTCGCTCCAGCATTAATTCCTCGCGAGAAATATATTCATAACCCAAATTTAAAAGCAATTCCACAAACGGCAATTGCGACTGCCTGGCTTCATCAAAATCTATATCCAATATGCTCATACTATTAATAATTTATCTTGATTATTTATATATTTATGCTATTCTATTTTTACAAGACGAAAGAGATCCGAACGGCTAAATACCTAAGGAGCTCTTTTTTTATTTCCATTATTTTATTCTTCACATTCTTATTTTCTAGTTTCATAAAATCCCACTGGTTGTCATTTCGACCAAGTAAATATTTGTACTCAAATATTTACGCGTGGAGGAATCTCAACCTCATTATTAATTATTCATTCTTAATTATTCATTGCCAACAGGCACACGAATCTGACCGGTAATTAAATTATTTAACAAAAATTTCTTTTGCTCTTTTATAATTCTCAATTTCTCTTCCAATTTCTCAATCTCCCGATCCGCAGTCACCAAAATATCCGCAATCGCCTTTTGCTCTTTAATATCTTCGGGAAACAAAATTTTTAAATCATCTAAGCTAGTTTTCTGAATATTAGGCAAACCAGACCCCACCCTCAATGACATTATTCTATTCTGCTTTGATTTTAAAACTTGATAAAGAAATAATTTATCAGCATTTTTATTTGGACTCACTGCATAACAATGCCCTCCGCACCAAAATTTTTCTTGATTAAAATTAATAAAGCCGCAAGAGTTTCCACCCTCACTTATTGTTATCGTTTTTCCCTCTGTATTCCATTCATTTGTATAGCCTGATGCTTCAATACCACCATTTAGTGCAGGATAAATTCCATCAGCAACCATATCATCTCTATTTAATTGTTGTCCCTTTTTAATAACACAGAGCTCCTTTAATTTAAATAATTCCCATTTTTTATTAAACCCAGCTAATCTTTTCTTCCCGCTTAATAATTCTTGCATCAAACCTTTTTTGATATTTTTCTTGATCTCAATCTTCCTCGCCAGTTTCTCCACCATCTCATCCCAAACCTCCAGCACCGCCACAATTCTTTTTTGTTCAGTAATCAGCGGTAATTTAACCGAAATACAAGAAACAGTTTCTTTTTTTAAATTTTGAACTCCCGACCCAGCAGAAATAGAAACAAAATCATTCTGAATTTTTTTTGATGATAAGAGATAATACAAAAAATCTTTACTAATTAAATTAGTTTTAATTTCCTTAAGAGCGAGCCAACCATCATGAATACAGGCATCTATTTTCATAATATAGGGACGACCAAAACTCATAGAGTTGGAGAGAATAAAATCTCCCCTTTTAACAAACGTTGTCCTTGATAAACCCTCTTTTTTTATCTTTTGACTCGTTGTAAAAATATACTTATCTCCCAAATCAATATCGCCAATCCTGAGCCAATTTAATCCGTCACTTTCTTTGGTTATATATTCCTCAATGGGACGTGGCGATCCACCTCGACTTATGGCCGCAATCTCACCAAGATTTTTAACAATCCATCCATCAGGAATATTTTTTTGTGATTTATTTTTTGTCATAATTTATAATTTTTTATAATTGCAACAAAACTACAGCTTGCTTCGCCCGCGCAACACACACGTCATCTTTTATCGCATAACATTCAGCATAGTGCCTGCCTTTATATTTTGTATTCTCTGGGACATTCATCGTTTGACCATCAGTAATTTCTCCTCTTGGCTGATCACTACTATCATCATTTTTTACTTTCCATTTGTACATGCATCCATCTATACGATGTAGTCTTTTAAATTTAAGGTATCTGCCAGAATCAATCATTCCTTGATTATTCAATGGTCTTTGGACGTTTCCAATCTTATCTGTAATATCGGCAGATATGGAGAATTGAGAATATTGTGGATCAGTAAAAATTGGTATTTTTTGATCAAATAGATATTCTTCTGCAAACGACTTTCTCTTATGCAAATTTACAGACCACAGGAAATCAATATCATCTTTTTCATCCAAGTTTTCAAGTTTTATCAAGAAATAATCTCGCGCTTGCTTAATTCTCTCTTTTTGTTCTGAGGTAAATTTCTTAAGATAATCATCAATAAATTTATCGCTTTTTGCCCTATCCTTTATTTGATTTGGATTATTTACAATATCTGGCAAATCAACGAAGAATTTAAATATTGCATCGACTACGCACATTTCAGAAGATTGTTGAAATAATTTTGTGATCACTTGTTCAAGATGAAATGATTTCAATTTTAAACTTTCATCCAAATTTTTTAGATTATCCTTCCACCTTTTAATTATTTTAACAGTTTTTCTAAAATCAGTATTTTTTCCTACTTCTGTCGCCATCTTTATATAACCTCTTGGATCAGAGTTTATCCAAGACATGTCTCTATGTTCAGACTGAATTTTTAAATAAAAGTCATTTCTTTTTTTATGAGAATTTTCTTTTATAACTTCGGGAACCTTATACATATCTTGATCAAATTCATTTCTACCTAATGAATATGCTGGCACAATATCAACTGAAAATATTTCCTCTTCACCATCCAAATAAGCAATTGTCACAGAATGAGTTTGTAAAGATGTCCTTAATTGGAATTTTGTTGGATTTATATAATTTTCATCGATATGATCAAAAAGATTTTTCAACACAGCAAATGGACTATGTTCATTTTCATTCCATTGACCAAGGATGTAAAGAATATCAAGATCATGAATTGGAGTAATTGCGGTAAATCTAGGATATGAACCTATTTGAATACAATCATTAATACCCAGAAGATCATTAAACGATTCATAAATTTTATTAACCAGAAGTTGTTCCATTGGACTTGGAGATAATGTTCTTGCACATTCACGCAACTTCAAGTTGAATCTATCTTTTCTCATAACTTGTTGTTATTAATGATATTATAATATCGTTTAATAGCCTACCTCTAAATTGAACAAGGACGGCATTCTCTTTTGAATTGATAATATTCATAGATTCATCATCAACAAAACCATCACTTTTCGGACAATATACAATTAACGAGCTGTTTTTCTTTTTCTTTTGCAATATCTCTTTTAAAAAACTTTTAAAATCAATCCATCTTATGATATGAATGTCGGCATCCTCTCCATCGCCAAAGCTATTTTCACTACGTGAAATGGCTATCTCGCCTTTAAATATTTTAAGATCCTTTACTAATTTTTCTAAATCACTAGCGTTATCACCTTTTGCATAAATTACTATTTTTTTCCTCACCAACCCATTACCAAGACGCCACAGAGCAGGGATTAAGCCATAAAACCACATAACAATAACTAACATAAGTGTTGATATTGCCCACACATCAAATAACATACTTATAAATTCCATATATTTTTTACTTAATTTTCAACTCTTTTAAATACTTTCCCATTTCTTTTTCCAATTTCTCAATCTCCAAGTTTATTTTTTTAATTTCTTTACTGTTTTTGGTATTTTCTTTCCTTCTGATTTCAATCTTCGTTCTAATTTCCTTAAATCTTTCCCAGCTGAAAAAATTACTACTATCGTTTTCCCGACGTCGAGAAAATGATTCTATCCCAACAACTTCCAAATATCTTCTTGTCCAAATTTCTTTAATTAATTTTTCACATCTTTTTCAATTTTTTAATTTTAGTTGCTTTTTTAATTCGAGTTTTAGCTTTATTAACACCATCTGGTGTTGGCAAATTTTCCGGCATTGTTCCGCCTAAGCTCTGAATAGTATTTCGAACTTTTTGACCAACTTCATAATGCGCTAAATTAGCATTAATTTGACCTTTAATATTCTCTCTTCTTATTTTTGCATCAGTTTGAGTCGCACGAAAAAGATTTGCAGCCAATTCTTCGCTACCCATATGATCCAGAATTTGCTGAGTTCTTTTTAGTCCCTTGTGTTCATGAATATCCTGCATGGTTAAGCCGCCATAGAGTCCCTTATATCCATAATTTTGAAAAATTGCATAATTCTCAACACCGGCCATTGAAGCAGCCTGAGACAAACTCTTGTTGTGCTTTTTCATTTCCTCCCTTAAGAAAACACGCTTATTATCCTCAATTAAATTATCAGCTTTTTCCTGTCTTCTGGTTTGAATAGTAAAATATGTCTGACCCAATGCAACTGTCATTTTCGTCGGATCTGAGTTTTGAACAATGAGGTAGCATGCATATCGAGAAAGATATATTGTCTCCACAGGTTTTTCTGCTCCCGAGCCTATTTCGACCATTTCGGTGATGTCAACGAAATGGTTGTGGATAACTTCCCCACTATTCTCGCAAGCCGTTTTTGCTTTTTCTATAACGCCTAGAAAATTGCGATAATCTGCATATTCTAGAACTTTTGCGAGATCACGCGAAGACCAATATTCCTTGTCATTCTCATCAAAATGTTTTATGGCTTCAAATTGATTTGGACTCATATTATTATTTTATGTTTAATTCTTTTAAATACTTTCCCATTTCTTTTTCTAGTTTCTCAATCTCGGGATTTAGTTTTTCTAATTCTTTTAGATTGGCTTGAATATCAATAGGTTCTTCTTCAACAAAAGTATCCACATATCTCGTGATATTTAAATTAAAATCATTTTCTTCAATCTCTTTAAACTTCGCCAGATGAGCAAATTTTTCTACTTCTTTTCTGTCTTTATAAGTTTTTAAGATCTTTTCGATATGCACTTCATCCAAATGATTTTGCGCCTTGCCTGATCGGAATTCTTTGGAAGCTTCGATAAATAAAATATCTTTTTTATTTTCATTTATTCCCCCTTTTTCTCGAGATCTATCAATTACCAAAATTGCCACTGGGATGCCAGTAGTTGAAAAAAGATTTGCCGGCAGTCCAATCACCGCATCGATAATATTTTCTCGGATAAATTGCTCACGAATTTTTCCCTCTGCTCCGCCACGAAATAATACTCCATGAGGGACAATTACCACCACCTTACCTTTTTTAGGTTTGGCGGTTTCTACCATATGAGTGATAAAAGCAAAATCTCCCTTGTCCTTGGGTGGCACCCCGCGCCAAAACCTTTTATATTTATCACTCTCCGCGCTTTCCGCTCCCCATTTTTTTAAACTGAAAGGAGGATTGGCTACGCAGATGTCGAACTTCATCAATTTATCATTTTCTAATAGCTGTGGACCATTGAGTGTATCACCCCATTCTAGACGAGCATGGTCCTTGCCATGCAGATATACATTCATTCTCGCTAATTGGTAAGTACTTCCGGTTGACTCCTGACCATAGAGTGCGTAATTTTTTGATCCTCTCTTCTCCACCTCTTCGCCAGCTAATAAAAGCAAACCAGCGCTTCCCATGGCTGGATCACAGATTCTATCTCCCACTTGCGGATCAGCTAATCTAGCTACCAATGAGGCCACCGAACGCCTAGTAAAAAATTCTCCTGCTTTCTTGCCAGCATCCGCTCCAAAGCGCTCAATCATATACATGTAAGCATCCCCAATTACATCTTCCTTTACATCACTAAAATCTATTTTAGCAAAATCATTAATCAGGTGTCGGATCATTTTATTGCGTTGATCAATTTTTCCCAGCGTAGCCTCGGAATTAAAATCAATCGCGCTAAAAACTCCGCCTAATTTTTCTTTATTATTATCCTCGATAGCATGCAAGGCTTTATTTATTTCCTCACCAATATTATCATTTTCAATAGACTGATAGATATAATCAAAAGTGGCTTTGGGTGGGAGATAAAAGCGGTCGTTTCTCATTTTTTGCGCAATCCTTTCCTTGTCTGTACCAAAGCGTTTTTTATATTCCTCTAATTGCTTCTTGGATTTATCGCTAATGTATTTAAAAAATAACATCGCCAAAGCATAATCCTTATAAATACTGCCATCCACACTACTCCTAGATGAATCGGCGGCTGCCCAAAGAGTATTATTTAATTCTTCTTGAGTATATTTTTTTGGTGTCATAATTTTTTTGTTATTTTATAAATATTGCTTCCAGTATATTTTGATTGATTATTTTTTTTCTTTCTAAAATTTTATTTTGCCTCTCTATATTTTTATATAAATCAATTATTATTTTTTGCCTTTCAATTTCAGGAATCATTACTTTGACATTTCCCAGATCCTTAAGGGGAATTATCTTTATACCCCCTCCGCTTTCATATTTTTTTATTTCTATTTGTCCGGCTCTGGAATTGAGATAAATTGCCAGATATTCAGATAGTATTTTTTCTTGATTCGGTCTTATAATATACACTGAAGAAGATGGAATTATTTTAGCTTTTGATTTTATAACTGTGCTGGAAAAAAATCCTTTATTACTCATTATCACATCTCCATCTTTTGCGCTTTTTTCTCCATAACTTAAATTTTCTATTTCTCTTAAATCTTTTTCACTGATGTGCAGGTTATTTTTTGTATCTTTGGCCTGAACAATAAAAACTTTGCTATTTTTATTTTCCACAATCGCTTCTCTAAAAGAATATCCGGAAATTATTTCTGAAATATTAGCTAAATTGTATAATTTTTTATTATTCATGACTCCATTATAGCAAACCATGATTATTTGTCAACACACCAATAGTGTACTGTATCCACTATTATACACCTAATAGAAATATCAAACCGAAATTCCATTATTTAAAGTCTTTTTTCGCTTTTTATTAAAGTATATTTTTTTCTTTTAGACTAAAAAAGCTGGTTTTAGTTATAATTATATGGTCCAAAAGTTCTATTCCTATAATTTTTCCTGCTTCTTTGAGTCGATTGGTCGTCGTCAGATCATTATCCGAGGGCTCCGCTCCGCCGGAAGGATGATTGTGAGCGATTATTATCGAAGCGGCCAGATAATCGATTCCGGGCTTAAAAACCTCCCTGGGATGAACCAGATTGGCATTTAAAGTACCCACAGAAATAATTTCCTTACAAATCAGTTGATTCCTAGCATTTAAATATAGCACCACGAAATGTTCTTTTTTAGCCGTGCGTAGTTCTTGCAGTTGCGCCACCGCATCCTTGGCGGAGCTTATGACAGGTAAATTATTATCCTCCACTGCTAAAGCACGTTTAGTAAGTTCGAAAGCTGAAAGAAGCAGACAAGCTTTACCCGCTCCAATACCTTTAATTTTCGATAAACTTTTTAAATCCAAAGTTAATAATTTTTTGGTGGGAAACTTTTTTAAAATTTCTTTAGAAACTTCCAAAACATTTTTACCAGATATTCCCGTGCGCAATAAAATCGCC
>Ga0265295_1009841_pt1 | contig 10094 bp, 7 predicted proteins | sample Munlansysbiofilm_FD_192503 | JGI IMG/M metagenome (GOLD analysis project Ga0265295, IMG submission 192503) | Leachate microbial communities from a municipal landfill in Southern Ontario, Canada - Methane capture system biofilm | ecosystem: Engineered > Solid waste > Landfill > Unclassified ...
CTCTTAGTGGTTCAGTGACCCTACGAGAGATTAAAACCATCGTAACGATAAGTAAAATTGCCCCAATAGTAGCTAGTAGAATGTAGATGATAGACATATAGTGCAAAGATGAAAAGAGCTCATCCACAGGAAAAACAATGGCAAGAGTTAGCTTAGTATTTTTAATATTTACATAGTAAGTCCAGCGCTCTTCTTCTTTGATCATCTCATTGTGTTTAACTAGTTTTTCATCATGGATTTTCATAATAAGCGCAGGATTTTTATGAGCTAAAATTTTATGCTCACTTGAGAGTATAAAAGCGTATCCAGAATCAAGAATCTCAATGGCCAGGACCATCTCTTGAATCTTTTGCAGGGTAATGTCTAGAGTAAGAATAGCTATAAGTTCATCTTTATAAAAAACTGGATTACTATATGTTGCCATTAGCATATCTCCGCCACCCTCATCAAAGTATGGCTCGCTCCATAGAGGTTCTTTTTGCTCTAGAGGTATTTTGTACCACTCTTTTGTAAGATAGTTATAATTTTTTTGAGCTAAATCTCTATAGCCAATCCCTTGCTTTTCTTTGTAATAGTATGGCGAAAAAGGGATTTTGTTATTCTCTGTAGGCTTAAAAGCTATCGTTGTACCAAAAAAAGAGTCCTCTTCTTCTAGCATATTTATAAGTCTCTCTTTTATAGCCTCTTCGCTGAAATCTCCATCTTGAAAAAGATTATCTAGCCTTGCGGATGTTTTTTCTGCTATTGAGATTAGGGTCTCTATTTGGTATCTGCTATATTTCTCCATAAGATGCGCTTTTTGCGTTGCATCTTCTAAGAGCTCTTTTTTCAAAAAAAAGTAGTTGATGCTACCTGTAAAAGCCAAAACAAAAAGAGCAACAGAGACAGATGCTAGAGCAAAGCGTATAGAGATGCTACTCACAAACTAAGCCTTAAAACATTTAAACCATCTTCTTGTTTATACTCTAAGTTTGGTGCGTATTTTTTAACTAAGTATATACCTAAGCCACCAAGCTCTCTCTCTTCTATCTTGGCATCTATGTTTGGGTCTTTATGATTTTGTAGATTAAACGCTTTTGAGTTATCTCTATACTCCATCACAAATCCACTCCCTTTATCGGACTCTATCTTAAGCGATATAGAGGGAGTTCTATCTTCAAAGTCAGCATGACGAACTAAGTTTGTAAGCAACTCCTCACAGATAAACATCACTTTAAATTTGGTTTTTTCATCAGCATCTCCAAGAAACGCTTCTATCTTTAACAGAGTCTCTTCGAGCTGATTTAGGTGCATTGTAAATGTTGCCATAAGATTTAAGAGAGAGCCTCTTCTTTTGTCTCAAAGGAGTCTATAAAGTTGTTAAAACCAGATAAGAAAAAGACATCATTCACCATCTCTTGCATCCCAAAAACTCCATATCTTATGCCCTCTTTTTTAGAAGTTTTAGCACCAGCTAGGAGTACTTGTAGCCCTGAGCTTGAGAGAAAAGTAACCCCTGAGAGGTCTAGTAAACAAGACTCTGGTCTATCCTCTAGCAGTTTTGCGAGTTGTGTACCAAATTTTGGTGCACTAAAAGTATCTAGTTTTCCACTAGGTGCGACTATAAGCGTTTTATCTTCTAAAAAAAAGTTTACTTCCATTTTTATCCTTTAGCCGGAGCTATATCTATAATGCCAAACGTTTGTAGCAATGTTAACACAAGCATAGCACAAAAAACAAGAATGAAGAACCTTGAGATAAGCTTGCTAATCTTTGTGTTAGCTCTTTTATAAGCGATAATGCTAGGGAGTATCCCAAACAAAATCACCACTCCAAAACCACCGACAAAACCCAAAGCCTTTAAAAAGATATCTGCGTAGAGATATGAGATAAAAAGAGGCGGTAAAAATGCCACAGCAAAGAGAAGGTATCTGTTTTGTAGATTAAAACTATTGGTAAAGATATCTTCTAAGAAGTCTTTTAACGCCATCCCTATAGATATAAATGAGGTGGTAATTGCTACAATTGCAAAGATTGAAGCCACTACTAAAAAAATCTCTGAGCCTAAGATTTTTGACATCTCTACGGTCACTGGAACTCCAGTAACATACGCATCTAGGAGACTCACCTCGCCAAATTTTGGTACAACCCCGATGCCTACAATAAGCCAGAGTATATTCATAAAAAGAGCTATTGCCATTCCTATTAAGACTGGTTTATATATCTCTTTACTCCACTTTGAAGCCTTACATAAACTAGGCATTACATAGTGAAAAACAAAGCCAGCGACAATCATTGGAACTGCAACTGGTAAGAATTTCCAATCTACATTAGATAACCTACTTGTCTCTATCTCAGTAGCTCCAAGCCCTATGAGAGATAAAAACGCGACTGCAAGGATAAGCATAAAAAATGAGTTGTATCTCTCTATGATTGTTATGCTAGAGACTGCTAGTGAAGTAAACAAAACAAAGATGGTTAAAAGAACTAGAGGCTCAAAACTACTCTCAATGTTAAAAAGTATCATGGTAAGTTGTGTGCTACCAGCTAAGTAACTTGTTAGCACGCCATAAAAAATAGTCATATTTGCTATAGATGTTATCCATTTTCCACTCACGCCAAAGTGTTGTCCATAGAGACTAGGAAGATTAAATGTGTCTTGTTTTTCTTCATTTATCTCACGAATGAGAACAAATCCAGTATAAAGCATAGCTGCACATAAAAAAAACATAGCAAAAAGTGAGGGATAAAAACCAGCAAAACCAGCAACTATAGGTACAGCTAAAATTCCAGCACCTATCATATTTCCAGTTATAAGAAGAGCCATAAAAAAGATAGTTTTTTTACTCATCTATTTGGTTACTATCTTGAGAGTGAATATAATCTCTTAACTCTTGTGCTAATGGTGTGTGGCATCGGATAAGAGAGTAGTCAAATTTTATATTATTTATAAACTGAAATACTAAGGTGTTTTCATGATGATAGTGTGGAAATATCCCTCCAAATATATAGCCTATCTCTTCTAGTTTTTCTACTAAGTCTTGTGAGTTTTCATCTTCTAAATCTATACATAAGTAGATAATATCTATCTTTGCGATAGAGAACTTTTTTGTTAAGTATTTTAGAAGTTCTAGTGCATCAGATGCTATACTCTTTATAACTATCTCCGCAATGTTTAAAGCGGATATTATAGTATCTGTTAGTTCAGTCTTAACTGCTATTTTCGACCCTTTATTTGGGCTTTTTTGTATAGCTTTTATACCAATTCCATTATAGATTTTTTTTATCATCTCCTCATGTTTTTTTGGCATAAAAAGCTCAACGGTGGACTCTTTTTTTAGGGCGTTATAACTTATAATGGTTGACTCTCTTTGAGTTAAATTATTAGTGATATTTTTAAATGAGACATCAGATCCAGCATAACCAACTAAAAGTGCTACATCACTAAAGCCATACTTAACACAGATCTTTTGCGTAAACTCATGGTTGGTAACTGAGTGAGAGAAGATGCCATGATATGAAGACTCGCCAGCTTTATGCATAATCTTTGAAATTAGACTGCTCATAATGCCTTGTCCACGAAACAGAGGGTCACTAATAGCCATCCCCCACTCACTTATCTTTGCACCCTCATATGGCTGCATCAAAGCGATATGCCCTATAACTCTCTCTTGCTCTGATATAGCAACCATAGGAATAAGAGAGTTATCTTCTATCTTGTTTATTAGTCTATCAGGGTAGTAAACCATATCATTTGGATAGGAGTAGCCATAAGTTTTATAAAAAAGACGAGAGATGCCAGTAATATCCCCGCTTTTTGGAACTCTAATGAGACTGAACTTATCTTCTTTTGTTGTGAGTTCTGGCTCTGATTCTTCTTGGATTCTTTTGTTAGATGCGTAGATTGTCATCTCTATGGAGCGACCATCTTTTCCTTTATTTATATAGCTGTATTTATCTAAAAGTCTATGAATTACAAAATCACTAAGCGCACTTATATCATCCCCATCACTCTTTGCAAGAGACTCAAATGAGACATCTTTTACCATATCATCAAGGCTCTGATTGATTTTTTTAAAAGGATTTTTAGGGATGCCATTATCAGAGATAGTGACTTTTAGTCCAGATGCTATATGTGTGATTTGAACTTCTATATCTTCTTCGCTACCAGATTCAAAATCAAATGAGATGCTGTTTTGTAGGCTCTCTTCAAGGGCGTAAGAGATTTTTTGTATCTCTTTTTTGTTAAGCCCCACAATCGAGCCGATGGAGTTTAGATACTCAACCAAAGGCTCTATAGAGTCAAAATCGTTTTTAATAATAACCTTACTTGTTTTATACATATTAAGAGTTCAATCTTTTATCTAAGATTCTTTTTGTTTTACCAGTTCTAGGATTTTTCTCTAAGGCATCTGCATCGCACCACTTTAGAGTAATGGGATGAATTATATTGTTGCTAAGGAGTTCTTTAAACATAGCTCTTTGCTCGTAAAGATACTCTATAATTTTAGCTGAAAGAGTTTCTGCATCTGATGGCATAAGTGCAGGAGTAGCCTTTATAACCGCCCTATCTTTTTTCCCATCATGAGTTACAAGTAGCTGAAAGTTTAATACTTGCACCTCACTACTAAAATGTTTTAACACATCCATAATATCTTGAGCATAGAGTGTAGCAGGACCTATTCTAGCGCCCTCTTGTGAGCGACCTTGTAGTTTAAATCTTCTGTCTTTTACTCCAGCCTCTTCGCACCACATCGCCATATCGCCAACAGGATAACGAATGAGTGGCATAAGCTTTCTATTTAGGTTTGTAACTAAAAGCACGCCCGCTCTGTTTACTTCATCTATCACTTCCCCTGTATCTTCATCTACTATCTCCATAATAGTACTCTCATCAAATGCTCTATGTTCACCGTTTTGGCAAGTCGCAGCGTCAAAGTAGCCAAGCTCTCCACCATCTACAGATGCATAAAGAACTGAGTGCACTTTTATATCGCCAAACTCATCTTTAATAAGATCAAGTTGGTCATCATAAAACGACTCTCCACCAAAGAGTATAAGGTCAATATTTACCTTTATCTCACGATGAGCTTGAAGATAAGAGACTATGTTCATTATGGTAGTTGGAACACCAGCGATAACATTTATCTTTAATTTCTCAAGCATCTCTACTACAACAGATATCTCAGTCTGTCCAGATATTGGATAACTCACACCAATATCAGCACACTTGATAAGGTCACTCAAATAGATAAAAGATGCGTAGAGTTCTCCACCATAAAATAAGTTAGCGATGCGGTCGCCTTTTTTTACACCATTTTGTCTAAAGCCTCGTCCTGAGACCTCTGTAAATCTATCCCAATCTTCTGCAGTAAAGTAAGAGTACTTAGGATTGCCAGAAGTTCCTCCGCTTTTAAAGACTATTCCGCTCTCATGTTTAGATGTAAGAACTCCCTCGCCAAAGTTTTCGTTTGCTCTCCAAAACTCTTTTTGTTCTACAATAGGATACTTTGAGATATCATCACAATCCTCTTCAACATCCTTATAGTGCTCTGCATAATATGGCGAATTTTTACGGACAAAGTTCACATGTTCTAAAAATCTTTTCATTGCGCTATCCTTTTGTCTATAATATGTTTGATTTTCCCAGAGTGGACAACCATTTCAAACTCATCACTACCCACTAAAAGTGTCTCTAACTTCAAGCCTAACTCAACACAACTAAGATGTAAATCTTCATAATTTTTCAGTAAATACTTACTCACATCTTCCCCACTCACACCAATACTATCTTCAACTTTAAGTGTAAGTTTCATATCTATTCCCTCATTAGTGAGGAGGATTTGAGAGACTCCGCTATAGCCAAAGCCAACTTCAAGACAGTCTGTAAACTTGTTAAAATGTAAAAATGGTCCGCCAGCTTTAAAGACATCGCTACTTCTTCCTTGAAGAGTATATTTTGTCTCAACTCGCCCACATGAGCAAGGCTCTTTGTTTATAAAGCCAGTATCACCGATCTCATATCGTAGGATATTTTGACCTTTTCTCTTCTTGGAGCTAAAGATAAGTCTTCCACTCTCTCCATCTTCCACTTTTACTTCACTATCAAGCTCAAAGATTTCAAGCTCTTGAATGCTTGAGAGTAGATGGTACTCATTTGATGCACAATCACTACATTGATACCCAAGTGGACCAGCATCGTTACTTCCATAAGCAGCAGCGCGAACTAGCTCAACTCCAAACTCAGATTTCAGATACTCTATCTGCTCCTCTGGAAAGTGATCGCCTCCAAAGAAGAGTTTTTTTACCACTTTATGCTCTTTAAATAGCTCTTTATTATCTGCAAATAGCTTCATAATCAAAGTAGGCAGACTTAAAATCGAGTTTATCTTATGTTCAACTATAAGTTTACCAACCACTTCAGTATCTTCCATAATCCCCATAGGATAGTGTGGAACTTTTAGATACTCTAAAATAGTATGAAAACTTAAAAATCCACCATAGAGATGCCCAGCTGCAAACATATTTATAGCACTATCTCTTTTAGGGTCAAGTCCAGCGCTATAAAGACCATAAGCAGTAGCTTTCATTTGTGCATGGTAATCCTCATAAGTATAGTAAGCGTAAGTAGGTTTACCAGATGAACCACCACTCTTAACCACTAAATCTATAAGCTCTTTTGGAACTTCTAAAGATTGAAATCTCTCTTTATTCATAATAGGTATATTGGTTAACTCTCTTGTATAAGAGCCTTCAAACTCTGTAAAACTGGCAACTCTATCTAGCTCATCACCTAAAAGCAGAGAGATTTTTTTCATAAAAGAAGGAAGTGCATAGACACCATCATGGGGCTCGCCAATATAGCCATCATGCATATGTCCAGCTTCTCTAATCCTTAAACATCCAGCTCCAAAAAGTCTCCTTGAGAGTTCAACTACTCTCTCTCTTGGAGCTACTAGCGCTGCGGTTTGCAGGTAACTCTTCATTGGATGCAACACTGATATAATCTCATCTGCTTCAAGTGGCTTTATAAGTATGGTTCTAAAAAGAGGCGATATTCCTAAACTTTTTCTTCTATCTGCTATTACTGACCAGCTAAAATCTTTTGCTCGAAGGACATAAGTAAGTCCCAAAGCCTCCTCGGTTTTAGCGATGCTAAGGACTGTACTAATCTCAGCCTCAGCTCCACTACTAGGAGTAGTTCTTGGCATCTTTGGTGATACTTCCCCTAAGACAGATGCAAAGCTATCTGCAAAGTTTTTTAACACTTCAAAATCAGAACTCTCCACAAAAATATCTTGAGGACTTGAGCAGGCATTTTGATCTAAGAGACAGATATCTTCTGCTACTTTTCTCATAGCATCTCTATCTGCTATCTTCTCTTTTGCAAAGTAGGCAAAAGATATTTTATGTCCCCAAGCTACAAATCTTACACCTTGAGGAGTCATGTTTTGCACACTTTTTATCGCCTCTTCACTTCCCCAAGCGGAAACTACATCTGCAGAATCTATGATTTGTTGTAGTAACTCTTTTTGTTTTGAAGAGACTTCTAGGATGATGATATAAGGCTTTAGTAACTCTTTTGTATCAAACTCTAAAAAGGCTTCTAAAAAGAGTTGAGGGAGTCGGTTTTGGTTTGTGGAAGTTTTTAGGATGTTAATATTTCCACTTAAGAGTCCCTCAAACACGCAAAGCACACCAACTGTAAAAACATTTGTAGGAGCGATATGAACAAGTGTTCCTAGTGGCATCCAAGATTCAAAATGTTCCTCTTTCATAGAAGTTCTCTCAATTACAAAAGGATTTGAACTCCCAAGTTCAGCGATAAGTTTTTTCTCTAAGCCATCTTTAGAGATAAAAGAGATGATACTATCAAGCATCGCCTCTGCTTTTGGTTTTGAAGCATCTTGTGTTTTCATAGCGAGCTTTACAAACTTCTCAAAAAGTTCACCACGAGATGAGAGTTCTTCGTGCATCTTTTGCGAAATTTCTAAAAGATACTCTAGGGGAAATGCTCTGCCTAAAACTGGCTCTATAAAACTTGTGATATTTTCAATATTGTTTAAAAGAGTCTCATCACTTATCCACTCTCCCTGCCATAAATGTTTTTGCATCTTAAACTCCTCTCTTTTTTAACAGCTCAGATGCAGAGACTGCACAGCTTTTATTTTGACTAACACCAGCACGACCAAGAACTTCAAAGAAAGGTGTTTGTGCTCCACATGAACACTCAGATGCTCTGTGCATAACGCCCAAATCTCCCATCATAACACTCACAGCAGGAACAGAAGTGATGTATGGTGTTACAAAGTTCATAAAGCCACTTTGTCCGTAGTCTAGCACTTCTAAGGTTTTTACATCTCTTACAAAAAGTCTTGAGTATGTTGGAACATGGAGTTTATGATTTTTGCACTCTATATATGGAATGGAGTGTTCAACCGAGCCATAAGCATCCCTAATTCTTGAAGGTGAGATGCCTAAGTACTCATTTATAAGTGAGAAGAGTTCTTCTTTTGAAATCTCTTTGTTAGCGTAACCTTTCCAGCCACCGCCAAACATCACAAGTGAATCGGGATGAAGTTGTACCTTTATATCCATCTCCTTCATCTGCATCAGAGTGAAGTACATAAACGAAGGAAAACCGTGGATGCGAACAGGAAGATTTTGCTCTGCATACTCTTGAAGTTTTCTCACAGTTCCAAAACGGTCAAACTCATGTGTGCCTGCCGTTTGACGAAGTGCAAAAAAGACCTCTTTTGGTTTTGAAAAAGAGGTAAGAAAAATATTTGTATTTGTAGTTCCCACTTTAAAATCTTTAAGTGGCTCGTAGGCAAGTAAAAGGTAGTTTGCAACTTGTTCTGGGGTATTAAAACCTACCTCATCATAGATAAATTTTACCATTCTTCTAGCGCTCAAGATCGACCACTCATCAAAAAACATCTGAGATTTTTGACCTGATGTTCCTGAAGATGTAAGATGTTCTGTAACACTATTTTTATCAATAGAGATAGTCTCATGCATCTTAAAAAAGTTAGCATGTATAAAAGGCAACTCTTTTAAATCATCCACACTTTTGAGTTTTTCTAAATCAAAATCTTTGGTAAGAGTTTTATAAAATTCATTATTTTTTCGATGCCAAGAGATAATCTCCTTAAATGCATCTACAAACAAAGCATCTAACTCATCACTAGATGCATAAGCATCTGTTATTTCACAAAGTTTTTGTACATTTTTTAAAGCATTAGCATCAGGAGGCAGGAGTTTAGACATATTTGAAATCCTTTTAACATAAGTTCATATTATATGATTTGAAAAATTATATCTACAATGCTATGAAGGGTATATTAAATAGTTCATAATTCCTACCACACAAAAATTCAAAATCTATTTTAAACAGCAAATATATCAGCAACTTATCTACAATATTATTTCTATAATCATTCAATTAGCCCTATTTAAAGATACTTTACAGTAAATAACTTCCGCATAATAATCTGCAACTTATGCTATACTTTCTTTTATAAAGGATACTGTTATGTACTTTACACCTGTTTTACCTGTAGATATGAAAAACAATATAGATGAAGAGCTTTTAGCTTTGGCAGAGAAAGTATGCATCAGAAGTGCTGCACTTAGTGGTAATCATAATAGAGTTGTATTAAATAGCCTAAAAGAGCTTTTGAGAAAAACAAATAGTTACTATTCAAACCAGATAGAATCTGAGGAAACTCATCCGCTAGACATAGAAAAGGCCATGAGACGAGAATTTTTTGAAGATGGCAAAAGAAAAAGACTTCAGCTTCTTTCACTAGCTTATATTGATACTCAAAAGGAATTAGAACCACTTTCTTTAATAGAAAATAATATATTTACAAAAGATTTCTTGCTAGGCATCCATGCTAAATTTTATACAAAAGAGGGGATGGATAGTTTTTTAGATGTCTATAGTGATGAAAAAATCATAAAAATGCTACCAGGGGAGTTAAGGGTGAATGATGTTTATGTTGGCAAACACATCGCTCCAAAGCACAATGAACTCGCTTCAATTTGTAGGGAATTCGAAAATCAGTATAAAAATATAGACACAACTTCCACTAAAGCTATGAAGCTGCTCT
>Ga0265295_1009842_pt1 | contig 10093 bp, 19 predicted proteins | sample Munlansysbiofilm_FD_192503 | JGI IMG/M metagenome (GOLD analysis project Ga0265295, IMG submission 192503) | Leachate microbial communities from a municipal landfill in Southern Ontario, Canada - Methane capture system biofilm | ecosystem: Engineered > Solid waste > Landfill > Unclassified ...
GGGATGAAAATCTACCAAATCGATAAAATTTAAGAGCTGAGTGTCAAAACATGAAACTCGGAAAACTCAAAAACGTTCAACTTTCAAAACAGAGCCATGAGATTGGCTTTGTTCAGAGGGTTCAATCAATGGTTAGATAAACACGGCATAAAAGCTACTGTGTCAGATGCAGGGAAAGCTACACAACAAATTATTGACACCATTGGCGGAGTATCACAAGTATATAGCTTAACAAGTAAAAATGTCATAGAACAACTTAATAAAATGGCAAACACTCCATTAACTAGAAGTTTTCAAATAAATAAATTTGAAAATGAAATTAATAAAGAGATAGCAAAAAGTCCTTATGGTAATACTCGCTCAGAGATATTGGTTTCACAAAAAATAGTTGAACTTGGGTTAGAGTTAAAGTGCTCAAAATGTGATAGTTGGAATTGGTATACACTTGATAGTCTTGGCTATAAATTAACTTGTAATAGGTGTTTAAAAACATTTGACTTTCCGATAACAAAACCAACAAAATCAGATTTTTCAAGATGGGCATATAGAGTGATAGGGGCTTTCGCTCTACCGGATTATGCAAGAGGTGGATATTCTGCGTCATTAGCTATTCACTTTTTTGAGAGAAATATAGGAGGACATCGCGATTTAGATATAACTTGGTCTGGAGGACAAGAGTTAACACTTAAATCAGGAGAAAAAGCAGAAGCAGATTTTATTCTATGGACTCAAAAAAAAGAAATTTTAGGTTTAAAGAAACCTACAGACATTGTATTTGGTGAAGCAAAAAGTTTTGCAAAAGATGCCTTTAAAGATTCTGATGTGCAAAAAATGAAACTACTCGCGGAAACATTTCCAAAATCCATTCTTGTCTTTGCTACTATGAAAGATTTTGAAGATTTTTCACCAGATGAAATAGTCCGACTTAAACAATTAGCTGAATGGGGACGAGGATATGATAATCAAAATAAAGAGATAAGAGCTTATATAATGGTACTAACTGGATTGGAACTATTTATAGATGATTATGGTGGACTTTCAAGAACTTGGGAACAAAAAGGTGGAAAACATAAAGAGTTGATTTCAGGAACAATAAGTCATAAATTAAATAATTTAAAACTCTTAGCTGAATTGACTCAGCAACTGTATTTGGATATGCCATCTTATTATGAGGGTTTATCGCAACATAGACAACAAAACCTAGCACCGAACAGGTAAACCTTGTTGGTAAAATTAAATCATAAATCGAAGAGGAAGTTGACAAATGGAACACAATATAGATTTGTATGGTTATTTTTTAAATATAAGTGTAGTTACTTTTGTAACTTTATTTTTTATTGGAGCATATATTAAGGTAAGTTCAATGTTTATTGCAATTATGGCATATCCAACATATATAGCACTCTATGCATTTGAGTTTTTTCTTCAATTCAAAAGCCAAGACTTGAATAAAAAAATTTTTTTTTAGACTAAATATTCCATCGGAAAACCATAAAAAATATTTGATGAATTTCATTGCTATGTTAGTAACTACATTTTCAATTTCAATAGCCATGCAAATAATTACTATTGTGCAAATTCCACAATTACAGATAAATTTTTTTCAAAAAATATTTGGTGGCAGTTTAATTTCATATCCAGTATCAATCACAATCCTTATTGGATTATTGCTTATATACTTAATAAGCTTTTTTACTGAAAATGACAGTAGAACTGCATATGAAAAAATAGAAGCTTTAAGTATTCCATCATTATGGAAAAAGGTGATTCAATAGATAATTAATCAAAGGAACTCCATGAAAAAACTCTATCTCTTCCTAGCCATACTAGGCTTCATCTTACCGCTTTGGCAATTTATCTCATGGCTTTTAGAGTTCGGTGTTGATGTGGCGTTGATGTTTCACACGATTACAGAAGATAAACTCAGTCTCTTTGCATGGCTAGACGTCATCGTCTCAGCGGTGGTGCTTGTGGTTTTTGTTCTTTATGAAGGTCGCAAGCAGTCGATGTCGCGATTGTGGATCCCTATCGTGGGGACGTTATGTGTCGGGGTCTCTTTCGGGCTACCGCTGTTTTTGCTCTTGAGAGAGATGCAGTTAGAAAAGAGTAGACATCATAACAAGTCCTAAAATGTTCACACAATGAAGCAGAGCGGTTTTTGGTATAATATCTCATTACAAAATTGGAAGCGTCAAATGGTCGATATCGAAGTTATCAAACATGAAATCGTTGAACGCCTTAAACCACTTGATCCTGATAAAATCATTCTATTTGGCTCTTACGCTTACGGAACACCTACCGAAGAGAGCGATATTGATCTGTTTTTGGTCAAAAACGGTCTGAGTGACGATGAATACGACAAATACGAAATAGAAGCCAAAATGAACCTACTGGGTTTGATGCGCAAATACAAAACGAACGGTATCGATTTATTATCCGCTTCGAATAGCTTCCTACAAAGCAGAGAAGACTATTTTTACAAAGTTGATATTTTGCAAAACGGAAGGGTTCTGTATGAACGAAGTAGCCGCTAAAGAGTGGCTAACAAAAGCGTGGCATCATTACAGTTCTGCAGCTCTTTTGTATCAAGCCCAACATTATACGGATGTCATTGCCGTTGATCTGCATTATGCGGTTGAAATCACACTCAAATCCATTCTCGCGTATGAAAATAAAAAAATACTCAAAACTCACGACATCAATGAACTGGCAAAATTATTAGAAGAAAATGTATCTTTTTCTGAGGATGAAGAACGCTTAATGGTCTTGATAACAACGTATCATATCAAAGGTTCTTATCCCTCTCCTCATAAAAAACTTCCTCCAAGAGACGAAATCAAAAAGGTGTTAGCGTTTGCCGATCAACTTTTAAATCGCGTCTGCGCACTGCTCAATATCTCCACTCACGAGATCAAATCAGAGCCGAACTGAATTAGATAGTTGCACGAAAATGATAAAAGATGTCATCCATAGCTCAAACACCTAAACCTCCTTATTACGCGGTGATATTTACTTCGCTGCGCACCGAGGGCGGTAACGGATACGGCGCAATGGCGCAAAAGATGGTCGAGTTGGCTTCAAAACAACCGGGTTTTTTGGGCATCGAGTCGGCGCGGGAAGAGGTAGGCATTGCCGTATCGTATTGGTCAGATTTGGAGTCAATTAAAAACTGGAAAGCCAACATAGAACATCTTGAAGCTTAAAGACTGGGTCATGAAAAGTGGTACGCCTCTTTTAAAACACGTATTTCAAAAGTCGAGCGCGATTATGGCATGCTCATAGGTGATAACTGAGTATGTTATAATATAAAAAATTTAAAAAGGGTTTTTTATGCAAACTGTAACATTAAAAATTGACGATAACGTTAGTGAAAAGTTTTTTTGGCTTTTAAACCATTTTTCAAAAAATGAAGTGACAATTTTAGACCAAACAGAATTTAAAAATGATGATGAGTATTTGCGAAGCATTCAAGGCAATGAGCAAAGTATTATCGACGCATCCCGCGAACCTGATGAAAATTTCGTAACAATTGATAAGCTAGATTGGTAGTTATGTACCAACTGCTTTTTTCTCCCCAAGCTAAGAAAGATGCTAAAAAGCATCAATCAAGTGGCTTGAAACCAAAAGTTATGGAACTTTTACAAATCATAGAAAAAGACCCTCTGCAATATCCTCCGGAATTTGAATATCTTGCACAAAACCTCAAGGGTAAAATATTGAGAAGAATCAATACTTTAGCTTTTAAGTGAAACTAAAAATGATTTTTAGGAATAGTAAATAAAATGAGGGTATCATCGACTTGGCAGTTTCACACAGGAAGAGATAATGAACTTTTTAGAATTAGATACCTACCTACTCTCAAAAAAAGGCGCGACGTTCGATTATCCGTTTGATGAGAGGGTGCGTGTTTACCGCGTGGCGCAAAAGATGTTCGCTTTGTGCATCGATGAACTGCCATTAGCGGTGAACCTCAAATGCGACCCGATCTACGCTCTTGAACTTCGCTCTATCTACGCCTCGATAGAAGCGGGCTACCACATGAACAAAAAACACTGGAACACCGTAACGATCGGCGGCGATGCTGATAATGCTTTGGTCAAAGAGCTGATCGATCATTCCTACGCCTTGGTGGTGGCGGGGCTTACGAAGAAGCAAAAGAACGCTTTGGAGCAAACAGCCGAGCGCTAAAGCCTGTCTTGACAATTGCTAAAGATGGGAGTATCATAAAAAATATTTATCTTTCATCTATTGAAAAAGGGGAGGGTATGGTTCGTATTGTGCTGTTTATTCTCTTGGCATGTGCACCTCTTTTTGCCTTGCAGCCAAAAGTGCTTGAGGTAGAGATACAAGGGGCGATCTCCCCTGCGAGTGCGTACCATCTTCAAAGCGCACATGCCAAGGCTTTAGCGCTTCAAGCCGACCTCTTACTCATGAGGCTTGATACTCCCGGCGGGCTTTCAAGTTCGATGCGGGAGATGATACAGGTCATCACCAACAGTTCTATCCCTGTCGTTGCCTACGTTTACCCTAAAGGTGCACACGCCGCAAGTGCTGGAACTTATCTGCTGTATGCGTCCCATGTAGCGGCGATGGCGCAGGGAACCAACCTCGGCGCGGCAACCCCCGTTTCTCTCATGCCCCAAAACGAAACCAATACAACCGCTTCAGATACCTTAGAGAGAAAAGCTCTCAGCGATGCAACGGCGTATATACGCTCTTTGGCGCAGCTGCACGATCGTAATGTGACATGGGCAGAGGAAGCGGTCACGCAGGCAAAAAGCCTCTCTGCCCAAGAAGCGCTCAAAGCGGGGGTGGTCGACGTCGTCGCCGAGGATGTAAGCGATCTTTTGCAAAAGCTTCACGGTAAAAAGCTGAAGGTGCTCTCAAAAGAGGTAACGCTTTATACGAAAAATGCGGAGCGCATCGTTTTTGAAGTAGATTGGAAAACCAAATTTTTATCGGTAATCACCAACCCCAACGTGGCGTATATCTTTTTACTTGTTGCAATCTACGGTATCTTTTTTGAGCTGATGAATCCGGGCGGTATTTTTCCCGGAATTTTGGGTGCCATCAGCGGCGTGATCGCCATGTACGCGCTCAATATGCTCCCTTTTAGCTATGCGGGGCTTTTGCTTGTCTTTTTGGGGATCGCTTTTATGGTACTCGAGATGTTCGTGGCGGGGTTTGGGGTGCTCGGGATCGGAGGGGTGATTGCCTTTGCACTGGGGTCGGTGCTGCTTTTTGATGCACAGACGCTGGGCGCGGGGATTTCGCTGCCGCTTATTATCGCTTTTTCACTTGTGAGTTTAGGGTTTTTTATTTTTGTTTTGCGCCTTTTTCTTCGTTCTCGTGCCGCGTCCGTGGTAAGCGGCGCGGAGCAGATGGTAGGTGCGCAAGCGGAGGTGGTGGCTTTGCTCGCCGATGGGTACCGTGTGCGTTGCCACGGCGAGATGTGGCATGCCACATGCCAAGAAAAACTCGATATAGGCGAGAAAGCGGAGGTGGTCTCTTTAGAGGGGCTTGTATTGATCTTAAAACCGAAAAAGGAGTAAGTTATGTATGTCGATATTTCAAGCATAGTTGTTTATGCGGTGGTGTTTATCGGGGCGATTTTGGCAATGTCGATCCGCATTTTGCGCGAATACGAGCGGGGCGTTGTGTTTACGCTTGGGCGTTTTAGCGGCATCAAAGGACCGGGGCTTATTATCTTGATCCCTGCAATCCAGCAGATGGTCAAGGTCGATCTGCGCACCATCGTGCTTGATGTGCCGACTCAGGACGTGATCTCTCACGACAACGTCTCGGTGCATGTCAATGCGGTGGTCTATTTTCGGGTGATTGATCCCGAAAAAGCGATTATTCAGGTGGAAGATTTTTACGATGCCACAAGCCAGCTTGCGCAAACCACGCTGCGTTCGGTTTTAGGCGGGCATGAGCTTGACGAGATGCTTGCCGAGCGCGAACGGCTCAATGCCGATATTCAAGAGATTCTCGACAAACAGACCGACGCGTGGGGGATCAAAATCTCCAATGTCGAGATCAAACACATCGACCTCGATGAGAGCATGGTGCGCGCCATCGCCAAACAAGCCGAAGCGGAGAGGGAGCGCCGCGCGAAAGTTATTAACGCAAAAGGGGAACTCGAAGCGAGTGAAAACATTCTCAAAGCGGCGGAGGTTCTCAGCCAAAACTCTCTAGGTATCCAGCTTCGCTACCTTCAAACCATGAGCGACATCTCAAGCGACAAAACCAACACCGTCGTATTTCCTTTTCCCGTGGAGATAGGAGATTTTTTAAAAAAGTTTCAAAATAAAGCACAAGGATAGCCGATGCTTATAGATTTTTCATCCCTCAAAGCCGTAAAAAAATACTCTCTTATGAGCAATACGATCTTCCCGCGCCCCATTGCGTGGATAAGTACCGAAGATAACGGCGTGGTGAACCTCGCCCCTTTTAGCTATTTCGCACCCATAAGCTCCGAGCCGCCGTGCGTCATCGTCTCGATCGCCAAAAAAGAGGATGGCGAGCCAAAGGATACCTTTGCCAATATTTTAAAGCATAAAAAATGCACCATAAACCTAGCGCACAAAGAGCTTTTGGCAGACTTGCAAAACAGCGCCGAGGAGCTTCCAAAAGAGGTGGGAGAACCTGAAAAATTCGGCATAGAGATGAAATACGTGCTTGAAGGCTACCCGCCGATGGTAGCACATGCCAAGTGCGCACTTTTTTGCACCTACGTACAAAGCGTGAACATGAACAACGAGTACGAACCGCTGATTTTAGAGATAAAACATCTTTACGTGGAGGACGGGTGTGCGGATGAAAAACTTCATATAAAACTCGAAAACATAGGGCGCGTAGGGATGGACTTTTTGGTGGATGCAACGAGGACGAGATAGTTTTTAGAGAAGTTTATGTATAATTATTCATACGATTATATGAATAAGGGGTTGGCATGCATAAGATAAGAAGTACGTTTACCGTTTCGGATTTTGTTATAGACGAACTCAACAGCGTCGCCGAAGAGTTAAACGAGAAAAAATCACATATCGTTGAGAAAGCTTTGAGTATGTATTTTGACCATTTAGATACGAAATTAGCCGACAAAAGGCTCAAAGATTTAGAATCGGGCAAAGAAAAAACAATACCTGCAAGCGAAGTCTTTAAAGAGTTAGGCTTGTAGAGTTATGTACGAACTCCATTTTTTAACAAGCGCAAAAAAAGAGTTCGCAAAGCTCGATACTCCCGCACAAAAACTCATCAAAGAAAAATTGCTACTACTTGCCACGAATCCCGATGTGCTTAAAAACAACATCAAGCCTCTCAAAGGGGAATACAAAGGCAATTTTCGGCTGCGTGTTCATGAATATAGAGTGGTTTTTCAGGTGAAAGACGAAGCGTTGATTATTTTGATTGTACGGGTAGGACATAGGAAAGAGGTGTATTGATGAGCGATGAAGAAAAAGTTGACAAAGTTTTTCGTTTTAGCGAAATTTACAACGAAGCAGAACAATCTTTAGAGGTAGATACCACATATCAATCTTTGACGTGCGAAGAAACAAGGCTTACTTTTCAAAATTTTGATTTTTCAACTTTAAATGAATGGGAATTTGGTGCTACATTAAAAATTAAACGCGTTTTGAAAGACGATAGCGACGGCGATATTGGCTATTTTAAAACATCAATTAATATTACAAAAATCACTTCTCCGGCCGTTCCGAGCGAACGTGAATCTAAGCCGTTGTGCGCCATAAGTGAAATAGAAGAGATTGTTTTTGTAAACTGTATTGTAAGCGCCTTAAGCATTGATGATAGATCATCTATTAAAAAAATAACATTGAAAAATTCGATTCTTGAGGGTAGGTTTGAAATTTTAAAAAAAGATATAGAATGTTTAAACTTTAGCGATTCAATATTCAACAGTAAAGTTAAAATCAAAGAATGTTCGAAAATTAATGAAGCAACTTTTGAAAATACACGATTTAAAGATTTAGTTGATTTTTACAAAACCCATTTTTATAAAATTGATTTCGAAAAGACAACGTTTGAAGATATTTCCGTTTTTACGGAAACAACTTTTCATGAATACGTTGATTTTAAATACACAACTTTTAACAAATTAGCTCTTTTTAGAAAAACCGTTTTTGAGAAAACCGTAAATTTTGAAGATTCTATTTTTAAAGAGGAAGCAAACTTTTTAGATGTAAATGCCAATATGGCAAATCGTGAAACGGCAAGAATCATAAAAAATTCCTTTGAAAAGCAAAATAATATTATAGAGGCAAATAAGTTCTATGCTCTTGAGATGCAAGAGAGGGAAAAAGAGCTAAATAAGCTTGCTAAAAAGGGAAAAAATCTTACTGACTGGGTGGTGTTCAAGTTTCATAGCATCTCATCGGATCATTCTCAAAGTTGGTTTTTAGCGCTTGTTTGGATTGCAATTACAACTTTATTGTTTACTTTTTGGAAAGCTATAGATGCCGATCAAAAGGTATTTGAAATAAGTTTTATTGCAGCAGAAGTAGGAATAATATCGTTAATTGTTATGCCAAAAATTCAGTATCTGAAACAGATTGTGTCATCGGGCTTATTGGTATTGCTGTTCATTAATTATAGTATGGCTACATCATCATTTTTAGAGGAAATAGTGAATGTTGTAGATTTAAAAAATGAGAACCCTATAACTTTTAGTATGTTGCTTTTTAAAGTCACTATAGCTTACTTGATGTATCAATTCATAGTATCGGTTCGGCAAAATACACGACGCAAATGAACGGCTTTAAAAAGTAAGATCGCAAAAAAATTAGGAAGTATCATAGTCTTAACTAAATATGTAGGGCGCGTCGGGATGGACTTTTTGGTAGATGCGACGAGGACGAGGTAGGGGAGCGAAATATTTGTTCTATGTTATAATTGCTTTGAAATCCAGATGAAGAATTGTACATGAATAAAGAAGAGATAGTAACGTTCTTAAAACGACAACAGCCTTATTTTTATGAAAATTTCGGCGTCAAATTTATTGGTCTGTTCGGTTCTTTTGCGCGTGATGAACAAAAAATGCAGAGTGATATAGATATTCTTTACGACGTAGAAAAAAACAGAAAACTTTCCATCTTTAAATATTTAGAACTTGCAAAAAAATTAGAAGATTCATTCCATACAAAAATAGATTTAGTGCGTATCGATACCCTCAAACCGCAAATAAAACAATATGTCGACAAAGATATAATCTATGTTTAAAAGCTCTCGGGATTATAAACTTTATCTTGAAGATATAGCGGGTGAATGTAAAAATATCCGTGCTTTTACGAAAAACGTAGTCGATTATGCAGCGTTTACCGATAATCTTGAAAAAGTGTATGCAGTCGCAAAAGCTTTTGAAAATATAGGCGAAGCGGTTAAAAATATTCCAAAGGAAGTTCTTGCCGATTATCCGAATATTCCGTGGAGCGAAGTTGCAAAAATGAGGGATATTCTAACCCATCATTACTTCGGTGTGGATGATAAAGTTCTGTGGGATACGTTGGGGGAAGAGTTTGATATGTTTGAAGAGACGGTTTTGCAAATTCTTAAGGATGCACGTTCGTAAAAAGATTCTTATACGCATCATTTGCTACAATGGCGAAAAAATTAAGGAATGTAGTATGGTCTCGATCAAATATCTTCACCAAGTACAGGCGCTTTTACTTTCGGGTCTTATGAGTTTTATTATGTCGGGGGCGATTTCGTTTATCAACCTCGGGTTGGTTGCCGGATTTGTGGGGATTTGGCTTCATGCGTGGGTCGTGGCATGGATGATCGCTTTTCCTACGATTTTGCTCGTGTTTCCCTTTGCTCGCAAATTGGCGATGAAGATCGCTTCAAAGTAGGGCGATGGAGCTTTTTACCCTTTATGAAAAGCTCTTACACCTCTACGGTGCGCAGGGGTGGTGGCCACTTCGCGGACGGGGCGGGTACCATCCGAATGAGTATCTCCATACGCTTTCACAAGAGGAGATTTTCGAAGTCGCACTCGGCTCTATCCTTACCCAAAACACCACTTTTGCCTCGGTGGAAAAATCGCTTGACAACCTGCAAAATCTAAGCGCACTCA
>Ga0265295_1009844_pt1 | contig 10092 bp, 6 predicted proteins | sample Munlansysbiofilm_FD_192503 | JGI IMG/M metagenome (GOLD analysis project Ga0265295, IMG submission 192503) | Leachate microbial communities from a municipal landfill in Southern Ontario, Canada - Methane capture system biofilm | ecosystem: Engineered > Solid waste > Landfill > Unclassified ...
AGCCCTTGCCCTGGCGGATAAGGGCATGATCGCTCTGGACGATCCCGTTACCCGCTGGATCCCCTCCTTTACCCCCGCGCTTGCGGGCAAGGCGGATCCTGTCATTACCGTGCGGCACCTGCTCACGCACACTGCCGGGCTTTCTTATGGATTTTCGGAGCCGCCCGATGGCCCCATGGCGCTGGCCGAAGTTTCCGATGGACTGGATGACCCGCCCATCACGCTGGAAGAAAACGTCTGGCGGCTTGCCACGGTACCGCTTTATTATGAGCCGGGTACGGACTGGAAATACTCCCTTGCCATTGATGTGCTGGGCGAAATCGTATCACGGGCTGGCGGGGACAAGCTGCCCAACGTGGTGCAGGAGCTTGTAACCGGGCCGCTGGGCATGACGCACACCGGTTTTATGGCAGATGATCCTGACCTGCTTGCCGCACCCTATGTGTGGGCCAATGGCAAGGCCCAGCGCATGGCGGAAACTGAAATTGTGCCCAATGCTGTTTCCGCAACGCGCTTTCAGCCGGGGAGGGCGCTGGACGAACAGGCCTTTCCCTCCGGCGGGGCAGGGATGGTTGGAACAGCGGCAGACTACCTGAAATTTCTCGAGGCCGTGCGCGAAAACGGCGGCTCCATCCTCAAACCGGATACCGCGAAGGCCATGACTGCCGATCAGGTCTGTCCCATATTGTCGCAAAGGCTGAGTGTAACCGCAGGTAAAACCAATGAGGTTGTTGCGCCGGGCTGGGGATTTGGTTTTGGCGGCGCGGTGCTGCTGCGCCCTGAAAAGGCGGAATACCCCGCAGGCCAGAACACCTGGAGCTGGAGCGGCGCATACGGGAGCCATTTTTTCATGGATCGCGCCAACGGGATATCCTTTGTGGCGCTTACCAATACCACGCCTACGGGTATGGCTGGGCCGTTTGCGGTTGACCTTGCAAGGGCCGTGTACGGCAAAAAGTAGCCAGGATATGAAGCCAGGGGCATGCACGCTGGCGCAAGTATTTTTCTACTGAGTTTTCCCTTTTTTGTAATACAGCATCCTGCATTGACACATCTTTTTAAAGCCCCTTCGTCCATCCCGGCATGCCGATGGAAGAAGGGGCTTTTGTTGCTTGCGGATTGTTTACCCTTGGCCTTACATGCGGTTCACGGGCAGCTTTACAAATTGCAGGCCATTGACGGCCTTGCCGAATTTTCCTGTGCGCATGTTGGCCTGAAGGGAGGGCAATATGAGCGGCGGCACGGCCTTGCCGCTGTCGTCTGCCTTGCGTTTTGCCACAAATTCGGCCTTGCCCACTTGCAGGTTCAGCCGCACGTTGGCGGTTTTCTGCTCGCCAACCGTTGCCATGCATTGCGGCCCGCGCACGCCCTCCGGCGGGTAATCGTGCCCCACATAGATGCGCAGGTCGTCTGGCAGTGCAAAGAGCTTGCGGGAGGAATCATACGAATCCTCGGCGCTGCCGCCAGGGAAGTCGCACCGGCCCGAACCCACATCGGGCAAAAAGATTGTGTCGCCCACAAAGGCCGCATTGCCCACAATATAGGTGGTGTCTGCGGGGGTATGCCCCGGCGTGTGGATGATTTTTGCGGGCATGTCGCCAATGGTGAATTCTTCATCATTTTCAAACAGATGGTCAAAGGCAGAGCCGTCTGCGGGCGTGTCCTCCTGCGTTTGAAAAATGGGCGTCCAGGTGGAAATGATATCCAGCATGTGTTTGCTGATGGCTATTTTCCCGCCCATTTTTTCCTTGATATAACTGGCTGCGGTGACGTGGTCGGCATGGATGTGGGTTTCAAGGATCCACTCCACCACAAAGCCCTGCTGGCGGACAAAATCAATAACTGCATCGGCAGAAACAGTGGATGTGCGGCAGGCGTGGAGGTCAAAATCCAGCACGCTGTCTATAATGGCGCAACGCTTCTGGGCATCGGTTGCAGACCAGACCACATATGTCCAGGTAGCGGTAACGGGATCAAAAAATCCGCGCACATTGGGTGCAGACATGGCGAACTCCTTTGCAAAAAAGCTAGGGTGAAAGTTCCGGCACCAAGAGAAGGCGCATTACTGGCAGCTTGCGCCGGGGCTTTTGCCAGCTCCAATGGGGCAAGCGCCGCCAGAGCAGCCCTTTTTGTTCCAGGGTGCGCGCGTGAGCAGAAGGGCCAGGCCGCACCAGTTGGTAAGGCCGGAAAATACCTGCCCGCAGCCAATAAAGAGCGCGCCGAGCAGAAAAGCCTTGTGTACAAAAAAACCCAGCAAAACGAACAGAGCCGTGAGCGCCCCGGCCACAAGGCGCACCTGCCTGTCCAGCGTGGGTGAGGTTTCGCCTGTTTTGGGCAGCGCCTGCCCTGCCGTGGGGAAGCCAGCTTCCTTGCAGGCCGCAAGGCCGCCTTCAATAACGGTTATGTCCGCAAATCCGGCTTCGGCAAATTTGGCCGCCGCCGTTTGCGCACGTCTGCCGCTGGCGCAAAGGGTATAAATGGGGGTATCTGCCAATGCCCCGCTGCGCAGGGCAACCATGTGAGGATCAAGCTCCGTCACCGGGGCCAGCGTGGTCGGAAGGACGAGGCGTTTTTCCGCAAATTCCATGGGGGTGCGCACATCCACAATGAGCGCCTGCTTGAGGTCTTTTTGCCGCAGGGCTTGCGCGCTGATGCTCTTGATAGTTGTCATTATGGCCTCCTTCGGTGGATAGCCTCCGGTTGGAAGGGGATGAAGAGCCGTTCATAGCCGTATCTGTGGCTTGCCGCATATGGTGCAGTCCTGTACATGATACCTCACCATGGGCAGACTGCAAAGCAGCAAGAAGAGTGCACATAGTAGTTGGCTACCGTAAGTTCTTTTCAGGTAATCATGTTTCCGGCGGGTGCAAGGCCTGCTTGGAAAGGTTGCATTTATATAATGCGCCCTGCGGGGCTGTGATATTTGCAACAAGGCCATTTACGGTTGCGTTGCTGGCGGAAAACAGTTCAGGGGCATGGTGTAAGGGAGGAATGAAGAATTCTTTCTGAAAGGAGGGCTTCTGACGGTCTGGCGAATTTTTAATCCGGCCCCTGCGAAGGTGAGTCCGGCGTGGTGGAAAGAAGCTGACCAAGGACTGAAAACATCTTGCTCATAATAACCGGTTTTTCCAGAAATTCGTCCATGCCGGATTCAAAGGCGTTCTGTATTTCATCGGCAAAAACATTGGCGGAAAGCGCCACAATGGGGGTGTCCACATCAAACTCCCGTATCTCGCGGGTGGCCTGATAGCCGTCCATCACAGGCATGCGGATGTCCATCATGATGATATCGTAATTGCGGCTTCTGGCCTTTCCCACTCCTTCGCTGCCGTTGAACGCCTGTTCGCACACCACGCCTTCACTTTCGAGCATTTCTTTCAGGATTTCACTGTTGATGACGTTGTCTTCGCAGATGAGGATATTCCTTCCCTTAAGTGAGACGGCGGCGCGCTGCGAGCAATTTTTTTTGTGGAAAGCGGCAATATCTGCGGCGGTAGCTTTTTTGTGGGGCAAAATCACCGTGAATGTTGTTCCCTGGCCCGGCGCAGACTTGCAGGTAATGCTGCCCCCCAAAATATCGACCAGCTTTTTCACAATGGCCAGCCCAAGCCCGCTGCCAGAGCTGGACACATGATCTTCCTGCGTGAACGGTGAATACATGCTGGCTTGAAATTTTTTGCTGATTCCCGGCCCGTTATCAGAAATGACATGGGTTACAACCAGACTGTCGGCATTTTCACCGCAGATGTCATTGCGCCATGTTATGGTGCCGCCGGGTTGCGTGTATTTGACGGCATTGTTCAAGAGGTTGACGATGATCTGCTGAACCTTGCGCGTATCGATCTGCGCATGGCAGTTGGTTGCCGTGCAGTTAAAATGCGTTATGAATGTGATGTTTTTTGCCTCCGCCTGAGGCCTGATGATGGATTCAATAATTTTTGCACTATGCGCGCCAGTACAAATTGTCGGTACAACGTCCATCTTTCCGTTGGAAAGCTTTTGCAGGTCAAGAATGTCGGAAAGAATGGCAAGCAGAAAGTTTGAACACGCCTTTATGGTGGAGAAGACCTTGGTGAGGTCAGGATCCTGGTGTTTTTTCAGTTCAAGGTCTGAAAAGCCCACAATGGTGGCAAGGGGAGTGCGCATATCGTGGCTCATGCGCAAGAGAAAGTCAGACTTTGCGCGGTTGGCCTGGCGTTCTTTCTTCAGCGCTGTGTGCAGCTTGGCATTGAGATCCACTACGTCTTTGCGCAGCATGTATTCACTTGTGACATCTTCAAAGCTGCCCACAAGGCCTACAATTTTACCGTCTTCATAAAGCGGGCTTTTACTGGCTACAATGTGGCGGTTTTCGCCCTTGCAAAAGCACATGCCGGGAACTCGCGTGGTGCTCTCGCCCCGCAACACTCGCAGTTCATCATTTTTGTACGGGTCAGGGTCGCTATGCCAGCCCATGTCTTCATCATTCTTGCCCAAGAGCACCTGCTCGGAATCAAAGCCGTAATACTCCAGAAATGCCTTGTTTACGCCGATAAAACGCCTTTCAGCATCTTTCCAGAAGATTGCAGCCTGCGTAGTGTCCAGAATTTTTTGCAGCAGAACCTGGTTTTGCCGGTTGTGCGCTAGGGTCTCTTTCTCCTTGGAAATGTTGACAAATGCCAGTTGCAGAACTTGTTGGGGAATAACCCAGGAGAGACTGACGCGAATCCATCTGACGTGCCCATCTTGCGAACGCAGTCTGCACTCCAGAGGCTGCACCGCCTTGCCGGATATGAACATTGCCAGCACGTGTTCTACCCTGCACACGTCGGCACTGTGCACATGCATGAGCTCACTGACGTGGAAGCACTTGCTCGCCTCGCGCCCCGATGTGCCTGTCATGGCCAGCGCCTCGCTGTTCATGTAGGTGCAGTGAAGCGTGGCAGGCCCCTGCGTGACCTTCATGCGAATGATGCCAATTGGAATATCAGACAGAGCATCGATTGGTTGCTGCTCTGCGAAAGAAATCCACAATACGCAAGCGTTGTCTTCAACGCGCTGGCAGCGGCAATCAAGGAAGCAATGCATGGTTGCGCAAAATACAGTCCATTCTTCCGCAAAATTCTGGGAGAGCGATTTGTTCAGATGCTCCCTGTTTTCGATAATTTTTTCTAACTCTTCAAAACTATTGGTTTTTATGAGTTCAGTAAATCTTGTGTTGGCGGCACTGATGGAAAATGCTTTGCCTTCAATCCGAGTTAAAAGACAACATGCAATATTTGTTGAACTATTCCACTTCATGAATTGATCTGTCAGATTTTTGTTCATGGAAGTAGTCCCTTGATTGAGGCTGACTAGCTTGGAATGTATTTCAACTTAGTTAAATATAAAATTTATCTGGTGTAAATGTGAATTTTTATTATAAATCAATATCTCTGTATCGTTGTAAAATTATAAATATATGACTGCGATTGCTGACAGGTACGCCTCAATGGTGAAAAAAATGCATTGCGCTACGCCTTCAATACAGATCCGGGATATATTGCGAACAAGTGGGCGCGTATTTGGCACATGGCATCAATGCCTGCATCCACATCGCACGATGCGAAATACTAGAACATGCATAAAAAACAGCGGATTTTCCATGGTTGGAGAATCCGCTGTCAGAGCATGCCGCAACACAAATCAGCGCATTGGCCTGCACGCTGGCCGTTATTTTTTCAGGGCCAGAAAATCGTGCTCGTCAGGGTCGTAATATTTGATTTCGCCAGATTCAATATAGTAGAGCCAGCCGTGAACGTGCAGATCGCCCGATTTTACTCTGTCGCGCACACACGGGTAAGTCATGAGGTTTTCTATCTGAAAAATGATGGAGAGTTTCTCTGTCAGGCGCAGCAGTTTATCCTGTCCAACTTCCTTGCCAAGTGCCAGTGTGGCAAGTTCCTTGGCTTTTTTGCCCAACGAAAGCCATCTTTGCGTGTGCACAAAGGCCTCGTCGCGAATGTCCTTGTACAGGGCTGCGATAGCGCCGCAATAGGTATGGCCGCAGATGATGATTTCTTCAACATTCAAGGCTGTTACGGCATATTCAATGCCTGCGGCCATGGCGTGATAGTCCTCGTCCGGCTTGTAAGGAGCCACAAAGTTTCCCACATTGCGCAGCACAAAGAGCTGGCCGGGAGGAGTGTTGGTGATAAGCGATGGAATAACCCTGGAATCGGCGCAGCCGATATAGAGCACCTTAGGGTGCTGGCCGCTGGAAACCAGTTCCAGAAGCTCATTTTCATGCTTGCAGAAGTAGTTTTTTTGGAAGAATTCATTTCCCTGAAGCAAGCGTTCAACGTTCTTCATCAAATAACCTCAATGAGCCTGATGGGTTGGGGCGTGCGCAGTTGCGGGATTTTTTTTGGCTGCTGGATTGTCTGCAATCGGAGTAGGGATTCTTTGCTTTGGCTGCTCGGCTGGCAGTTGCTGCCCTGGTCAGCGCTGGTGTCTGGTAAGGCTGGCGCTTGAACAAGCCCTTGCCGCAAACGCTCCATAGCCAGTGGGTAGGGCATCTTGTGCCAAACGTCAAGAAGAGGGCACAGGGCCCGCAAACAGCATGACTGATGCGGGCCCTGTGATATCTGAGCCTGTTCGGAGTCTACGGTAACTTATCTTTGCGACAGCGCTTTCAACTCCGCTGCAAGGCGTGAAAGTTCGGCAACCGTGCCGTGCAGTTCACGCGTCAGGGTATTGGTGGTTTCTGCAACATGCTTCACATCTGTAATGGCGCGGTTGATTTCTTCGCTTGTGGCGGATTGCTGTTCCGCTGCCGTTGCGATGGATTGCACGCTGTTGCTGGCACTGGCGACAATTTCCACTATCTGGGAAAGTGCGGCGCCGCTCTGGTTGGCCATTTCAGTGGCTCTGCTGACAGTGTCGGCGGTGTCGCGCATTTCCTGCATATTGCCCTTTGCCACAGATTGAATGGTGGTAATGGCCTCTGTGACTTCCTTGGTGGCCTGCATGGTCTTTTCTGCGAGTTTGCGCACTTCGTCCGCAACTACGGCAAAACCGCGTCCGGCATCGCCCGCGCGGGCAGCTTCGATAGCCGCGTTAAGGGCCAGCAGATTGGTCTGATCGGCAATATCCGAGATAACTCCCATGATTCTGCCAATGCCCTCGGTGTGGGTTTCAAGGGATTCCATTTCCTTGAGCAGGGCGCCAGTGTGACTGCTGACCTCTGCAATGGCAGAAACAGCCTCATCAACAATTTCTGCGCCATGCCGGGCCTTTTGCCGTGCGTCCTCCGTCTGGTCAGCTGCGGAAGAGGCATTTTGCGCCACCTCGCGCACGGTGGAAGTCATTTCTTCCATGGCGGTGGCGGTTTCCTGCACGCGGCCGTTTTGCGCATCCGCACCGTCCGAAACCTGCTGGAAGCGATCCTTCATCAGGCCTACGGCTTCTGTCAGGCTGTCAGCCGCCGAGCTTATGGAGGTATTCATTTCCTGCATATGCTTCATGGTGGCTTCAATTTCGCGCTCTTTCAGTACCAGGGTGGTCACATCGCGCGCAATTTCCACATAGCCGATTTTATTGCCCTGGTTGTCGCGCAGCACATCACTGAATGGCTGAATATAATGCGGATTTTCCGCAGTGCCGATATCAAGTATACGCGCCACCACAGATTTGCCGCTGCACTTGGACTGCGCAATGGGGCAGTCGTCGCTCTGGCACACTTCGGTATTGAAGTTGTCGTGGCAGAACTCCCCGCGAAGTTTTTTGATATCCTTCTCGAGCAAGGTTTCTGTGGCTTTGTTGGCGATGATAATGCGGTAGTCGTCATCCACGCCAAAGATGGGATCGGGCACGGAATCCAGCAGATTTCTGTACCCCTGCACCTCTGTGAGCATACTTTCAATCTTGTCCAGCAGCCGGTTGAACCATGACGCCAGCGCGCCAATTTCGTCCTCGGAGGAATACTTCAGGCGATTGGCCAGCACGGCTCTGTCTTCTGCAATTTCCTGAATGGTCTGGCGGATGCTCTGCACAGGCCGCAGCACTGTTATGCTGAGCACAAAGAACGTCATGACCAGCGGCACCACAAGCAGGGTAATGAAGGCCGCCGCAAGGATGATCCCCGCGCGGCTCATGATGCCCTGCTGTTCAGACAGATCCGTGCTGAACACGAGCACGCCGATCTGCTTGTCCTTGAAATCTGTAATGGGCATGCCGGAAAGCAGAGTGGAGCCGACAATTCGGGTAGTCGATCCCTTGCGGGTTTCGTCCAGAAAGCTCTTGTCCAGTAATCCCTCAACCTTGCCGTCCTTGGTGCCGCTCACAAGAACATATGAATCGGCGACAATGGGGTGCTTTTCCTTGTTTTGCAGGCCCGTTGCAACCTTAAGGTGTTCGGCATTCATGTACAGCAGCGAGGATTCTCCCTCTCCAGAACTCAGGCCGCTCAGCACGTGCGTAAAGCTCACCAGCACTTCAACAGAGCCCAGCTGGCTGCCCGAAAGGCTTGTGACAGGTGCAAGCCCCCGGATTTCAAAACCGCCGCTGCCGATTTCGACCCCGCAAAGGGCTTTGCCGTTCTTGTTTACGTCAAGCACGGTGGGGCGGAAGGTCGAAAGATCGTCTGAAATATCAACCCACTTGTCCCCACGTTTGGTCTGTTTGTCGCGCCACAGGCGCGCAAAGCTCCGGGCCGGGGGAAAGTGGTAGTGTATCTGCGGCTTTTCGCCGATAACCGCCTTGAATCCGTCCAGCATCGGAGCGAGGGATGTGCGCAGCATTTCCCGCCCTCGTTGGGCAGCGGCGCTGTTTTCATCATTAATATCGCCTTCCATGGCTGTTCTGTAGGCGGCCTCAACCTCGGGCAATCTGCTCACCAGCGCTGCCATGCGCATGGCCTGTTCGCTGCACAGTTCAATGGCCTGCTTCATCTGCGAGGAGCGGGCTTCGACCAAAGTCTGTATATTTGTTTCGTTAAGTCTTTCAAATTGCTTTTGAATGACAAAATAACAACAAATGCCGATAGCAAGTGTGATGCCAGCTATGGGGATGCAGACTTTTGCACGTAATTGCATCAGAGTTCTCCATATGCAATAGTTTAACATACTATCGCGTGCTTGTGAAAAAACTTTAGGCTTGTGACAGGTTGTGTAAAAAGACAAAGATTTAAGCGCCATTATTTGCTAACAAATAGCATAAGGCGGAGTATCTTTGCTCAGAACACAAGAAGAAATGATACCATAACAGTGTGAAAAAAACAAGTTCCCAGATGATATTGTTTAATAATCGGAAATTATTCTCAAAATTGCCATTCCGATAATTTTGCGGGATCGTTTTTTTGAAAACTGGGAGTGGGAATCTAAAAGCGGGGGGAAACTGATAGCTGAAGGATACTGCAACTAGTGGCAGCGGCTTGCTGAAAAAAAGAGGTGGCAGCAGTGGCGGAGGTTCTGCCGATGCCTGCCGCTGAGGGGCGGGCCATGGGCGCGCTGGCGGATTTTTGCCTTTTGACAGGCATTACCGTAGTATTCGCACCTGCGGCAGCCTGTAACCCGCCGCTTTTATGTACAGGATACAAGCCCCTGAGCAGGCCCATGCCTGCAAAGGCGGCATTTTGCATTTTTGACCACGCGTTATAGCGCCAGGGAGCCTATGAATTCTTTTATAGTAGATACAGAATTGTGCCGCAAGGACGGAATTTGCGCCAAAGTGTGCCCCATTCAGATTATTGATGGCAATGTTGGCGAATACCCCTCCATATCTTCGCACAAGGTCAGGGTATGTATTGGGTGCGGGCAGTGCATGGCCTTTTGCCCAGCCAATGCCTGTTCTGCGCCGGGGCTTTCATCGCAAGACAGCCGCCCCTTGCGGCGTGAACTGATCCCTTCGGCCGAACAGGTTGAAGAACTCGTATTTTCACGGCGTTCTGTGCGGAATTTCAAAAATAAACCTGTTCCGCGCGAGCTGCTGCACAGGATTCTTGACGGCGCGCGCTTTGCCCCTACGGCTAAAAACACGCAGGAGCTGCGCTGGATTGTTTTGGAAACTCGCGAGCAGACGGAAAAGCTGGCAGCTCTGGTCATTGACTGGATGCGCGCCCTGCCGGAAATTGAA
>Ga0265295_1009845_pt1 | contig 10091 bp, 8 predicted proteins | sample Munlansysbiofilm_FD_192503 | JGI IMG/M metagenome (GOLD analysis project Ga0265295, IMG submission 192503) | Leachate microbial communities from a municipal landfill in Southern Ontario, Canada - Methane capture system biofilm | ecosystem: Engineered > Solid waste > Landfill > Unclassified ...
TGGTAAGATAAATTACCATTAAAAAAAGGAGATGAAAAATTATGATGGAAGAAAGAAATTTCAAAATGCCGTTAATCGGCGACCAAGCCCCTGCATTTGATGCAGTTACAACCCAGGGAACGATTCACTTCCCGGAAGATTACAAAGGAAAATGGGTGATTTTATTCTCACACCCTGCTGATTTTACTCCCGTCTGTACAACAGAATTTATGACTTTTGCTTCAATGGCTGCTGAATTCAAAGCCCTAAATACAGAATTGATTGGCTTATCCGTAGATTCTTTGTATGCCCACATTGCCTGGTTACGTAAAATTCAGGAACTGGAATGGAACGGTATGAAAAATGTGGAAGTTCAGTTCCCGTTGATTGAAGACATTAAAATGAATGTTGCAAACAAATTTGGAATGATCCAATCGCAATCTGATACCCAGGCTGTTCGTGCTGTATTTGTAATTGATCCCAATGCAATCATTCGGACAATTCTTTATTACCCTGCAGCAATTGGTAGAAATTTTGATGAAATCAAACGGGTTATTCTAGCCCTCCAGAAGGCAGACAAAGACAAGGTTGCCTGTCCAGCTAATTGGCGACCGGGGGATGACGTAATTATTCCAACACCGGGATCTTGCGGTACTGCAAAAGAAAGAATGGAATCCCATGAAGAAGGTAAAAAATGTCTTGACTGGTTCCTTTGCTTTAAGAAAGATAAATAATAACAGTGAAAACCATATCAAAATGATATGGTTTTTTGTTATAATAGCGTATATTTTTAAGTAAATTATGGTATAATAGGCAAAAAGGTAGGATGACATGAAAAAAATTACTGTTTTATTATTAATCATTTTCATTTTAGGAGGTTGCAATCCATCGGGTGAACAACTTGCTACAATTGGTATTGATGAAAACAATTTAACGATTGAAGTGGATGAAATAAAAGAATTGAGTATTTCATATACGCAGGGTTTTGTTTTAAAAGCAGAATCAATGGATGAAGAAATCGCTTCTGTGGACGGTCTTTTCATTATCGGAATCAAGGAAGGACAGACAACAGTCCGTTATTATCTGGAAGGAACCGATGCAGAAAAAATTATTCAGGTTGAAGTGGTATTGACACCGACAGAACAATTGGTAATTACCGGTCCTGATGTTGTTTACATCAATCAGGAAGTACAGTTTGAAATCAGCCCTGACGAAGAAGATATTTCATGGGCAGTGGAACCCGCAACACACGCTTCCATTTCTGATGAAGGATTATTACAACCCCTAACAAAAGGAAACATTACCGTTACTGCCCACAAATCAGGATATTTTCCAGCCAGTTTAACTGTGGTCATTACCGATGCTATCACAAATCTGGTTATAGAAGGACCGGGAATGGCTTTTGTGAATGAAACTGTAAGCTATGCAGTAGGGATGGAACCGGCGGCCGCCACAGCGAATTTTATCTGGGAGAGTTCCGATTCGGAAACAGCAGAAGTCATAGAAGGCGGTATCCATTTTAAAAAAGAAGGTTTAGTTGAAATTCGGGCAAGAATGGTCGAAAACGAAGAAATCCTTGTCAGCAAACAGATAGTGGTATATGCAGACGAAGAAGATGCATATGCCCAGATTCTAGTAGACCAAAATATGGAAACAGATGTGGTGAATGAAGATGAACGTTACTATATTCTGGGTACAAATGCGTTCAACGATGTGACCAGTGCAATCAATCACGCAAAAGTAAATACCACCATCATCCTCGCATCAGGAATCTATTCAAGTGATATCTATTTGAATAAAGGAAATATCGCCTTGGTTGGGCCGAATAGAAATATTGATCCCAATCAGGAAACAAGAAATGAAGAAGCAATTATTGAATCAACAATTCGCGTAAGTATCGGACTGACCAATATTCAGATTGATGGACTTGCGTTTACCAATCAGGGTAAAGTAATCGTATTAGGCAGTACACAGCAATTTGAATTCAAAAACAATTACATTTATGATACTACTGTAAACGCTAAAGTTTGGACGGAGGAAGATCAATATCGAGACGGAGTCGTTGCTTTTAATGAAACAACTACCTTTTCAGATCAGGTTTTAATCAGTCACAACCGCTTTGAACGGATTGGTGATGTTGGTGTAAACTATTCCAATATGAATACCATCAAGTTTTTAAACAATGAATTTGTTGACTTTGAAAAAGATGCCATCCGTTCTTCCAAAGGAATAGTCAATAAAACAAGCCAATGGCTTTTTATGGATAATAAGTTTGTAAATGGCCAATACAATGGAATTTTCTTTCGGACATATGGCTCAAACAATGAAAACAATGCCCATTTTATTTCGATTTACAATAACACTTTCCAAAATGTAGGAAAAACAGAAGTTGCTTATTCTGGTGCCGTCTCCTTCCGTAATTATCAGGAAGGTGAAACCAGTATCAATATCAGTTACAATGAATTTAAAGAATGTAAGAATTATTTATTCTTGCGTAACAATGCGGTAAGTGCCAATCAGAATCGGTACAGTGCCTATGTTACCTATAATGCCTTTTTAGGGGAACCGACACAGTATTACATGAAAAACAAGAACAGTACAGACAGCAGCACCACCAATCCGAGCCAAGCAAAATGGAGTCATAATTTTTATGGGTCAATCAATCAAACTGCTCTTTTGCTTTCATCCATTCAAAATAAATTCAGTGGGAACGCTGCAAATGATTTTCCTCTGGCAGAATATGATGAATTGCAGGGGATTGTTCCGGTATACGGCAGCAATACGGCCTATATGGGAACCGGGAGTAATTTAATTATTCCTGATGGGGCTGCTGTTCAGATTAATGATTCAAGTATTCTGACGATTGATGCAACAGGAAAAATTACACCATTGAAAGAAGGAAGCACGCAGATTGTGATTACTTCAGAAGACAAAACCACAGTGATGGAAATTCGTGTCAAACCAAGTTTAAGTATCAATTATATCAAACGATTGCTCGAAACTGCAATTGCAGAAGAAGGGTATAAAGAAGGACCGAATAATGATACCAAATACGGAACCTGGTATGGGATTCCCAATGCAGCTTGGTGTGCGATGTTTGTTACATGGAGTGCCAACCGTGCCGGTATCAGCACAAGCGTAATTCCCCGTTATGCAAGTGTCAGCTTAGGGATGCAATGGTTTATTGATCAGGGCCGCTTTGAATATAAACAGGGATATGTACCCAAGGCAGGAGATTTAATTTTCTTCAAAAGCGATGGAGCATCTCATACGGGAATAGTCATCTCCAGTGACGGAACCAAAGTATACACTATTGAAGGAAATACAAGCGACATGGTCGCGAAAAGAAGCTATGATTTAGGATACAGTAAAATAACGGGATATGGATTGCCTAACTATCCCGTCTATGAAGGAGAAGACTTTGTTTTTGATGTGAGTGATGCAACCGACGGTTCTTCTTCTTCCACAAAATAGGAGAATAATATGTTGGGAACCATTGTTAATGTTATTGGCATTACAGTAGGAGCATTGCTGGGGTTACTGTTTAAAAGTAAAATAAAAGAAAATTTGATTGATGCTCTTCTAAAAGCAATCGGAATTGTCGTTTTTGTCATAGGTATCATCGGAGTTGTGTCCAATATGGTATACATTGATGGCGGAGCAATCAGAACAAGATACGAATTGCTGTTGTTAATCGCAATCGCTTTGGGAACATTAACCGGGGAAGCACTTAAACTGGATACACGGCTGAATCAGTTTGGTAAATGGATTGAAAAGAAATTCAATACCAATCAATTCTCAGAAGGGTTTATTACAGCAAGTTTAATTTTCTGTGTTGGTGCAATGGCAATAATCGGCAGTGTTGAATCGGCACTGGGAGAGCATACCACACTTTATCTGAAAGCTGCTATCGATGCAATAACGGCTTTGGTACTTGCTTCTACTCTGGGTTTTGGTGTGATATTCTCAGGAATTACGGTGTTTCTTTATCAAGGGTTGATTACTGCGATAGCCTGGATTTTTGGTGATGTTATGAGCACAGAATTTATCCAAAGTTTCAGCATGGTCGGTTATGTTTTGGTTGCCTGTATTGGTTTGAATTTCATTCGTCAGGAAAAATTAAAGCTTGCTAATATGCTGCCGGCACTTCTTATCATCATCGTTTACCATCTTATAGTATAACAGCCTGTTTCAAGCAGGCTTTTTTTTATTGAAATATAACTGAATTTTTAGTATAATAGGAATAGTAATGAAAGGTTGAGTCTATGAAATACGCCATTCTTTCCCTCAGACTGTTATTAAAAAAATATCCTTATGATCTGCTAATCCAGGCCATCACCATCATAATCAGTACTGTTGTGACGATTATTCCCATTTATATGATTGATCAGATTGTGCGAATGGTTCAAGACAACCGCCCCATTGAAGAAATGATGGGGATGATTTTGCTGATAGCACTCGTATTTGTTGCAGCCAATATCATCGGGATTTTTGTTGCTTATTATGATGCCTATATTGAAAGAAATTTTAAAGCAGAATGTTCGATTTTATTTTTCAAAAAATTGGACCAAATAGATTATGATTTTCATGAAAGTCCTAAATTTTTAAATGACTATACAAGAGCATTGGAAGATGGCACAGAAAGGATTTACCGGAGTGCCATTGGTGTTATTGCGATTGTTCGAATCGTTATCCAGAGTCTAAGTGTATTTGTCATTATTTTTACGATGCATTACATGGCTGTTGTCTATGCTATCGGGATTGGAATCATTTATCTTTTCCTGCGCTTTCAGATTGGACATCTGAATTATAAGGCTATGTCGCTGCAGCGTCCTTTTATGCGGCAACGGGGATATGTCAACCGAACCTTTTTCATCAAGGATTCAATGGCGGATTTAAAAACAACGCAGATTGAAGAAATATTACTGGAAAACAACGCGAAAGCAAATGATGAAATCGTTAAAGTGGTTGATGACCTGATCATGAAGAAAACGATCATCAGTTATATAGGAGATATCCTAATTGCTTCCATTTATCCCATCACACTGGGAGTATTGGCTTACGTAACAATTGAGGATATCGAAATTGCTTCCTTTGCGAGCCTGACAGTGGCAGCGACGACACTGTCTACTCTCGTTTCTCAGTTTGTTTCTGCAATCGGGGACTTGCAGAATCATACGGTGGAATGTCGGATTCCTTTTGAAGTGCTTAATATGAAATCCAAAATTGAAGGAATTGCTTTTCAGGATGTAATGGGAGATTTTTCTTCACTGGAAGTACAGAATGCATCTTTTTCCTATGATAAAGAGCATTTGGTTCTTGATAAAATAAATTTACATATCAACAAGGGTGAAAAAATTGCGATTGTCGGTTCCAACGGAGCAGGAAAAACAACACTCGTTAAATTACTGCTTCGACTCTACGATACGACGGATGGTGATATTTACATTAACAACCAGAATTATAAACAGACTACTGCGAAATCATTGCGGGAAAAAGTAGGGGCAGTATTTCAGAATGTAGAAGTCTATGCCGTGAGTATTGCGGAAAATATTCTGTTTCGAAAACCCCAAAACCAAAGTGACATTGATTTGATTCATCAGGCACTCCAATTCAGCGGTTTGGATGAATATATTAATTCTCTGGAAGAGGGAATCAACACACAGGTTACAAGAGAGTTTAATAGAACCGGAGCAATATTTTCCGGTGGTCAAATGCAACGGCTTGCCATTGCCAGAGGGTTTGCCCAGAACTATCAATTGTTTATTCTGGATGAACCGAGTTCCGCCCTGGATCCCTTATCGGAAGCACAGGTATATCAGAACATGATGGCACTCGGTCGGGAAAAAACAATCATTTTTATTTCACATCGCCTGACAACAACCGTAAATGCGGACCGGATCTACCTGTTCGAACAGGGTCAAATCATTGAAGCAGGAAACCATCAGGAGCTGATGGCACTTAATGGTGTCTATAAAAAAATGTTTCAATCGCAGGCGAGCAAATATTTAGGTGCAAACGATGAAGACAATTAAGAACAATTTGCGGGTTTTATCGTATTTTTATCGTTTTGTTCCGGTGTGGGTTTTCTCTGCTGTTTTTCAGATTATCGCATCTGTTGTGCTCAGTGTAAGCAAAATATTATTGATTAAAGAAGCCATTCAGTTGGTTATAGACGGTGCTGAAATCGAAATCTTATTTCGATCATTACTGCTTTTTGTTATTGTGATCATTGTAACTTCTTTTTTCAGAACATTTTATACTTCCTATGTCAGTGTCCGTTACCGGGTTGTATTTTTAAAGAAAATGCAGCAAATGATGTTTTCAAAAGTAAAAAATATTGATATGGAAAGTTTTGACAATCCCGGTTTCTATGACAATTACCACCGGGCTTTACGGGAAAGCATTTTCCGAAGTTTGCGGGTATTTGATGAATTGGTTCGCTTTTTGACTTCACTGATCAGTTCCATTGCCATCGGTGCAATCATTATTATCAGCGATCCCATTCTGATTGTCATCATCTTGATTTCTTCGCTGATTAATATTTTTGTTGTGAACAAAGTGAATAAAAACTGGTATGAATGGAGCAAGGAAACCGAACCGGACCGAAGAATGTATTACTATATCAATCGAACATTCTATCGGCAGAAATTCGCCGGTGAAATCAAAACAACGCCAATCAGCGATTTACTGACCAAAAAATATCAGGAAGCTGCAGAAATAATTAACAGCAAGTATGCGAAAACGCATAAAAAAGTGTTGTTTTTACGGACGTTTTATAATGTTTCAAAAGGGTTTATTGAACAGGGAGCCAGCTATGCCTATTTGGGATATCGGTTATGGAAGGGCATTATCTTAATCAGTGAATTTACTGCCACTGTCAATGCAACCCTGCAGTTTTCAGCCAATTTCATGGAGTCGATTCAGTTTCTGACTACACTTAAAGACAGCTCCTATTACATTGATGATTTTCTGTGGTTTCTGGAATACGAACCGAAAGTCGAAGAACAAAAGGGAATCAGCATTCCCGGATTCAGTCAACTGGATCTGGAAGAATTAGGATTTAAATATCCGGAAGCAGACCTATTCAGTTTGCAAAAGATATTTTTCCATTTAAAAGAAGGGGAAAAGATTGCAATTGTCGGACCGAACGGTGGTGGGAAAACTACTCTTACAAAACTGCTGCTGCATTTTTACCGCCCCACTGAAGGGATGATTAAGTTCAACAAGCATTCCTATGATGAAATGGACTCCACCAATATCCGCAGCAAGTATGCAGTTGTGTTTCAGGATTTTCAGATTTATGCTTTGACTATTGGTGAAAATGTATTAATGCGTAAACTGCTTGATGAAGCAGATGAAGATCGTGTATGGGAAGCATTGGAAATGGTAGGGATGAAAGAAAAAGTAGCCGCCCTTCCGGAAGGGATTAACACTCAGGTAACAAGGGAATTCAATCGGAACGGAGCAGTATTCAGTGGCGGGGAAATCCAACGTTTGGCTATCGCCCGGGTTTTCGCAAGTGAAGCTCAAATCTACATTCTTGATGAACCAACCAGTTCGCTTGATCCATTATCCGAAGAAAAAATCAATCGTCTGATTATTCAGAACTCAAAAAAAACGATGATTATTATTGCTCATCGTCTGTCAACAGTTGTAGATACCAACCGTATTTATTTAATTGATCGGGGCCGGATTGTGGAAGAAGGAACACACGAAGAATTAATGTCGTTAAAAGGTTTATACGCCAAGATGTTTCAAACCCAGAAAAGCCTATATCAAAAACAAGAATAAAAGCAAACCTTATAGGGATGGATACCGCTATAAGGTTTGCTTTTTTGTGTGCTCTGCAAAAGCACTTATTTTCGTAAAACCCATTTTTTCATATAAATGAATTGCTTTTGTGTTATTTTCACTTACTCTTAGGAATGCTTCCGGGGTATAGTGGCTCATGTATTGCAGGACATGGGTAAGCATTTCTTGACCATAACCCTTATTTTGGTAAGCAGGATCAATAGCAAAATCACGAATATAGTTTTTATCCAGGCAGGTAAATCCGACCAAAGTATTGCTGTCATAAAACAAAAGGGTTTGTTTATCATCATCTTTATCAAAATAAGTAAGGGGGACAGCAAAAAGAGATACCGGTATCAAAAGCGGACAATAGGATGCTTTCATCAGTTTTTTTGCTGGCAGATAATCGTCTTCTTGAAACAACCGGTAGGTTAATTGATTGGAAATTGATGGAATAGAAGTTGTTCTTTTCATTTGGTAGCCAGCCATGTCCAATGAAAAATTGTAAGCGAGCAACAGTTCTCTTGTTTTTACTGCCTGTTGGGAAACATTGAAGCACCATTCGAAAGGATAGTTCCTGCTGACCAAATCCTGAATAATAAACAAAAAGCGAGATGTTTCAATCGTGGAATAAGCATACATAATAACAATATCCTCAAGTGTAATACTTAAAATGAGTTCATCATCCGTATTCAAAAACACTGTTTGTTCGTGAGGTTGGGATGATGCAACAAAAGCTTTTGCCTGGGGAGATATTTGATAACACTTTTCTAAAATTTCATTTTTCATTTTATTCACCTATTACACATTATAGCAAATAAAAGAATAAATTGTAAAGATTTTTTTAATTTGCGGAACAATTGGTTAAAGCGAGCATAAAAAAACCAGTATAGGCAATTACAGCGCTGATGGGGGATAAAACAATAGAAATAATTGTTTTTGTCAGTTTGAATGTGATTTCTTCTTTTTTTCGAATGATGAAATATTGAATAGTCAGGTAAATACCAAATAAGAAATGCAGGATATGAGTAAATAAGTAGAATTGAAGCAATGATAAAATTGCGGTTGGAACAACTACTAACAATTGTAATGTAATGACGCCAGCCAGGATTAAAAGCATTGAAAATAAAACCATGTATAATGTTATTTTGAAGTACTTGTTTTGATAAAGATTTAAATTTTTGTTCATTTATATTTCCTCCTTTCTTATATTTTAAATCAAAAAGCAAACAAAGTCATAAATAATGCAATAAAAAAAACTTTTTATACTGGAGAAAAAAATAGGAAAAGTATAAAAAGTCTTCTTAATATATTATTACTCCAGTAGGAATAGAGTAATCATTTTCTATAATTATATAAAAAAGCAAAGTTAATTACAACCTTTTTTGAAAATAAAATGTTTTCATAGGGCTGTATAAAAGCATAAAAATAGTGTATAATGGAAGAAAAGGAGTTGTTTGAATATGAATGGGGAAATAATGAATAAACTAATCACTTTCCGTAATGCCAGAAATTGGGAACAATATCATACCGGGGAGAATTTAGCCAAGTCAATTGCCATTGAAGCAGCTGAACTGCTGGAAATATTTCAATGGGAAGACAATCCGGATGATTTGGTTCATATAAAGGAAGAGCTTGCAGATATTTTAATTTATGCTTTTTTGTTCGCAAATCGCTATCAATTGGATATCAATCAAATTATAGAAGAAAAAATTGCGAAAAACGCCTTGAAATATCCAGTAAAAAAAGAGGGATAAAATGTGTGATACCCTTTTTAAAAGAAACAAAGAACAGTTTATTTTCGGAAAAAACAGCGACCGCAGTTGCAATGAACCGAATTTAGTCCTGTATATTCCTAAAAAAAAGCATACAGACAAAGCAGTGCAGACAACCTATTTATCCATCCCCCAGGTATCCCAAACCAACGCCATGATTTTGGTGAAACCAAGTTGGACGTGGGGAGCAGAAATGGGAATCAATGAATATGGGGTGTGTATTGGAAATGAAGCGGTCTTCACCAAATCAAAAGACAGAAAAAAGAACAGTTTAATTGGAATGGATTATGTTCGCCTGGGACTGGAACGGGCAAAAACGAGTAAAGAAGCAGTAGATGTTATCTGTCAGTTGCTTGAAAAATTTGGTCAGGGTGGAAACTGCGGGTTTGATAAAGCATTTTATTACGATAATTCCTATATTATAGGCGATGATAATCATGCCTATATTTTAGAAACAGTGGGAAGAAAGTGGCTTGTTGAAGAAATAGAGCAGGGAGGAAATATCAGTAACCGTCTAAGGATAAAAGAAGGTTGTTCCTATTC
>Ga0265295_1009846_pt1 | contig 10091 bp, 8 predicted proteins | sample Munlansysbiofilm_FD_192503 | JGI IMG/M metagenome (GOLD analysis project Ga0265295, IMG submission 192503) | Leachate microbial communities from a municipal landfill in Southern Ontario, Canada - Methane capture system biofilm | ecosystem: Engineered > Solid waste > Landfill > Unclassified ...
ACACCTATCACCTATCACCTGCGCCGCAAGGCGGCGACTTGGCCCGCATCCCTCCAGCCTTCGGAAAAACACTTAATCTCCACACTTCGTCTTTTACACTTAATCTCCACACTTAAGCCTCCGGGGTCTTGTTTTTCGATTCCGATACCGACTCCGACGCCGACACCGATTTCGGACGCGGAGGCCCGCATCCCTCCATAACCATCCGCAAAGCCCTATCACCTATCACCTATCACCTATCATCACCTCACTAAACGAACATGACATTCAAAACAGCATGTGTCGGAAAACACATTAGGGCCTTTCTGCTTCCACCGTTGACGCGCCGATTCGCCATCCGTGCAAGCATCATTGCCATCGCCGCCACTGGCTTCTTTAGTACCATTTGTCTGCCCATGAAAATACGGGGTGCCAGCATGATGCCCACATACCCGGAGCATGGTTTTACGTTCTGCTGGCGCCCGGCATTCTGGTTCAAATCACCACGCCACGGCGATGTCGTCATACTCCGTTACACGGGTCGGCAAACGGCTTTGCTCAAACGCATCGTCGGACTCCCCGGTGATACGATCGCGTTCGAATCAGGTAACCTCATACGTAATGGGCACGTGATTGTGGAGCCTTATACGAGTAATGTATGCGATTGGCAGCTCGAACCCCGAGTCGTCAGCCAAAATCACATCTACGTTGTTGGCGACAATCGCACAGTAGACATCGACACACACATGTTCGGTGAAATTGATGAAAAACGCCTCCTCGGAACGCCATTATGGTAACGAAAAACAAATCCTGGTTGCTGATCGGTTTAATCGGACTGATCGCCATCGTCAGTATCAGCCTCGTCCTGCGCTTCAGCAACGAAAAAAGGCACATCCAAAAACAGCTCCGGCGCCTTTCAGACGCCGTATCATTCGCCTCTGGCGAAGGGCTGATCGCACATGGCCTTAAAAGCAAACGTACCGGCGAATTGTTTGCAGAAGAAACGACACTGAGCATCCCTGTATACGGTCTCACCGGACGGTATTCGCGAACTGAAATCGTCCAGAACGCACTCGGGGCGAAAAACACATGCACCCGACTATCGCTCGATTTTTATGACCTGACCATAGACATCCCTGAACCGTCGCGGGCTCGCGTCAACACAACAGCCAGACTCAAGGGACAGACAATCTCGGGAGAATCTTTTAACGAAGTTCGCGAGCTATACTGCGATTTCAACAAAATCAACGGACACTGGCTCTTCACCGCCTGCACGGTCGACTCGATTATCACCCGCTAAGCCGGTGGAATTTCAAAGGAATCATCCAGACATATCATTTGCTAACAGCGGGATGATTGATGAACCATCCAAAAAGCCGTAATTTGATTTGCTGATCAGAGAGTAGACAGGCCGGCTGAAATATGGCATTATTATACTATTCATTTTGGCATTAAAGTAACATGATAGAAGTTGATAAAGCGTGGAAGGTTGGGTGCGTCATCTTTGCCTAAAGCGACACCAGAATGATTCAGCTTACAAAACACCCCGCGAAGCAAACAGAAGTACAAAACATTGCGGGGGCAAAACCCCTCCAGTCGTTAAGACCGAACCGCGCTGAATAAGGATTACGAATGAACATGAAGCATCAAAGTGACGCGACTGCCCCCAAAACTGTACCTGACGTCGTCCCTTTGCCGGGAGAAGGTGGCAACAAACCAGCATTGGGGTACGAGCCGTTTCCGAGTCGACTGCATGCATTCATTTGGCGAAACTGGACGGTCGTGTCGCAAGCACGACTAGCAGAAGTCCTGCAAACCAATCCGGCGAATGTCGCACAAGTCGCAACTTCGATGGGATTGCCGCCACAGGGTGTCATCCAGCCGGAATGGAAGGATAAAGGCTACATCACAGTGCTGAGACGCAATTGGCACCTGCTCCCTTACGAGCAAATCATGACATTGCTCGGTTTTTCGCGCAATCAGTTGCGTTATGCATTGAATGAAGACGATTTTCTTTTTCATAAGCTGGGAGATATCAAACCGTTCTGTGCTCCCCTGCTCTACACGCCGCCCACGTCGGCAGAAACTGCCGCCGCTGCGCAGCTTGCAAAATGGCTGCATGAAGAAGGACTTGCCGACGCCTGCGCACAAGCAGAAGATCCGCGCTTTGGATTTGTTGAGACGTTATCACGACCCGACCCTTCGCTGACAACACTTACACCCACGAACACCTCACCGTTTGAATTGCGCCTTATTTTCTCTTACTTCGCGAATTACGGTGACCCGCTGATCACTCCTGATGTGCCAACCTATCCCGAGGGATTGCTGCAACGTCTCGCGGCAGTTGGTGTCAACGCCGTCTGGGTCCATACGGTATTACACACCTTAGCAAAAGACCCGGCGTTCCCGGAATTCGGGAAAGATTGCGAAAAACGCATGGCAGGTTTGCGTACACTCGTCGCACGCGCTAAAAAGTACGGTATCAGCATTTATCTCTACGTAAATGAACCGCGGACGATGCATACGTCATTTTTCGAGACGCGTCCAGAACGAACAGAGATGCGCGGCGTGGAGACAGAAAACAATCAGGCCTGTCTCTGCACATCAAACCCTGAAGTACGACGATGGATGGCAGACGCGCTGGCCGCCGTTTTCACCCAAGTTCCTGGCCTAGGCGGCGTTTTCACCATTACGGCGTCCGAGAATAAGACGAATTGCGCTTCGCATGGCCAATGGGAAAAATGTCCCCGATGCAAGAATCGCACCGATGCGGAAATTATTGCCGAGGTGAATGCGACGATTGAAAACGGAGTGCATCGCGGCAATCCTAACGCCAACGTGATCGCCTGGGACTGGGGATGGCGCAATCACGGAGACGCCCCGGACATCGTGAGTAAGCTACCCGAAAAGTGCTGGCTGATGTCGGTAAGCGAATGGGACCTCCCCATCAGCCGCGGTGGCATAAAGTCAGCAATTGGCGAATACTCGATTTCGGCCGTCGGCCCCGGACCCAGGGCCACCCGCCACTGGAAATTGGCCAAAGAAGCTGGCCTCAAAACAGTCGCTAAGGTGCAGGTCGGCGCGACATGGGAGTTTAGTGCCGTACCGTACCTGCCTGCTCTCGACCTCGTCGCAGAGCACGCGTGCAATCTCGCTTCCGCCGATGTGGATGGCGCCATGCTAAGCTGGAGCCTCGGTTGTTACCCGTCGCCAAACCTTGAGGTTTTCCAAGCATTTAAAAAAGGAGCGACGGACACCGATAGTACTCTCAACAGCGTTGCAGAACGACATTACGGCGAAGATGCCGTGCCGCTCGTACGGCAAGCCTGGACGGCGTTCTCGAATGGGTTCCGCGAATACCCCTACGGTGGAGCTGATGGGCTCTACGCAGGCCCCCAGCAAATGGGCCCCGCCAACCCTCTTTATTTCAAACCAACCGGCTATCAGGCAACCATGGTTGGGCTGCCGTACGATGACCTCTTGAAATGGTGTTCCTTCTATCCGCCAGCGATCTGGATCGAACAGATGGAGAAAGTGCGCGACGGATTCGCACACGGCAACGATTTATGGAATCAGTTGACCGAGCGAACGACGGGGGCACAGCAACAGAAGGCCCAGCGCGAACGTGGACTGTTCCTCACGGTAGAACTGCACTATGCTTCATGCGCAAACCAGGCGCGCTTCGTATTAGCCCGTGACAAATTCTTTAGCGTAACCGATGACACGGAACGTGCAGCGTACCGGGCAGAGCTGTGCACCATTGTCCGTGACGAACTTAGCACAACAAAACGACTGTTGCCACTCGTCAAAGCCGATGCCCGTATTGGGTATGAGTCGTCGAACCACTACTATTACATTCCGCAAGACTTGCTGGAAAAGGTACTCAACTGTCGACACATACTTGAGAAACTCGAATCAGCAGAAATCACGTCATAAGTCTCAGTCGAGACTGAAGACCCTTCTCGGTCTCAGACACTCCGACATTCACGTACCCCGGGAAACGATTTCCAGATAAAGGATATCAATTAACCGAATACACAGAAAGGATAAAAAATGCAGAAAGAAACAAGTCACGCATCACTCCACGACTCCGGTGTCGCACCGTACTACGACCAGGCTGAAAGCGAGGCACGCATCGCTAAAGTGCAGGACATTCTAGTAGCAAAAGGACTGGACATCGCCCTCATCTACTACGATGAATTTAATATTGGCAACGGTTGGTATCTGACGGGCTGGTGCCCGCAGTTCGAAACCGGAACAGTTCTGATTCCTCGTAAGGGTCGCCCGCTTATTCTCGGTGGGCCCGAAAGTGCGCCCTTCGCCGAATTAGAAAGTGCAATTAAGGAAACGCGAAACTTTTCGGTTTTCATGGTTCCGGACGAGGAATATCCGAACGCAACAATTATGGGTTTTCCAGAGTTGTTTAGCGAACTGAACGCTGAACTCGGCAGTATAAAGAAGGTTGGGCTCGTAGGCGCAGCTCAAATGCCTTCCGAATGCTACCGTCAAATCGTTGAAGGGTTTAAGGGCGTATCGTTAGTTGACATTTCGGAAGACTTCCTTCAATTGCGATACCTGAAGTCGGACTGGGAGCGGAAGCAGATACGTGCTGCATTTAAACTGGCCGATCTGTCTTACGATGCGATGAAGGCTGTGATCCGTCCCGGGGCAACGGAGATTGAGGTTGCTGCTGCTGGTGAATATGCCGCCCGCAGCCGCGGTGCCAGCGGATTCGGTTTCAGCGCGATTGTCGGCAGCGGACCGCGGTCAAACGCCGTTGTACCCACTGCCAGCTCGAAGCCGCTTCGTGACGGCGAGATCGTGATGCTCGGCCTTGCACCGAAAGTACGCGGTTATGCTGGCGTGTTCGGCAGTGCGTTGCCGGTGAACGGAACGTATACTGAACGTCAGAAAACAGAATGCATGCGTCACTTAACAGCCGCTTTCCGTCTGACTCGTGAGCAGTTGATTCCTGGTAAATCCGGTAAAGAAATTGATGCGCCGGCACGTGCTTATTTTGAAAAGCACGGGTTGACGGATTATCTGGTGTGTCCTTTTGTTCACACAATCGGACTCCATGAGGCTGAAGCACCCTTCTTCGGCCCACAGAGCCTCGATGTGCTCAAGCCGGGCATGACCGTTTGTGTCGATGTCAGCTTCTTCGGACATCCCGAATTCCACGGGGTTCGCATCGAAACCGGCTACGAAATCACTGAAGACGGCGCCATACCGATGAGCGAGAAGATGGAGAAGATCTGCACAGAGGTCTTCTAAACAGCTTCCAGTAGCGCTGGCACTCCAAACCTTTAGAGGCGGAGTGCTAGACTTCAAGGACGGATACCGAGCCAATTAAAGCACACGCTTTGATTGGCTCGGTTTACATTATCCCTTTTCTCGCGAAAACCGTGTCGATACTTCGACACTCATAACATCGCCGGGATGAAAAACGGCTGGACAACCACCCACCGCCTCAATCTCCATAAACCCAGACGAATCACTGTAAACGCTATATCGAACGCCTTTTTTCTTTGGTGGAATATCTGGAGCGACATCGCTAATGTCTATGAAAGCCTGCCCTTTCGGCAACGGCGCTGCAGTCCGTCGCACTTTCAAGCCGCGTCGGGGATCTCTAAACTCAATCCACGGCACTTCTTCGCCGATGGCGATCTGATAACGCTGCGTTCCGTCTGTCTGCGTACGGCACATGTCCTTCGTCCACGTCTGCTGGTCATCGCTCGACTGATCATAAAGGTCCCAGATCGCAGCCTTCCGCTCACAGGGAAAAACGACTTCGCATCCCGGTCCGCAGTCAAACTGGCTCAGCGACCATGGAGCTAACAAACAATCTGAACGCTTCAGCGGAACTTTTCCAAGATAGGTAAAACTTTCGAGCACGCGCATCGTCATCGAGCTCCGCCCCCTTGAAACCGAAATCTTGCGACCAAAGAGGGTCGGGATTCCGAGTCCTTGATTATTCACCAGATCCACCTCTGCGCTGACCGTAGCACTTCGCTTAGAGGAGCGCAACACTTGAAACCGAGCTGCACGCACACCGGGCGGAACGCGCCACGCTCCCGCTGCATACTCATAGCCCAGCGTCGTTCCCTCTGGCGCAGGCCAAAGCCCATCGCCTCCGGGATTGAGGTACTGCTCTGGCGTGCACTGCCCCAAAACGGCTTCGGCGTTCACCCGACTGAGAACCTCGCCGTCTAAAATACTAAACAGGCGCCCTTCCAGATCCAGGCCGACAAGTACACCAGCGTCAGCGTCCCCTACCAGAACAGCGCGTTTTCCGGCTTTCGCAAACAATTCGATTAATTCAGTCGCTTTCATGATTCTCCTTCAAAAGCTTTTATTCAATTCCAGCCCATGCTACTTATGACAGCACTTTATTTCCATTCGGCTGCAAGTTGTTTCGCGGTAACAAACCGGCCGCCGCGCTGTTTGAGCATATCACTCATGCGGTCGAGCTGCTTAACAGCCTCTGGGCCACAGTTCTTTACGATAAACGGCAACGGCGTCACGCTGCTTTCGCCGAAATCAAGTGCGCCCTGCGGCATGGGGAAAAACTCCCAGGGGTGCAAATAGAAGCACAGCACGGGGCGGTGCTTTCGCTCTTGGACGTAGGCGATAAAACTGTCGGCTTTTTCCATCAAAGCCTCCGCACCCTCGGTACGGAAAAGCGGCCATTGGTCACGGTCACGCTGGTAGGGATCATTGCTCTCCATCGTCAGGTCGCAAAAGTTGGGAATCTCTAGAATCCGCATATCACCCGGCTTCGTCCAATCTTCCGAGGAGGGATGGTATGGCGTGAACGGTTCCCGATAGTAATACAGCGGAAACGTGGCGTCAGCTAAGTAACCTAAGTCCTCGAGTACATTGACCACCTTCGTGCTGCCCCAGAGGCGCGGACAACGGAAACTCGTAGGATCTACACCGCTGACCTCTTTAACGATTCGGGTGGCCTCGCGCAGGCGGCCTTCTACTTCAGATGGCAGAATCGGCCAGTTGTTGGGCAACGGGAAAAGCGGATCGCCCAGCGTCTCATGCAAGAGCCCGTGACAGCCTGTCTCATGCCCGGCATCGCGGACAAGTCGGACCGACTCCGGGTTATTCTCCGCCGCATGTCCCGTCCAAAAAAACGTTGCAGGAATAGCGTGCTTCTTCAGAACCTTCAAGATTTCCGGTGTTCCGTGCTTCACGCCTTCATAGTACGGGGTGAACGAACCGATATCCGTCTCCATGTCAAAACCGTACACGACATCAAACGTTGTTTCGCCGATGCTACCATTGGATTCTTTTTTTGTATGTTGCATGATTGTTGTCCAGTTCTAATGATGAAAGGTTGTTATTCAGCTTAATCAGGAAAGAGGCGCTTATTCGAGAAGCGCCGCCGGAAAAATCCGGCGGCGCAATTGTGTCGCTGATGTCAACGGTCCCCTAAGCAATGAACCGTTAACGGTCTCGAAAGAACTAGCAATCAATCTCAGTGATATCCATCAGCTTTCCAGCATTGAGCATCTCTGCTTTACCTTCCGCACTGATCAAAAGACCATTTTCCCAGCGCAAGCCAAACTCCTGTTCCCTGTCATAGAAAAAGGTATCGGCCTGGAAAGTCATGTTCGGCTCGAGGAGATAAGTGCTCGTCGACTCCAGCCAAGGCTTCTCGACTTCAATCAGTCCTAACCCGTGACAAGGCCCGTAAAGGTAATACTGCTCCATCCCGTCTGCCTTAACAGCCGCTTCATAACGCCGTGCAACTTCACCGGCCACTGCGCCGGATTGCATCCACTCAAAGGTCTTATAATGCATTTCGCGGCCATACGTAATGAGTCGACGCTGCTGATCGGTCATTTTCCCCAAACAGATCGGACGCCCGACTGAAGGAGAATAACCATCAACGCGTCCGCCGACACCGATCTGAACAATATCGCCTTTTTCGAACGGGCGATGTGTCGATCGAGAGATCGCGTTCGAGCTCTTCTGGCCGCCAAACGAGTAGATTGGATGCGCTTCGCTCTCTCCGCCATTACGGTAAATCGTTTCAACACCGATACCGGCAAGCTGCAACTCAGTCATTCCCGGTTTAATCGCTGCCAACATCGCCTCAACGGCCAACTCACCGATACGAAGTCCCTCACGCAAACAAGCGATTTCAGCAGGAGATTTAATCCGGCGCATGGGAGTCATGACAAGATCATCTGCTTTAACGAGTTCTGCATCAGGGAAAGCAGTACGCAAGCCCTCATACATCGCTAAGTTCGTGCAGAGATAACCGGCAATACCGATACGTTTGGGATTCTTAACGCCAATCGACGCAAACACGTCTTTATAAGACGAAGCGGGCAAGCCGGGGAAAGAAGGGTCGGCCGTCTCACGATATTCCTTCATCAGATGAATGTTTGAAACGGTGCTACGCAGACGAGCATAAATCTCGCTTTCCATGCCAACCATAAGCGCAACTTCGCCCGAGGGAGCCAAGGCGATACCACCCATTTCAAAAAGCGGCCAAAAAGCAGAAAAGTAACGTACGTTGGAATAGTCCGCTTCATTCGAGTTCGCAACGATAACATCAAGGTCTGCTTTTGCAACAAGCTTAGCAGCCCGACGGACACGATCGGCATACTCGGTCAGAGGAATTTGTGGTGTTGACATAGATGATACTCCTTTTCGAATTAGATATGAGTTGTTTACGCCATGTATCTCGTAGAAATCGTACCCCTAAACCATACAAACTGTACATGAATAGATAGTTACGATTAAGATACACATAAAAAGTTGTGACGAGATTCTCGAACAGCACCTTTCAACAGTTTGATTGGCATTACCTTACTAATATATAACACCCATTATTTAAGTCAACATAATTCACGTGAATCACCTGAGGGTGCGTAAGCGCAACTTGCTCCCGCAGACTCACTGAACGATGATAGCCGTTCCCGGCATCGGCGGCAGTTCATAAGCCCCCATATCAACGATGCCAGCCTGAATGCGCTTATTGCCGTCCAAATCCACGGCGCCGTACATCCAGCTCCGGTGCGTTCCAGTATTGTAAACGGGCGACCCCTGTCGTGAGCGGTAATTGCCGCCGGCAACATCGACCAACTGCGGATTACTGTCCGTATTCCCGATTCCTAAAACAAGCGGTGTCACGCAGGAGTAAGCCAGGCCTACATTACCGTCGACATGGTAGTAATTCGTATCGGACGGCGCCGCATTGAAATAGACAATGTTATTCGTGCCGGAGCCTGCCGCCTCGATGTACAACCCGCCACCGGCTTCCCCCGCCTCATTGTCCACAATCGTACAACTTTCAACCAGACCGTTGAGCAAATAAATACCACCGCCTCGATATTTAGACTCGGGGTCACTGTTGCTGCTTGCTGAATTCCGCGCAACCAGGCTGTTGCGTATCGTCGCATGGTCCGCGTAAATCCCGCCACCCCGCCAGCAGTGACTATCCGTGTCATTATTTGTTACCGTACAGTTCTCGACGAGCACGGGCCGCGCGCCTTTCTCAATGTTGGCGGCGACATACATCCCGCCGCCGTATCTGGTTCCGGTCGTACCCCAGCCGATCTTATTACCACTGACCGTGCAGTTGCGTACAACACAATTCGAAGCATAAGATACATTTGGCATAAAATAAAACCCGGCACCACTGGGCCCCACGTTCCCCGTTGCCTCACAGTTTTCGAGGATACTGTTCATGCCGGGTTTAAAGTACAACCCCCCACCGCCATAAAGACGGTTCGTATTACTGATAAACTGGCAGTTCGAAACTTTCATGTCGGTCCCATGTGCTTGCGCCCCAATATAAGCGCCGCCGCCATAAGTGTCGGAATAATTTCCCCGAAAAACGCAATTAGAAACAAGCGTGCCAGACATATTGTTCCCACTTATTCGGAGTGCGCCGCCTGCATTGGGGTATCCAGAATTGTTCGAGTCAAACAAACAGTTTAAAACTTTCATGTCAAGGAGGTAACCACCCATGGCCTTTTCATTTGGCCCTTCTTCGGCGCATAATCATGTTAAGGGGCTTCCGTTTGCTTTCTTGGCACTCCTCAACAAATTCGTTAATATTCCCTGTTTCGGTCTCCGCATTGAAATAA
>Ga0265295_1009848_pt1 | contig 10089 bp, 7 predicted proteins | sample Munlansysbiofilm_FD_192503 | JGI IMG/M metagenome (GOLD analysis project Ga0265295, IMG submission 192503) | Leachate microbial communities from a municipal landfill in Southern Ontario, Canada - Methane capture system biofilm | ecosystem: Engineered > Solid waste > Landfill > Unclassified ...
GTACGCCGAAACCCTGGCCAAGGCCTATGCCTGCCGGGAAATCTACGCCGCGCCCGAAGACTGCCTGTTGACCCTGCGTGGCATGAGGACCCTGCATGTGCGCATGAAGGAGCATTTTGCCTCGGCCCTACAGGTCGCCAAGGGCCTGCAGGACCACCCGCTGGTGCGCGACGTGCTCTATCCGGCCCTGCCCTCGCACCCTGAGCATCATCTCTGGAAGCGCGATTTCAGTGGCGCGTCAGGCCTCTTTGCCATGACCCTGCGCCAGGAATACGCGCCAGAAGTTCTGGGCGAATTCCTTGATTCCTTGAGCCTATTTAAAATGGGATTCAGTTGGGGAGGATACAAGAGCCTGATCACGGCCGGAGTGCCCGGCAGGAACCTGGCTGGGCGCTATCAGGGGCAGACGATCATTCGTCTCAATATCGGTCTTGAGGATACGCAGGATCTGATGGAAGATTTGGGACGCGGACTGTCGCTGCTTGAAAGACAGACGCCGCAAGGCGATGCGCTCAACACTCGCTGAGTCCGCCGCTGTTGCATCACAAAAAGCCCGGTCCGTCGCGCGAATCGGGCTCGTTCATGAGCACTCTTTGTTATCAGGGCCCACAGAACCAGTCTCGTCTTCCTTTCCGTGCAGCGGCAGGCGAATGTGGAAGATGGTGCCCCTTCCTTTCTCGCTGTCAAAGGTCAGTTCGCCGCCGTGGCTTTCCACGAATTGTCTGGCGATGGCGAGCCCCAGGCCCAGGCCCTTGGCCTTGCCCTTGGTCTGGAATGGCTCGAAAAGACGGTCCCGGATTTCATTGGGGATTCCCGGACCGCTGTCTCTGACATGGATTTGGACACTGTCCGCATCCGGCCGCTCAAGGTCGATGCCGATGCGGCCGCCGTCCTCGCCCATGGCGTCGGCGGCATTGTAGACGAGGTTCTGCAGGACTCGCTGCAGACGTCCCGGATCAGCTTCGATCATGCATGATTCCGGTATTGCCGCCGTCAGTTCCACGCCCTTGCCTTGCAGGAAACGCTTGTTCAGTTCCACGAATCGACGCAGAAAGTGCTCCAGTTCAACCTTTTCCAGGCGCAGACTCGTCTTCCCCCGGGAATAGTCGAGCACTTCCTCGGCCATGGCGTTGACCCGCTCCACCTGCTCGACAATAAGGGCGCAGCATTCCTTCATCGAGCTCGGATCGGCAAGTCCGGACTGCATCAGTTCCGTGGCCATGAGGATCACGGAAAAAGGGCTGCGGAAATCATGCACAACCCCCAGCACCACCTGGCCAAGCAGCGATAATTTCTCCCGGCGCAAAAGTTCGTCCACATGAAGGCGGTTGGACTGTCGCATTTTCCCGATTGTCCGGATCATCATCCTAATGGCCGGATTGTTATCGATCCCGCCCAGTTCGTCGACAAGCACTTTGCTCGGAATCCGCACCAGCCGCACGCACCCGATTGCGCTGGCCTGTGCGCTGCGGGAGTCCCCGTCCAGCACGCCAAACTCGCCAAAATATTCGCCCTCGCCAGCCACGGCGAGATATTCCTGACGGCCGGCGGCGTTGGTGGTCAGGCTGACCTGCCCCTGCAGCACGATGTAGAGCGCATCAGCAGGATCGCCCTCATGGAAAATGACGCTGCCATCCTCGAACTCCAATACGCGGCTATGCTCCAGCAGACGAGCTGCGGCGGCAGGTTCGAAAATCGAAAGGAAGTCGTGGTCCGTCATGTAGCCTCCGGGGGGCCTGTCCACTCGATAATCCTGTACAGCACGGCGCTCAGATCGTCGGTGCTGCCCGCCTGCCTGGCTTCGGCGATGAGGGCGTCCGCCATTTCTTCAAGACTTGACGGTGAACTGAGCAGCCTTATCATGCGCTCCGGGGGCACATGATCATGGACCCCGTCGCTGGTCAGCAGGAGTAGATCTCCAGGGGCGACCGCAAAACTGCCACTGTCCGGATGCATCACCGGACAGCCGAGGCATTGATCGAGGACGTTGCGCAAAGGGTGATGGGGAAGTTCTTCCGGGGTCACCTCGCCGCAGTCAAGCAGGTCCTGCAGAAAACGGTGATCTCTGCTGATCTGCGTCAGACCGCCCGCGCTCAAGTGTTGGAGGCGGGAGTCTCCGACATGGGCCCAACACGCTTTGCCATATCCAACAGCGACCACGGTCAGGGTCGTACCCATGCCCGCAAGGCTCTCGTCAGCATGGGAGAGCGATACGATTTCTTGTCCTGCGGCCTTGAGCGCTTCAACCAAAATGCTGGCTTGCAGGGCCTCCCCATTCAATGCGTTTTCCAGGAATTGGATGGCGACCTCTGCGGCCAGCCCTCCGGCTGCCGCACCTCCCATACCGTCGGCAAGCGCGAGCAGTACTCCGCCGTCCGCAAGTTCTCTGGTCCAAACACGGTCCTGATTGTCAGGGTGCCGCAAACCCACGGCGCTCTTTGCGAAAAAATATGCTGTCTCTTTCACGTTCTTCCTTCAGATCTCCTTGAATTCGCTGACGCTGAGTTTGATCCCCAAATCTGAAGCCTTGCGTCCGAAATCCTCCAGCAGCAGCTTGAGCGCCTGCTGCTTTTCCGAGGAATGGACGAGCACCAGGGATGTCACTGTGCGCGCCGTCTTCTTGCGGGCTGCCGGGGCTCTGCGTCGCTGTGCGGGGATGGATACGAGCATCGCCCTGGCCTCGGTCACATTCTGAAAGCGATCCCCCGGAGCGCACCGGCCGCAGGTCATGACAAAATCCCGGAACGCCTGCGGAATCCCGGACACACGTTCGGCCGGATCCGGAAGGTCCCGACTGCAATGCAGTTCCATGACCTCGGCCAGATTCTTGTCGGGATATGGCTTCGTGCCTGTGACCATTTCGTAGGCCATGACCCCCATGGAGTAGATGTCGGAACGGAAATCCACGGGCCAGCCGTCGATCTGCTCCGGGGGGGCGTAATGCACTGTCCCGCGAAGGTCCAGGTCTTCGGTCCCTGGGGCGCAGGCCAGCCCGAAGTCGAGCAGCTTGACCCGATCGTTCTCCAGCAAAAAGATGTTGGCGGGCTTGATGTCACGGTGGATGATATCAAGACCGTGAGCGCACTCCAGCCCGTCGCAGACCTGCAGAAGAATCTCGGCGCAGCGCTTCGCCGGCAGAGGCCCGATTTTATTCATGTGCTCTTTGAGGGATTTGCCGTCCAGATACTCCATGATGATGAAGATGGTCTTGTAGATCTCTTCGATGTCGTAGACGCTGACGATGTTGGGGTGGCTCATGCGGGCGATGATCTCGGCCTCCTGGCGAAAAGTGTCCAGAAAGGACTTCTCCATGGCCATGTCGTGTTTCATCATCTTGATGGCCACCGGCAACTTGAGGATCTTGTGCAGACCACGGTAGACGATGCCCCATCCCCCCGTGCCGATCTTGCTGTTCAATACGTACTTGCCGATGGTGCGATCCCCGACGAAAAGACTGCTGTCAAAGCGGTTGGACATGATCTCGGTCAAAAAGAGTCGCAGTTCCGGATGGCTTTCGGTCAGGGATTCGAAATCCCTGAGGTCCAGCTTCCACAAAACCATGTCCGTCTCCGCGTCCACGCTGGCCGTTCTGGGTTCGCCAGTCAGCACGGCCATTTCGCCAAGCACGTCCCCTGCTCCCAGTCGCACGACAACATGCGAACGCCCTTCCTTTTCGACAAAAACGATACAGGTCCCCGCCTGAATGAGATAAAGGCATTCGCCGGACTCGCCCTGGGTGATAATCCGCTCACCCCTCTTGACCACTGTCTTGCGCAACGCGTTGAGCAACAGGCAAAGGCCTTTCTCGGAAATGGCCTGAAAGAAGCTGGCGGTAATGAGAAAAAGCAGGTCTGCCGGACTGGGCTTCAGAGGGTCTGTCTCCCACTGTCCGGCCAGGGCTGGGTCTACCCCTTTGTCCAGAAATTCGACGCCGGAGTTGTAATGACCGTCGGGGTGCTTGCACGTCCAAACGATGCGGGCCGTTCGCGTGTCCCAGGAGCGGGCGCTTCTATCGGCTACAGAGAGGTTGAAGATCGTGCCCGTCGCCAACTGGAAGGGAATCTGCAACATGAGTCCACCATCGGAGCAATCCTTGACGTCCACGAACATGTACAGGATGTCCTTGGCGCAGGTTTCGATATCACAGGCCAAGTCCTTGGCCTGCAGGATGCTCAATAGCTGCTCCTGCGGAATGTTTCGCTGACATTCGCGGCGATCAATGGGCGCGGACATGGCGGATCTCCTATGGAACAGTGTTTTTGATGATGTCTCTTCCGGTTGGCGCGCTCCCCTTATCGTTCCTGCATCGCGCCGGTGAACCTGGCGGCGAAAGGTTCCATGATGTATTGCAGCACCGTGCGTTTTCCGGTGTGGATGTGCGCCATGACGGCCATGCCGGGAAAAAGCTGGTATGTCGCGTCGCCGCTGGTAAAGTGGTCCTGCTGCGTCTCGACCCGGACCAGATAGTAGACCCGCCCGTCCTGGGCCAGGGTGGAATCCGGGGCCACGTGGATGACGCTGCCGTCGATTTTGCCATACACCGATGATTCCCTTCCCATCAGGCGCACCGCCGCGCTCTGCCCCACTTTGACGTAGCCGATGTCCATGATGGACAACTTGGCCTCGATGATCAGGCGATCCTCGGACGGCACGATCTCAGCCACGCTCTGGCCCGGCCCGAGAACTCCGCCCAGTGTGGTCACATGGAGCGTCTTGACCACACCCTCCACGGGCGAACGGATCACGGTCCGGTTCAGACTGTCCGCCAGACGGCGCAAGCGCTGGCTGGACTCTTCCAGCAGCTGCCGCGCATCGCGCAGCCGGGATTCCACGCTCTCCTGAAAGGCGCTCTCAATCTTTTCCAATTTGACCCGCGCCTCGGACAGCGCAGACCTGGCCCCGGCCAGGGCGGACTGATCCTCCTCGATGCGGCTGCGCAGCTCGCCCTGATCCCTGAGATAAGCCAAGTGCTTGTGCTGGGTGGTCAGACTGTCGCGCAGCAACTCCGCGCTCAAGGCCACCTGTTCGTCGACCAGTTTGAGATTGTCGCGCGCGTTCCTGATGCGCGCGGATATTTCACTCAGGGCATGTTCGCGCTGGGCGATGAGCTGGCGCTGCGCCGCGACCTCATTGCTATGCGAGGCCAGGGTGGCGCGAAACAAGGACGCGGCCTGTTCCACAAGGTCGGGATGATCCCGGCTCAGGTCGGAATCAAAGGCTGGTTCGGAACGCTTTTGCGCCTGGGCTTCAAGGCTTGCGATCTCAAGCCGCAGAGCCGTGATCCGGCTTTGCAGCTCTTCCACGCCCGCGCCGCTGATGGTCTGCTCCAGAATGACCAAGGGTTGTTCCGGCACGACCTTCTCCCCTTCCCGCACCAGGATTTCGCGCACGATGCCGCCCTCCAGGTGTTGCACGACCTGCACGCGGCTACTGGGCACGACCTGTCCGTCGGCCACGCTGATGATGTCGAGCTTGAAAACTCCCGCCCAGGCCAAAAAGGACGCCATGGCCAAGGCGCAAAGCCAAAGCACGCCATGCGGGAGCGAACCTGGGGCAAGGCCGAAGCGTCCGCTCTGGCTCATGGCTTGGCCTCCTGTCTGGTCAGGGTGATCCTGGGCACGGGTTTGGAATTGAGATCCAGATACATGTCGGCCATGGCCAGGATGCGCACGTCGTTGGAAAAAACGACCAGGGTCTTTTTCCTGGACTGCAAATCACGGATCACCTCGGTCACGGTCTTGCAGCCTTCGGCATCAAGGGCTTCCGTGGGGTCGTCGAAAATCACCAACTGGCCGTCCGAAGCCAGAGCCCGGGCCAGGGCCAGACGCCGCCTGATACCGGGGGAAAGGGTGCGGCCACCTTCCTCCACGATCATCTGAACTCCTTGAGGATGGGCGTTCAAAAAAGGCTTCAGGCCCGATTGGGCAATGACCCGCCCCATGTCCTCGTCCTTCATGTCCGGAGCGGCCAGGCGGATGTTGTCGAGAATCGAGGCCTTGATGAAAGACGGCTCCTGGGGAAGATAGACAAGCTGCCTGCGCCACCATTCCAAAGCCACCTGGCGCAGGTCGAGGCCGTCGATCATGATCTGTCCCCGGACCGGATCAACAAGACCCGCAAGCAGCCTGGCCAATGTGGTCTTGCCGGTGCCGTTACGTCCGGAAACAGCGAGAAACCCGCCAGCACCAAGATCAAGACTGAGTGATTCAAAGAGCGGCCCCGGCGCGCCAGGCCAGGCAAAGGCCAGATCCAGAAATTCAAGGCGGCCCCCAAAATTGTGCATGGCCAGGCCCTGATCGGGCTCCAGCGGAAGCGCGGTGATTTTCCTGAATTTCTCCGATTGTTCCTGGGCGGCATTGAGGGCGGAACTGGCCCGAAAGAAGCGGGAAAAAATGCTGATGGGCATACCGGCCAGAAAGGAGGCGCCAATAAGCGCGCCCACAGTGAGTTCGCCATGCACCACCTGTCTGGCGCCAAAAGCGATGACCGCCGTGCGGGTGAGCAGGGCCGTGACCTCAAGACCGGACAGCAACAGGCCCTCCGTCCGAGATGCGCTCCGCCGCAGGGCCTGCATCCTCTGCACATGTGCGTCCCAGGCTCCGAGCAAAAAATTCCGGCATCCGAAAGCGCGTACCGTGTCGGCCTCCTGCAGGGTCTGGTTGGCCAGGATCCGGGCCGAGCCAATGGCCTCGCCCGCTTCGCGCAGGGGCCTGCGGATGCTCTGCTGCCCGAAGACGCTGATGAGCGCGGTGAGAACCAGGGCAAAGGCCGTGATCAGGCCAAGCTCAAAGCTCAAAAGAAAAACAAGAATGAGGGACAAGACCGCGAACGGAGCGTCGAGCACGGCGGCGATGTTCTGGGGCGAGCAGGCGGACTGGCTGACCTGGGGGGCCTGGACAGCCTCCAGGACCTGAGCTTTGGACAGCCGAAGCAGCGGCGCGATGCGCGCCCGGAGCAGCACTTCGAAGGCCTGGCTCATGCGCAAAGGATCGCGCTGTCCGCTCACCTCTTCGGCCAGGCGGTTTCGCGTCATCCCAAACAGGGATTTCAAAACCACGGCCAGAATCATTCCGCAGGTCAGGGTGATCAGCGTACCGTCAAAACCGCTATTCACATATCGATTGAAGACAAGAATGAAAAAAAGCGGCGGAGTAAGCCCCAGCAGGTTGATGAACAGAGACGCGACCAGCAGTTCAATGCTGAGCAGGGGCCGGGCCCGGAGCAATGCGAGCAGTTCTTTCATGGTGTGACCTGAGGGGTAACCAGATACGGATTGATTCGGACATCATGTGCTCACAGCGACGCAAATGGAAAATCAGAGTTCCAGAACCATGCCTTCACGGGCGAAAAACGCGTCCATGCCGTCCTGGCCAGCCTCATTGTTGAAACCTTGCGCCAAGGCGTCAAGCTGGGCATCGGTACGGTCCGGATCGTGGTGCATCAGCGCCAATCGTTTCACATCGTTTCGCCCGCAAGCGTCGATGGCGTCCTCCATGGCGTAGTGGCCCCATCCGATTTTTGAAGCGTATTCCTTTCGGGTATACTGGGCGTCGTGAATGACCAGGTCCGCGCCCGCATAAAATTTCTCCACCAGCCTGTTCTGCTCGATCACGGCCTCCTCGGCCTCCGCCGCGACATCGGGGTCATAGGCGGGATTTTGCTGGTCCAGGGCAAAAAGGTTCTGGTACGGCTCAGTGTCGAACACAGTGGCCACGCTTTTTCCGTCGCCCTCGAAGCGATACCCCATGCAGCTGATGGGATGGTTGATGTATTTTGTGATCAGGCGAACGCCGTCGCCCAGCTCGAAAACATCTTCGCCCAGTTCGATGAACCGGATTGTCGATGCCAGTTCCTCGACTCTGACCGGGAAATATCTGTACTCGAACTGTCCTTTGAGCACCTTTTCCAGGGAGTCCTGCTCAAAGGTCACAGGGCCGTGTATGCGAATGGTCATGCCGGGAATGTACATCGGTGCAAAAAAAAGAAAGCCCAGAATATGATCCCAGTGCGTGTGGCTCAGAAAAATATCCAGCTCCCGCAAACCGTTTTTGATGTCGCTTTGGAGCAAGTGTTCGCCAAGTCCACGAATGCCTGTTCCGGCATCGACAATGAAAAGTCGCCCAGTGGATGCGCGGACCTCGATGCAGGTCGTGTTTCCACCGTATTTGACCGTATCCGGGCCGGGACATGGAATGGAGCCCCTCGTCCCCCAGAATTTGACCTTCATGAGTCTCCCCTGGAGATTTGCAGGAATGTCCGGGCACTCGCGATTTCTTCCGCCAAATCGCCCTCGAACGCCTCGATCTCGGCCTGGGTCAGACCGCTTGCGGCGGACAGGGCGGCAAGTTCTTCGGACTCCGGGGGCTCTCCCCCGGAGTTGCCGATACCAAAATGCTTGGCGCACGCGTCCGCCAGCCCCACCAGCGCTACCCGGTCCCGGTTTTTCGGGGCCGCGCAGTCCGGATCATGATGATGGGCCAGACAATCCTCAAGTACCGCGCCCAATCTCCACTTGCGACCGATGAGGCCGCCCGCCTGCATGTGGTCAAGACCAAAGGCAAGGCGTTCGCGCACGCACAGGCCAGGCTGCCCCGCAGAGCCGCCCAGGGCTTGTGCGTACTCGGCTGGATACAGACTGCTCAAGGGTATCTTGCCCAGGTCGTGTAGCAGCCCGCCCACAAAGCAGTCCCAGCACGCCTCCAGAGGCAGCTTCAGAACCAGGGCCAGTCGCCTGGCCGCGACGCCCGTGCCCAGGCTGTGCAGCCAGAAGTCTTCCATGGAAAAAGTCTTGTAGGCGCTCGCGTCGCCCATGACCTTGAGCACGGCCAGGCTCAAGACCAGATTCTTGACCGTGTTGACGCCGAGCATGACAATGGCCCGGGGCAAGGTCGTGACCGTACTTCTGTTGCCGTAAAAGGCCGAATTGACCAGCCGCAGCACCTGCCCCATGAGGACCGGGTCCAGGGCGATGACGCGGTTCAGATCAATGGCCGAGGTCTTTGGATTGTTGCAGATTTCAAGAACACGAGTCGCCGTAACGGAAAGGCTGGGCATCCTGGCGATATGCTCCTCGATGCGGCGGGTTGCTTCGGGAGCGACGGAAGAATCACCCATTCATGAATTCCTTGTATTTTCGTTCGCGCGCGAGGGACGGGAACGGTAACGACAAAAAAAACCGCAGCGTGGGTCAGGTCCAGATGAAATCGCCCGTTCCAAGGTCGCCGGCAGTCACGTCAGTAAGTTCGATCTGCATGTCAGCCCCACCGGCTCCGTCCGTATCGACATAGAGCGTTTCGCCAGCCAGCCTGGCCTCGCTGTTGCCATTGTTGCTGAACGGATCGGAGCCGATGTAGGCAAAGCTTCCATGCAACAGGCTGTGATCGAATTTGAGTTTGTCCTCCAGGGCATTGAAATCGTCGATCTCATCCCCTACGCCCAGGGCCGAATCCGAGACGCTCTTATAAAAGAAGATGTCCGCGCCGTCCCCGCCGCTCAGGTCGTCCACGCCAGCCCCGCCAATGAGTTCGTCGTTGCCGCCACCGCCGCTGATGGAATCGCTCCCTAGTCCACCGCTCAAATCGTCAGAACCCGCTCCGCCCAGCACCGTGTCATTGCCATCAAAACCGGCATAGTACTGGCCGCCCGCGGATACGCCTGCTCCCTCAAAAAACAGCGATTGCAATGCGGTCAGACCGCTGCCGTCAACGTAAACGCCGTTGGTCATGTGCGTGGTGTGCAAGATGCCGTTGTTATAATACACCGCGATTTCCCCTTCGCCGGGGCCGGACAAATCGTCCTGTTCCACATGTGCGGTTGCGACGATCTGGGAACCGAGATTAATGCGCGTCCCGGAAACATCGGTACCAACTTCGATAACATCAATGTACTCGATCGATGCCGAGGCCAAGTTGAAAGTCTGGTTCGTAAGAGAGGGGGCGATGCGCAGATAATCCCAGGTGAGCTGTTCTGCTGTGCCGTTAATGGTGTCGCCCGTGAGTTCCGAAGGAGCCGCGTAGACAAAATGGTCGGAACCGATGCCGCCGAGTAAAAAATCAGCCCCCCCTCCTCCGGTGAGAACATCACCACCCT
>Ga0265295_1009850_pt1 | contig 10086 bp, 12 predicted proteins | sample Munlansysbiofilm_FD_192503 | JGI IMG/M metagenome (GOLD analysis project Ga0265295, IMG submission 192503) | Leachate microbial communities from a municipal landfill in Southern Ontario, Canada - Methane capture system biofilm | ecosystem: Engineered > Solid waste > Landfill > Unclassified ...
CATGAAGATCACACCGCCTCAATCCGAACTTTGTCATCTCTGAAGAAAGACGTCCTGCCGCGGACAATGGCGTTTCAGGTCCCTATATTGCCATTCCAGGTCTTCCAACCATCGTACATGCTTCTCTAACATATCTGATTTCGGTAAGAGTTGCACGAATCTCCCAAGGAGTGTTAGTAGTTGCAGAATGACCACATATAGTGTTCAAAACTCCACTGACCAGAGTATCAACAACTCCTTCCTGAGCATAACTCTGCATCATTGCCGGGAATATCTCTTCTGAAACAGGTGCCCCGGTAGGCCCTCCCTGGATTATTGGCTTCTTCTTTGAGCCTATATGACGTGATTTGCACGAAACCTTCTCTTTTCCAGATCCTAATTTTACCTTTGTAGGAGCTCCTTTTAATCCTTCGAAAATCTCATCTTCAGAAATACTTAGGACCCTTCCTAGATTCGTATTATAAAAACCAGTGGAGACAAGCATCTCGATACCGGCCGCAAACAACCTGTCTGACAGATCATTATCTTCTGGAATTATGTTCATTCCAAAATTGATCTTGTACTTTTCTTTCATAAGCATGGCGTTCGTAGGCACTGTGACATAATCCCATGTATCTTCACGCACTTTTTTTCCGGAATTAAACCTATTATAGGACTCGAAGATATCAATGCGCCTGGATGCTGCCATATTTTGTCTAATCTCTCCCACCCTCATATATAGTTTATGGTCTTTCGCGCGTGTGTATCAATATAGGGTACGACCCGACGAACCATAATTTCAAACAAAAGATGTTGGTCCTCACGACGAATCGCATAAAAGCTTTCCAAATTGTTTTTAAATAAACATAATGAAAAAAGGTTCCCAGGAAACCTGCTCGAAGACAGATCTTTTTTGGAGGAAAATACATGCTTTTCGAGTGGTTTGCATAGAGCGTCCGAAGACGCCCTATGTTTTTGCCTCCTGGGCGGACAAATGTAATTCAGTGTTTGATATCGAGACCGGCATCGCGCAGTGTAGAGAGGGCTCTACCATAGACCTCTAAATACTCTTCGGTCGGCTTAACGGTCCTAACGTCGTAACACTCGCGGAAAGTCTTGCCTTCTGGAGCACAGGTGTAGTTCTTCTCGTAGCTTGAAACGAGTTTCTCGATGATCTCGTTGACATCTGAAACTTTCATTCCTGCTGCGGTCCTAGCTGCCTCACCCATGACTCTGGCTTCCATTCCGGTTGTCTTATCCAGAACAACACCTTTTGCGGCTGCAGATCCTGACAGAAGTTCTCTTCCTGATGCAGTATCTGTGATAGCCTGTGTAGCGGTTTCCAAAAGACACATCTCTGTGCATGGTCCAGCCATTGGGTAATACTGATTTGCAAGGAGCAGATCGGTGTTAGCATCAATTGCTGCTGCCGCATGGGCTGCAATCTGAAGTGTTTCTCTGGATGTCGTTATTCCCCATCTGATGTGGATAGGTCCGTCGAGATGGAAGTTTCCGCTGAACATAGCGAAAGATGCAAGCGTTGTTGCAACATCGCAGATTGCGGTCTCTTCTATTCCGCCAGTATATCCGCCGAAGATAGGCATCTGCTCGATCATAATGGTGTCGCCGTTGGCTGTCCATCCTGAGAGCATATTCAATCCGCACATATCCATTTTAAGCTCGTTGAGCTGTGAGCACTCGTGTGCATCTGTGATCCTGTGGCCGGCATTGTTCATGTCTGCTGCGAGACGTGCCGCTGCTGTCAGCGGAGTCTCGGGTCCCTAAACACCGAGTCCAGGTCTTCCGGCTCTGATACGGGCTTCTTTGGTTGCACGAAGCTCTGCCATTGTAGCGCGAACTTCATATGGTGTGTTTGCTTTTGCAGGGTGACCCTCGATGGTAGTCATTACACCGTCTACAAGATCGTCGATGACTGCTTCCTGAGCGTAGGACTGCATCACCTGAACGTAAATATCTTCTGATATTGGCGATCCGGTAGGTCCTCCCTGAATAATTGGCTTTACTGGACTATTTCCATGTCTGGGGTAGAAACGGGCAATATCCCTTCCTTCTCCCAAGATAATCTTGGTTGGAGTCTTCTTTATACCTTCCCAAACCTCTTCCTCTGTAACATGCATTACACGGCCGAGGTCTTGGCAGTAGTATCCAGTCGTGACAAGCATTTCAAGTCCGGCCTGGAACAAGTCGTTCATTGTCTTCTTATCCTCAGGAATTGTCTCCTTTCCGAAGCTGAGTTTGTATTTCTCTTTGAGAGCTGTCGCGTTCTGTGGTATGATTGTGTAATCCCAATCGCTCTCGGGCACTCTCTTTCCTTTTACAAATCTGTCGTATACATCTGTGATTCCAAGTGGTCTTGTTGCTACCATTCTAATCACCCCTTGATTAATGACTTCACAAGATCGACGATCTCTCCGCCTGTTGCGGAATATCCATCTGCTCCAATCTCATCGCACCATTTCTTACTGCATGGTGCTCCGCCGAAGATCGTCTTGTATGGTGCATCTGCTTCTTTAACCGCAATAACAAGTTCCCTCTGGGCTTCGAGTGTTGTGGTCATAAGCGCAGATCCTCCTAGAACCTGTGCATCGTGATCTTCTGCTGCATCGAGGAAATCCTGTGATGTCGCATCTGGTCCGATATCAATAACATTGAAACCTGCTCCACGGAGCATTGCACAACAGACGTTCTTTCCGATCTCGTGTATATCTCCTTCAACTGTCCCCATGACAACGGTTCCACGAAGTGCCCCATCACCTACAGTCATAATCGGTTCGAGGATCTTGAGTGCTGCTTCCATTGTTTTCGAAGCTGCAACTACTTGAGGAAGGTATATTTCTGCTCTATCGAATCTAATTCCAATCTGCTCCATTCCCCTTCCGAGTCCGAATTCAACGATTTCTTTAACATCGATCTTCTCTTCGATGGCTTTCTTTGTTGAATCCTGGGCCAACTTAATGTTCCATGTTTCAATAGCAGTTTTGAGATCTGCAAGTATCTGTTCTTTTGACATTTTCTTCCTCCGTTGATATCATAGTAATCTATCGAGAGATCGATAATAATACCAACCAAAAATAACCATGGCAACACAAATAGTCAACCAATTGACTTATATGCTATGTCGTAGGGTCTTTTTTGGCTCTAATAAAATATTGACATTCTTATATATATACTTGATGGTGTAAAAATTACAAACTATGAATTTAATATTTAAAACTATGTATTTTTACATAATCTGAATTAAATCTTTTGCATCTCAAAGAACCAAAGTTGAAATAGTATCGTATTCTTGAGCCCATTATACAGTGGTAAAAATGTTTTCACTCTTCGCCTGGTTTTGGATTATCCTTGGAGGACTCTTTGAACCCGTTTGGGTAGTATCAATGAAAAAATCCGAGAACTTCACGAAACCATTATGGACGGCTGCAACGATATTATTCATTGTCGTGAGCCCTTATTGTCTTTCTTTGGCAATGAAGGAAATGCCCGTCGGTACAGCTTATGCAATATGGACTGGAATAGGAGCGGTATTCACAACCATTGCAGGATTTGTTCTGTACAAAGAAAAAATTGAACGCAGACGCGTGTTCTTTATTTTTATCATAGTAGTTGGAGTAATGGGACTTGCGTTGGCTGAGGGTGTTTGAATGAATCCGTGGTTGATCATCATCATAGGCGGTGTATTCGAAACCTGCTGGGCAATTACAATGAAAATGTCAGAAGGTTTTACAAACATTATATGGACATTGATAACTTTAGGATTTATGGCCTGTAGCATCTGGTTGCTGAATAAAGGAATGAACTCTGGCAATATCCCGATAGGAAGCGGATATTCCGTTTGGGTAGGAATAGGTGCAGTTGGAAGCATAATCTTGGGAATCATCATCTACAAAGAACCTTTGACTCTTCTGAGGATGATATTCGCAACTGTCATAATCATAGGTATAATCGGTATCGAAATATCACATCATAATAGCATCTCTCCCAAAACCCCTCAATTCTAAACCAATCCTAAAATATGGATACAAAAAACCAACAAGTAAATATAATAAAACCCTAACGCAAATTATGGATCTTATCTCTATAGCACAAATAATAGTTGCAATAATATTGGTAATATTTGTCGCCATCTACATTCATTTTTGGAGAAAAGATAAATGCAACACTAAAAATAAAAAATGAGACCCGAGTTCTGAAACTTAACTATTTCATCAATATGCTATCATCATTTTTCATATGCCAAAAGTCAATCTGTAATCATACATCCCGACTTTGACATATTGTTATCGGAAGCATCCGCTCTTGATTTTGGAAACAGTATGATTTGACAATAGCCTCTAGTTCTGCTCCGCAGGAACCAAGGCTTCTGTTCTTACTCTATTTTACGTCGATTTATCCGGATTCTTCTTCGGATATTATGCAGAATGCCCTCAATATCGATGTATTCAAGCAATTGAAATTGTATATCACGAACTCTGTACCTATCATCCCATTGTGTTTGACCGAAAGTGTCAACTTCTGCATCGCATCAGAGATGAATTTCGTCGCCTTCCCGGAAGCTGGCTTTGCCAGAATACGTGTCACGGAGATGAGCGCCTGAACGAGAAAACCTATCAGAATACACCGTACACGCCGTTATCGGTCCATGTTCTGATGGGACGGATGCCGATATCAGATTTCATGGAAGAGAACAGCTTCTTCACACAGTCCTTGTCGCGGTACTTCTGACTGATCATTAACAGATCCAGATCCATATTCGACATCAAACAGAAGAATCCCTCCCTTCCGTCGATCGTGCGTTCGAGAATGTATGAACGTGCTTTCGCTTCCGTCATCTTGGTGAATTTAGTCTGCAGCGATATCAATGCTAAGATAAGATTGTTGCTTATCAAGAACTTCTTCTTGAGCTTCTTCCCTTTGTCCAGGTTCCCTGAAGCTGCACTGTTTCTCGATACTGCTTGTCGGCCTTCTTGCGCCTGGCCACCATATTTAGATCGTGCAGTTCCCGCGAATAGAAATAAGTAGTTCACCCTCGACGGATACCTCTTCTTCAGACAGTATTCGCCGCGTTCCGCGTCGATGCATCGCCATATATCCTCGGAAAATGAAGCGAACAATCTATAGTCCGATCTGCTCAGTTTCTTCCTTGTCAGGTCATGAAGAACGCCTCCGAAAGGATGACGCTGCCTATCGAAATAGATATATTCTCATTCGATCCAATCTGCCACGTTCCCTTTGTTCTATGTTTGTAAAACATGAAAGGACATCGGGAACGCCCTTTTCTACGCTGTCAAAAAACTCAGTTTTACACTATGTATTTATCTAAATTTATCAAAATCAGGTTGAAAGTATCTAAAATACAAATTATCCCGAGATGATTTTCACTATTGTAACCAATCTGTACGGAACAATATATTGTTGTTAGACGCGGATATTTGTTCTCTATTCAATCAATATTGTTAATGTTATAACTCCATATTTAAACGAGGACACTTTTTATTTTTAACCAGAACCTAAAGAATGAAACCCATCCTCAATTACTACCTATAAGTTTGAAATTGAACCCATCAAATCTACTCAAATTATGAAAAAAATAGATGGGAAGATTTTAACCTCCCCATCATAAATACTTTAATAAATGAAGTTAAACTTCTATTACACCATTATTCTTCTTCTGGACATAATACCAAACAGGTATAAACGCCAATAAGATAACAAACCCTAGTATCACTGGTAAGTAACCGTTGGACTGTACGTAACTCCAATACAACAAGCATGGGAACAAAACAAAGAACTGATAACAGACCAAGATTGCGATAACATATTTCCAAACACTGGGTGCATGAAAAGGCCTATCAAGATCCTTAAAACGGACATTTGTTCTTGTCTTCACGAATGCCGCGAGAGCAATTCCATTTGCAAGACAATATCCCATTGCGGATGCTGACAAAATCGTCATCGATGTACTACCATTTCCCTGTGCTGCACTAAATCCAATAATTAATATGAGTATAAGATTGAACACACTCACAAACAACATAGAATTAGTTGGCATTCCATTCTTATTCGTTCCTAAAAACCACTTGGGAAGGTTACCCTCTCCAGCCATTGAATGCAATGTCCTTGATGATCCGAGAAAACCAGTCTGAATAATCAGTACCATTGCAACAATTAACAGAATAAGTGCGAAATACTTTCCAATATCTCCGAACACAAATTGTGCAATAGGTGCGAGCGTTGCAGTTCCTGCTTCTGAAATACCTTCATATCCTAACGATCCATATACTATGGTGGACACGAAAAAGTACAAAATCAGACAAATAAATCCGCAACTAAACAATGCCTTAGGTACATCCTTTCCAGGATCCTTATATTCTGGTCCATATATAGCTGCTGTCTCCCATGCACAAGCACTCCATTGAGCCAGACCAAAACATCCAAAGAATATAGCAATATCTGTAAAGCTCCAAGTCCAATTCGGTCCTGTAAATTCTGTCGCAATGGTATCAAAGTGAAACATTCCTGTGGCCAAAGCTCCGAGAAGAATGATGACCATCGGAATAATAGACACAATTGCAAGAATTGTACCAATCTTTGCTCCACCTTCCAATCCACGTGATCCCATCAAATACATCGCTATAACAATAAGGACACCAACGACCATATTCAATCCAAGAGTCGTATATCCGTCGATATTCCAATTAAACATCGCCACGAGGTAATCACCGATCATCATTGTGAAAATAGCGACTACCGGAGTCCATGCAAACCAATAAGCCCATGCAGAGAAGGCTCCAATGAGTTTTCCTTTGTCAATATGGGTTTTCTGTGTATCTGACGTAAAAACAGTTTGGGCACATCCAGGTAATCCTGTTGCTTGAGGAAAAACGGTAACCATCTCACCATAAGCAAGATTTTGAACGAATCCCTGAAGAACAGATACTACCCAAACAACAATACAAAGTCCCCATACAAGAAGTGATACATCACCAATAGACGGCAAAATTAATAATGGAACACCGAGAGCAACAAACATCCCTTGTTTCCAACTCACAGTACGTGCCAATTGAGCATTTTCATTTTCTGACATAATAACACCTTTAAAAAAAAAGTAGAACGAATCAAAACACTGTATTTTTTAAATCCAGTATCCTTTGAAGATTCGTTCAATTTTGAAGTTTACCTCTTTGCAATCATCTGACGGAATTTCTCACAGCTATTGATCTTAATACCGAGAAGATCCTCAATATTCATTTTGGCTGCAATTCCTCTAGGCGCATTTGGTAACCCGGTGATTACTCCAATCTTAAGCTCTTCTCTGAGCTGCCTCATGATATATTCATCGCCAATCTCGAAATCCGAGACACCTAATTTCTTTGCAACATATTTTCTTGCGTCCTTGATCTTCATATTTTTATTGAATTGCATCCTTGCAACAAGATCCCCAGATGTCCTAATTCCTCCTAGTCCAGATGCCATTAAATGTGGGATAGCCATTCCGCATGGATCTCCCACTCCGACCTATACACCATCTACGCCAGCAACTTCAACCATAGCCTTGCTACATCTTGTTACGGCATCTATTGGTGCAGTCTCACACATTGGAATTCCACCGACACCCATACCCATGTTGACGTGTATCGGAATTTTTGCAACCTTTCCACATTCCCTTACAAATGTCACTGCACGTCCAAGATTCCATGCAAGGCTTTTTCCAGTATTGGTATTAACAACAGGTCCAAATACATCTGCTCCTGCCTTCTCAGCAAGTTTTACCTGCTGATGAGGGAACAAACCTGCAACAACCTTTCCATCATATTCAATACTTCCGTGGATTCCCATGACGCATTCTCCTGCCATTCCAAGAAGAATGTCTGCATCGGGACATGCTTTTCTCAGCTTCTCCACACCTTTAAATGTACCAACTACATCTGCATCTCCTGCAGATCCAGTTGTATCAAAATTGAATCCATCAGATCCTGCTGACATAATTCTCGTTGAAACAAATTCGATATCTCTAGCCATGTGCTCTGAAGCTTTTTCTGCCTGATCCATTGCCTCTTCAATCTTAAATTCTCTCATAAGATCTGCTGGATTTCCATATGGTCCGTCAGGTTTGTAATAAAGACCCATATTAGGCATTGCTCCATAGAAAAACGGTGCGACAATTTCGTTTTGAATCTCTTCCATTGTCTGCATCTCGTTAGAAATTACAGGCTTTACAGGTTTAATACTATAGTCTGCATGTGCTAACTCAAAAGTATCTGCACCCATTGCCCTCTCGTGAAGAAGCGCTGCCTCAAGCCTTCCCATATCGATACCATTTCCAGAATTCCCATTATCTCCAGTAAAGTCGAGCTGACCTATATCATATGTAAGAACTACTTCATGTCCGGGTTCAACACCCACAACTCTGTTCTTATCGCAAATAATATCTGCCAACTGCTCGATGAGATCAGAACTGAGGGCTTTAATAACCCCCATATCTGCTGCATCTGCCGACCCTAAATTAAGATCATCAATAACTTTAGACCTTGTCGTAACGACTCTGGATCCATCACCCATTCTCGTATAAATTTCAGACATTTGATTCACCTTGTGTTTATTTCTTTGGCTTTTCTAGTTGTCTCGCTTGCAGTTTCCCCGTAGATGTCTGCACCAATTTTATCGCACCATGCCTGTGTGGCTGGTGCTCCGCCAATCATAACTATTGTACTATCACGAAGTTTTGCATCTTTAAGCATCTGGATAACATCTTTCTCAATGACCATAGTTGTTGTCATCAATGCAGACATTCCACACATCTTACACCCGCCCTTAACTTCGTTAATAAAATCCTGCTTGGGAACATCTCTTCCGAGATCGTGAACATCAAATCCACCACACTGTAGCATTGTCGAACAAATTGATTTTCCGATGTCGTGAACATCTCCCTCAACTGTTCCCATAACTACCGAGACTTTGTTCTCCGTCTTTGTTCCAGCTTTAAGCATCTCAGGACCTAAAACCTCCATTGCAGATTTCATTCCTGCGGCTGCACTCAAAACATGTGGCAAAAAGAGTTTTCCTCTCTCAAATAGAACTCCTACTTCCGCCATTCCATCCCCGAGAGCATCGATGATCTCGGTAGGACTCATACCTGCTTTTCTTGCATCTTCAACTGCTGCCTGTATTCCAGGCACTTTATATGCAACCATTGCGTCATATAGAGCTTTTTTATTTTCTACCATTTTCTTCCTCCTTTTTTTTACAACTAGATATCATACCCATCTAGCTATATGGATGAATTATTGTTATAAGTATTTAAATTTATCTGTATATACATACATAGTATTATATATTGTTTAATGAAAAATGCAATTAGTTCTGTTTTTGGTATAATATAGTATTTAAAGTTATGTTTTATTGCAAAAAAAAACTTCTTTTATTAAATGTAACAAATATTATTCAAAAACGAAATTTTTAAATGTCTGGCTAATAAATAATCCAAACCATGATCTACAAAATTATTAAATAGTATAAAATTTAATAAAAACCAAATTTAGAAATTTAAATCTGCGCTTGCACATCATTTGGTACATATAGTGAATATATTTTTAACCCCTTATATTTAACTTATTCGCTTATATATAAATTAAGTCGAACATGAATCTAACAATTAGACTACACGTCTAGTCTTTTACAACCATACCTCTAATCACTCCAATCCACATAAACATACACCAATCAATAAACAATTCCAACAATTCAAATACGTTTATTTAATAATCGATAAAAACGATGCAGAAATCCCTTCCAATGATATAAAAATGAACGATTATATCAACAAAATTACATAATGGTTGAAAACACTCAAGTATTAACTCAGATAATACAGGCAACATGGACGAAAATAAAAGTACAGGACAGAAACTCGAAGAAAAGCTTCTGATGAAACCTGAAAATCTCGGAAATATCGATAATTCACTTTTAGATAAAGCTCAGGAATTTTGCGAACCATACAAAGAATTCTTAGAAAATAAAACAGAACGCGAAGTCGTTGATTACACTATACCTATTCTTAAAAAGAAAGGATTCAAGGAATTCCAA
>Ga0265295_1009852_pt1 | contig 10085 bp, 4 predicted proteins | sample Munlansysbiofilm_FD_192503 | JGI IMG/M metagenome (GOLD analysis project Ga0265295, IMG submission 192503) | Leachate microbial communities from a municipal landfill in Southern Ontario, Canada - Methane capture system biofilm | ecosystem: Engineered > Solid waste > Landfill > Unclassified ...
CAATCTCGGTATTCGGCGGAATTACGTCCCTGAAGCTGATCTCAAGGATAGCATCATCTGTTCTGTACCTGTAAGAGACCTCGGACTGAAAACAGCTCACAGCCCTGATTTCAAGGTCCTTGCAGTTTAACTCCAGTTTCTCAATGGGCTCATCCTTTGTCCTGACCCTGAGAACGGACTTCACATTCGTCCTGTCATCGTAGATATCAAACACAAGGTCCATGTGCAGGACATCAACCCTGAGTTCCCCGAAATCTTCGGGATAATATTTGTACAGCCTGTTATTCATAAAAGGTCACCGGGTAAAAGTTATGAGTGTTATGTTGTGGGATAGAAAAGGGTGAGGAGGGATTTAAAGGTGTAGTTTGGAGGAGAGGGGGAGAATAGTTATCGTTTATAAAGAACCTCAAGAAGATAATATTTACCTACTCAATTTTTATACTAAACTTTTTAAATCATAACTCACTTTATTTTTATTGCTTTTATCTATTATTGGGAAGGTAAGTAAATGAGTAGTGATCTCACTTTCATAACAAATGAAGAAAACAATAAGCTTGTAGATCGTTTTAATGTTTTAATTAAAGATTCTCAGTTTTTTGATTGTCTAGTCGGATATTTTTATACAAGCGGATTCAATTTAATTTCAAAATCATTAAGAAATACAGAAAGGATCAGAATATTAATTGGCATTGGTACTGATAAGGAAACGTTAAATTTAATCGGGGAGTCAAGGAAGTTAGTTCAAACAAAATTACAACTGTCGAGCAAAGAAACAAAAGAAGAATTCTCCTCTAGAGTCATAGAAGAAATGGAGACATCTGATGATTCTTTGAATGTTGAAAAAAGTGTTAATGAATTCATTGATTGGATTATAGCAAAAAAATTAGAAATAAGAGTATATCCAGCTGAAAAAATACACGCTAAACTCTATATCATGACTTTTAGAGAGGATGATCGTGATAGAGGTAGGGTGATTACTGGATCAAGTAATTTTACACAATCTGGATTAAGAGGAAATCTTGAGTTCAATGTTGAGTTAAAAAATAGTGTAGATCATGAATTTGCATTAAATAAATTTAATGAATTATGGGAAAAATCCATTGATGTTTCAGAGGAATACATTGAGACGATTCAGATCAAAACTTGGTTAAATAATGAAATAACGCCTTACGACTTATATCTCAAGTTTCTTTATGAGTATTTAAATGAAAAAATTAATCTTGACCAGAAAGAGATAACAAATCGCTGGCTTCCTCTTGGATTTATGGATCTTGAATATCAGAAAGATGCTGTTAGGGATGCAAAAGCTAAGCTTGATGAATATGGTGGTGTCTTCATTTCTGATGTAGTGGGTCTCGGGAAAACCTATATCTCGGCAATGCTGGCTCAGCAACTGGAGGGTGGCAACTTGGTAATTGCTCCCCCTATACTGCTCGATAGGAATAATCCTGGGTCATGGAAGAATGTATTTTTTGATTTTGGAGTCAATCAGACTTATTTTGAGTCTTTGGGTAAACTTGACGAGGCACTTAAAATCGATCCAGACAGATACAAAAATGTTTTCATCGATGAAGCTCACAGATTCCGAAATGAATCTACACAGATGTACGAAAAATTGTTTAAGATTTGTAGGGGTAAAAAGGTAATTTTGGTTTCAGCAACACCTTTGAACAACACACCTATGGATATTTTCAGTCAGATCAGGCTTTTTCAGAATGCTCATAAATCTACTCTGCCGAATCCAAAGGTGCGAGATCTTGAAAAATATTTCAAAAGCCTCCAGGGAAGACTTAATGGTCTAGACAGGCAGAAGGATAAGGAAGAATATCTCAAAATTGTTCAGGAAAATGCTGATGATATACGAAAAAATGTACTTTCATATTTAATGGTGAGAAGAACTCGAAACATAATTCAAAAATACTATGGAAAGGACCTTGAAAAACAGGGTTTGAGTTTTCCGAAACTTAACGATCCTACTCCAATAGTGTACAATTTTGATGCTGAACTGGACAAAATTTTCAGTAAATCTCTTGAACTGATAATAACTGAATTTAAGTATGCGAGATACACACCATTGCTTTACTTAAAAAGTGGTATCTCCAGTTTTGACAGTTTGTCTCAGCGTAATATGAGAGGTTTTTTAAGGGTATTGCTCGTAAAAAGGCTTGAGAGCAGCTTTTTTGCATTTAATATGTCTATAGGACGGTTCATCGACTCTTATAAAGGCTTTATCAATGAATACAAAAGCGGGAATGTTTATGTTAGTAAAAAACATATAAACAAAATTTTTGAGTATATCGAGAATAACGATGATGAAGCGATCAGTAAACTACTCGAAGAGGATAAAGCCACGAAGTACTCTTCAGCTGATTTCCAGGCTGATTTCTTCAAAGACCTTGAGCACGACCTCAAGATTCTTGAAAATATTCGGGACATGTGGAAAGATCTGAAAACCGATCCAAAAATAAAACTTTTTATTAAACTCCTTTCTGATGATCCAATCCTTAAAAATAATAAATTAATTGTATTTACCGAATCGAAAGAAACAGCAGAATACCTTGAGGAAAACCTTAATCCCAAATTCGAAAATAAAGTTTTGGCTTTTTCAAGCAATTCCAAAGAGTCAGATAGAGCGAAAATCATCAATAACTTCGATGCAAAATCCAAGGAAAAAAAGGATGAATACAGAATCCTTGTAACAACTGAGGTTTTATCTGAAGGAGTAAACCTCCATCGCTCCAATGTTGTTATAAATTACGATATCCCCTGGAATCCGACTAAGCTTATGCAGAGGGTTGGAAGGATCAATAGGGTCGATTCAAGTTTTGAGAATATCTATACTTACAACTTTTTCCCTGCTGGCCCAATAAACGAAAATATTAGCCTGAAAGAAGCGGCTGAAGCTAAAATAAAGGCTTTTATCGAGATGCTTGGTGCGGACTCAAAATTGCTTACAGATGAAGAAATAAAGTCTCATGAACTTTTCTCCAGATTAAATTCGAGTAAGGCTCTAAGCGGAGAAGACGCAGAAGATGATCCTGAATTGGAATACCTTACTCTATTGAGAAATATTAGGGACAAGGATAAAGAGTTGTTAGCTAAAATTAAAAACTTGCCAAAGAAAGCAAGAAGCGCAAAAAAATATGAAGCTGAAGATCATGGATCAAATACGGTAATCACGTTTTTGAGAAAAGGAAAAGTAAAAAAAATTTATCTCTCTGCACTTAGTTGTTGTGATGAAGATATATGTTCCAACGAAATAGATTTTCTTGAAGCCGCTGAAATTCTGAAAACAGAAGAAAATACAAAAAGAGAAAAACTTGATCCTGAATTTTACAAATGCCTGGAATCCAATAAAAAAGCATTTGATAATGTTTTCTCGATTGAAGATATAACCTCATCAAAATCCAGCAGAGGAAAAAGTAATGAAAGCAGTTTAATAAAACAAATCAAGTCAATCCAAAAAGCTCCAGAATTTATGGAAGAGGATGAAGAATATCTTGCAGATGTGCTGGATCTTCTGAAGGAAGGTTCAATTCCAAAAAATACTATCAAAAAGATACTAAAAGAAGTAAAAAGCGAAACAAATCCGCTAAAGGTCGTTTCTGAGATAAGGAAAGAGATTACTGAGGAGTACTTTAAACCAGTTGCGGTTTCTGGACCCATTGACATGAGAGGGCCAAAAGAAGTAATACTCTCCGAATATCTTATTGCAAGTGAATAAATGGGCTAAATTCAAAGTTATTCTGAAAGGTGAAATCCCTATAATATTGGAATATAGTTGGGGTATAGTAATGGATAAAAGAAATGCAATATCTCTTTTAGATGAAACGTTCGATAATCCGTACGATCAGACTCATTTTATTAATTTCATAAAAGAGCTTTTTAATGATTTTGATGTTTCGGAAAAAAAGCATCTTATACCGGAAGTATATCAGGAATATATTCTTGGAGAAAAGTACAGAGATGGGACATGTTATTACCAGGAATTTGGCGAATATACCGATAATTCAAGAAAAGTAATCGATGTACTTGCCATTAAACTCAAGCGTTCAAGTTCTGTTGAAAGAGCAAGAACGATGCAGCGTAATTTTGTAGCAAGACATCTTGCTGATAAAAACAAAGATGCGGCTCTAGTGGCTTTCTATGGAGAAGATCCTGAAGACTGGCGTTTTTCTTTTGTTAAAATGGAATACCACCGGGAAAAGACAGATTCTGGAGTAAAAATTATCAAAGATCTGACTCCTGCAAAGCGTTATTCCTATCTTGTGGGATTGAATGAACCAAATCACACCTGTAGAAAACAATTTCTTGATCTCATAATGGAGGAAAGCATAAATCCTTCACTTGATGAGATTGAAAGCGCTTTTAGTGTCGAAAAAGTAACAAAAGAATTCTTTGATAAATACAAGGAATTGTATCATGAACTCAGAGAATGCTTGGATAATGTTCTTGAAAAAGATCCACGTGTAAAAAAAGACTTCATTGAAAAAGACATTTCGACGGATAACTTCGCTAAAAAATTACTTGGTCAAATAGTTTTTCTGTACTTCCTCCAGAAAAAAGGATGGCTGGGTGTTGAAAGGGACGAAATTACGGGAAAATTTAAGGATTGGGGGACTGGAAATAAGAAATTCCTCACAAAGCTTTTCAAAAAAGAAATCGTCCCTTATAATAATTTCTTTAAAGAGGTCCTAGAACCTCTTTTCTACACAGCTCTGGCATTTCCAAGAGATGATGACTATTACACCATCTTAAGTTTCAAGTGCAAAATCCCCTTCCTGAACGGAGGGCTTTTTGAACCAATTGAAGGATATAACTGGAAGGAAACCGAGCTTCTGATTGATAATTCTATCTTCGAAAAAATCATAGAGACTTTTGATGAGTTCAATTTTACCGTCAAAGAAGACGAACCCCTTGAAAAGGAAGTTGCTGTTGACCCTGAAATGCTAGGGAAGGTTTTTGAAAACTTACTTGACGTAACGGATCGAAAATCGAAAGGTGCATTCTACACTCCCAGAGAAATTGTCCATTATATGTGCCAGCAAAGCTTGATAAATTACCTTGAAACCAAAACAAAAGAAGAAGACGTAGATATCTCAGTTGAAGATCTTGAGAAATTCATTCATTTCGGGGAATCTTCTACCTCTGAGGATCAGCGTTATATGATGGAAATTCAACGCTATAAGTTGGAAATCAAAAAACTGTTTAATGAAAATTCCTCTGATAAAGCAAGAAGTATATCGAAAAGAGAAAAACAGATTCAGGACAGAATTAGTAAACTAACTTTACCAGTTTCAATTGTCAAAAAGAGAGAGCTTATTGACAAATGGCTTGCAGAAATAAAAGTAGTAGATCCAGCTGTCGGTTCCGGAGCTTTTCCTGTAGGTATGATGAATGAGATTGTGAAAGCAAGATCTATCTTAACCGTTTTCTATGACGATAATATCGCCGAGGAAAGGACAAATTATAATCTGAAAAGAGAAACAATTGAAAATTCATTATATGGGGTGGATATTGATCCTTCAGCTGTAGATATTGCAAAACTTAGGTTCTGGCTTTCCTTGATTGTGGATGAAGAAGACATTAAAAATATCCAACCACTACCAAATCTTGACTACAAGATCATGTGTGGAAACAGTTTGCTTGAAGAATTTGAGGGAATAAAACTTTTTAATGAGAGTTCAATAAAGAAACAATCAAAAATAGAAGAATTCTCAGAAATGAGTAGTATTCAGAAAAAATTGAGGGAGTTAAAAGGCCTACAGAATGAGTTCTTTAACGAACAGAGAAAATATCAAAAGAAAAGTTTGAAAGTAAAAATTGATAATATTGAATGGGAACTCATAGAAGAAACCCTCAAAGAAAGTGATAACGAATTATCAATCAAAAGACTCGATAAATATGAGAAAAGTAAGTCTAAACCATTTTTTATATGGAAACTTTATTTTTCTGAAGTTTTTCTTAGAGAGCGTCCTGGTTTCGATGTGGTCATTGCAAATCCGCCTTATGTTTTGTTACAAGATGAAAATAAAGATCCGGCTTTTATTGACTCAGTAAAAAGGAATTATGAAACTGCAAGTTATAAAATCGATTTATACCATCTATTCATCGAAAAAGGAATTGAATTACTAAGGGAAAGAGGAAGCATTTGTTATATCACCCCCTCAAATTTCGTTTCAAATAACTATTGCCTTAAATTACGAAAATACATTGTATGTAACTTAAAACTACAAAAATTAATGTTTTTTGAAGATGATGTTTTTGAGGCAAATGTAAATAATTTGATTCTATTAGGTAGAAATGAAAAAAATGATGACTACGGTATTACATTTTATAGAGCAAATTTAGAAGGCAAAAAACTAAATTACACTGTGATTGATGAAAAAAATGTCTCAAATCTGGATAAAAATACATACTTGTTAATCCCTTTAACTAATTTGTCAGCTGAGGCCATTTTAAATCACATTGAGAAAAATGGTACATCATTACTAAATCTTGCTTCAGTAAACTTTGGTATGCAACTTAGGGACAGAAAAAAATTCCCTACTGATGTAGTGAAATACGATGCTTCAACCTCTTTATCCAAATTTCATAAAAGATGTTACACAGGGAAGGACATCACAAAATATCGAACTGAATATAATAATTTATATTGTTATTTTAATCGCGAAGCTAAAAAAGGCGGATGTTGGGATGAAAATGTTCATTTTAAAAGCAATAAGTTGCTAGTAAGGCAAATAGGTAAGTTTCCTACAGTTTCAATTGACTTATTTGGTTATCCGGTTCTTAACACGGCCTTTATGATTGTAACTAATGAAAATGTAGTTTCTGAAAAAGCACTACTAGGAATTTTGAATTCAAGCGTTATTAAGTTCTATTGGGTTAATAGATATGGAGACAATAGAAGTAAATTCCCAAAAATTAAGGGGGAATACTTAAAATTATTGCCTATAGCTTGCAACAATGATATGTCGGCTATAGAAGAAACTGTTGACAATATTCTCAATATCAAAAGTGATGAATATTCAAACGAAGACCCCGAAAAACAATCTCAGGTCACACTTTTGGAAAAAGAAATTGATCAATTTGTCTACAGATTATATGATCTGACATCTGATGAAATTGAAATTATTGAAAATTCCAATCTTGATTACAATTAATCAATAGGTAGGATTATATCCCCCCTTTTTTCATTTATTTACTAACTAAAAGATTAAGATGTGTGAAAACTATGTCTAAACTCGAAATGGATGCTGAGAAGGATAAGACTACAAAGAACTTTGATCGATTTAAATTCGACAATGGAAACATTAGTGGAAGTGTGTATATTCCAAAGGGTGCAAATAAGGTAAAGGTTACAATTGAGTATGAATAACTAAAAAGGTTCGTTCTAAAAAGGGATGCAGATGGGTAATATAAACTGTGATAAGTACAGGCCTTCTGAGGGCAGAATTTGGTCTGTAATATTCAATCATCCATTACGCTTGAACTCAAGTGGAAAAAAGGGTAGATGGACAAGAAGAAGTCTAAAAACAGTTGATTCCAAGACTGCGGATAAACTTATAGATGAAATGAAAGACCTGCTTTCAAATGAAGAGCTTTGGAGAGGAGAAGACGGAAGATTCAAAGCTGAAAAAATGTATAGTCGGGTCATAACATCTGCATTCTACGATTCCATTTATCCTGAAGTTAATGGGAGTGACTCTGCTCCAATTCGCGAGAATCTTTTACCTTTACCTTCTTCTGACGATGATTACAACAAAGTTCTTTTTGTAGGTACAACTGGAGCAGGAAAATCCACTCTTTTAAGGCAACTGATAGGTACGACCTCCGAAAACTTTCCGTTAACTACAACGGGAAAGGCAACGGTTTCAGATCTGGAGGTCATTGTTGCAAAAGGGAATTATAAAGCAGCAGTGACATTTTTTACAAAGGGTATGGTAGAGGCTTTCGTTCAAGAGTGTGTATATAATGCACTGCTTAAAGCAATGAATGAAAAGGATAAAAAGAAAATATTCGAAGAACTATCTGAAAACAAAGATCAGACATTCAGATTGAAATATATAATTGGTAATTATCAAGATAAAACTTTTGATAAAAAACCATTGTCCTTTTTTGGTGACGATGAACATGGCTCTGTGGAAGAATGCAAAGCTTCATCAAATAATGAGGAACTTAAACCAAATAATGTGAACCAATACCTTGATAGAATAATTCAAATTTCAAACGAATTTAAAAAAACAGTTCAAGATGAAGAAGCTAATTCCACAGATAAGAATGAAAAAAGCGGTCTGGATTCAGAAGATCTTCAAAAAATGGTCTATGAAGACAAAGACTTCAATACCCTTGTTCAGGATATCATCAAAGATATTGAATCACACTTTGAACTTATCAATGGAGGTTTTTTACGGCTAAGTGAAAAATGGCCTCTATATTGGGAATTTGAAACGGATAATAGAATAGAGTTCCTTGAGTCCCTACGTATATTTTCTGCAAATAGCTACAAAATGTTTGGGAGTCTTCTTACGCCAGTAGTTCAGGGAATGAGAGTTCAGGGACCATTTTCTTCAAATATTCTGAAGGAATGTCCAAAGATTGTATTTATTGATGGACAGGGGTTGGGACATACTGCAGAATCTGCTCAAGCTCCCTCCATCCCTCAAAAACTCGAAAACATGTTCGATATTGCTGATGTGGTTCTACTGGTGGACAACGCAGTTCAACCAATGCAGCACTCTTCTCTCACTGCACTAAAAAGGGCTGTTGCTTCAGGATATACAAATAAACTCATTATTGCTTTCACTCATTTTGATTTAGTTGAAGGAGATAACTTTGAAAATATCAATGATAAAAAGACGCACGTTTATAATTCTTTAAGGAATGGTCTATCGGAAATTGAAAAAAACATTGGATCTTTTATGGTTGAACGTCTTGGGAGTGAATTAAGTAGTCACTGTTTATTCCTTGAAAATCTAAACAATAAAGATTCAGAACTTCAGGACAGTACGAAAAAGCAACTTAACTATCTGTTTAATTTCTTCAAAGAAAAAACTAAAACTTCTTGCATGGCAACCTCGAAGCCACATTATGATGAAAAAATATTTTATGATGAAATATACTCATCAATCGAAAAATTTCGCATGATGTGGGATATGCGTTTTTCAGGGATGGCTGCAAGGAGATATGAGTCTGCTTTTGACATTTATGGAGCAAAAAAAGAGCATTGGACTCGAATTAAGGCACTCAATCGAAGGATTGCTGAATTCGGTACTACTGAATATGACTATTTGAGGCCCGTGAGTGAATTAAAAAGTTTTATTAGCGAACAAATTTCCTGCTATCTTGATAATTCTCTTAAATGGGGGATTAAGGAACCTGCAGAAGAGGAGAAGTTAAAGTTTACAGATGCCATTAGAAGAAGCATATCAAGAACATTAAATGATGACATTCAGAGAAAAATGATCGACGAACATATGAGTTACTGGATACAAGCTAACAATTATAGTGGAATGGGATCTACAAAATTGAGGTCAAGGGACATTGATTTGATTTATGATCAAGTTTCACCCTTGATGAAGACATCTGCAAATTGGCGTGAAATAGCTACATATATTAAGTCTATTGTTGATGACTCTATTGATTCGGTTTATAAATCAATTATGGAGCAATCGCTAAAAGAACCAGATGAACCTTCTAATTTCATCCATGAGGGTATAATACTAAATCCTTCACTAATATGTGATTGATTTCGAGAGTGAAATTCCCACTCTAATTTGTATGCAGACTTTCTATCTGTAATTAAGAACGTAAAATTAAGATGCAGATTGTAAAAAATAAAACCTGAGCAACAAATACTTCTCACTCAACTTCAACGTTAAGTGTAAAGTTCTCCTCAGTTCCGGTCATATTCTCCCAGGGCCTCTTATATATTCCATTCACCTGCTGGCTGCCCAGACTCACGGCTTCAATAGTCCATGAATGAGTTCCCGGCACACCAACCTGACCTTCGGGAGCCTGGTCCTGGGTATATCCGTCGCTGAGAATATCGAGTCCTTCACTCACGTTGAGTTCCCAGGAATAGC
>Ga0265295_1009853_pt1 | contig 10085 bp, 7 predicted proteins | sample Munlansysbiofilm_FD_192503 | JGI IMG/M metagenome (GOLD analysis project Ga0265295, IMG submission 192503) | Leachate microbial communities from a municipal landfill in Southern Ontario, Canada - Methane capture system biofilm | ecosystem: Engineered > Solid waste > Landfill > Unclassified ...
GGCCGAGTACATGGCGGGATCCGTGTACGTGGAGGGCCTGCTCATCGGTGTCGTGAACATCGACAAGATACTGGAACCCATCGGTGAGTCGCGTGACGGGAGAGCATCATGATCAAAGGTTTGATCGAGAAGAGCAGAAGCAGCTTCCTCGTGAAGTACACGCTCATGAGCCTCACCATGGTGGCGCTTGCCAACGCGGTGCAGCTCATCGCGGCGTGGTTCATCCTCGGCGATAGTCTTGCCGACGCCGAGGGCATCATCGGCAAGGTCGTGGCCATCGTGGCGATCTTCATCGCCACCCTTGTGCTCCTCGCCATCGTCCAGTCGGCCCTGGGACGCCGGATGATGGCGCCACTGACCGCTGTCGTCGACAGCATCAAGCGTGCTTGTCAAAGCGAGATCGGACACAAGGTCACCGCCGATTCGCGTGATGAGTTCGGCATCCTGTCCCGCTCGTACAACCAGCTGCTCGACCTCATCATCTACCTGCTGAGCCAGATGCAGGACTCGTCCTCACGGCTCGCCGGCACATCGAACGAGATCCTCTCGGCCACCGAGCAGCAGGCCTCGGGCGCCGCGGAGCAGGCCGCTTCGATCAGCGAGACCACCGCGACGATGGAGGAGCTCGCCGCCACCTATCGCCAGATCGCCGAGAACGCCAACCAGGTCGTCAAGATGGCCGAGGCATCGCTCGGCAGCGCGGAGAACGGCCAGCAGTCGGTTATGAGCACGCTCGGCTCGATGGAGCAGATCAAGGCGCGGGCGCAGGCCTCGGCAGGCAAGATCCTGCAGCTTGGTGAGCGTAGCCAACAGATCGGTCAGGTGCTCGTGATGATCAACAGCATCGCCGACCAGACCAAGATCCTCGCGCTCAACGCCGCCATCGAGGCCGCTCGCGCGGGCGAGGCGGGCAAGGGCTTCAGTGTCGTCGCCGTCGAGATCCGCAAGCTCGCCGAGTCGGTCGTGCAGTCCACCGCCGAGATCGAGACGATCATGACCGAGATCCAGAGTGCGGCGAACGAGCTCGTCATCTCCACCGAGCAAGAGCTCAAGCAGGTGGAAAGCGGTGTCGACCTCGCGCAGTCGACCGGTGACAGCTTCGAGTCGATCCTCGACACCATCGAGCAGACCACTTCAGCGGCGAAGGAGATCTCCGCCGCCACACAGCAGCAGCGCAGCGCGACCGAGCAGGTCGTGAAGGCGATGCGCGAGGTGGCCTCCGTCGCCCAGCAGACCGCGGCCGCATCACGGCAGGTCGCCGGTGCCGCCGAGCAGCTCACGTCGCTTGCGAATGAGTCGAAGCAGATCGGCTCGGCGTTCACGATCGTCAACTAGCACGACGGAGTCCTGCCCGAAGGAGACGACATGGTCGAGTTCGACCGCTCGGCGTTCATAGCCAAGTTCCAGGAGGAGGCCACCGACCTCCTGCAGAGGCTCAATGAAGGGATCATCACGCTCGAGGCGGAGCCGGGCAACCGGCCGCTCATCGATCAGTGGTTGCGCGATGCCCACACGCTGAAGGGCTCTTCACGCATGGTCGGGCTGATGGAGATCTCCGATATCGCTCACCGTATGGAAGACATCATGGTGAAGGTGCGCGATGGCGAGATGCCGTACACACCCGACATGACCGACAGCTTCTTCGAGGCGCTCGACGCCGTGGTCTTCCTCGCCGAGAACGCGGGCAAGCCAGCCGCATCCGAGTTCGACATCGACGACCTCACCTCGCGCCTTGCGGGGCTCGCCGCCACCGGCGTTCCGCAGGCCGCTGGCGTTGCGCCGGAGCCTCCGGCGACAACCCCGGTGCCGAGCGCTCCGGAGCCGGCCGCGGCAGCCTCGGAGTCCGACGATCACCCAAGCCCGGAGGAGCTGGAGGTGGGCGTCGATGAGGACGAAGACATCCACCCGGATGACGACGAGGCGGCCGCCGATGATGAATCGGCGCAGTCGGGCGAGACGAAGCCGGCGCGGCAGGGCGAGAAGCTGCAGGCGAAGACCCAGGCGACGGTGCGGATCAGGACGAGTCAGGTCGATCGTCTGCTCAACCTCGTGAGTGAGGTCGTCATCTCGCAGATCAAAGACGAACAGCGCGTGCGCGATTTGCGCATGACCGCGGGGCTTTCCGTTGAGATGCAGCAACTCTGGTCACGACTCCGCTCGACGATGTCGATGCTGCCGATCGACGAGCAGAACATGCTCGATGCCGACATGAAGATCTTCGACGAGCTGCTCGGCTCACAGCGCCGCTCACTCGGCTCGATCGCCAAGGCGTATGCCGATGACACGTCACGGACATCGGCTGTGGTCAGTGATCTGCAGGAGCAGGCCATGGAGTTGCGCATGCTCCCGGTGAGCACCGTCTTCAACACCTTCCCGCGGGCGATGCGCGACCTGGCGCGGCAGTACAAGAAGGACGTAGAGCTGTTCATCGAAGGCGGCGACACCGAGCTCGACAAGAAGGTGCTCGAGGAGATCAACGACCCGCTCGTGCACATCATGCGCAACGCCGTCGATCACGGCATCGAGCCGGCCGCGGAGCGGGTTGCCGCCGGCAAGCCGGCGAAGGGCACGATCAAGCTGTCCGCGCGACAGGAGGGCGATCACATCGTGATCGAGGTCTCCGACGACGGTGCGGGCATCGACCCCGCGCGCGTGAAGGCGGCGGCGATCCGCAAAGGCTATCTCACGGAGTCCGAAGCGAAGTCGATGAGCGACCGCGAGGCGCGCTACCTCATCTTCGAGAAGGGCTTCTCGACCGCCGCGATCATCACGGAGATCTCGGGCCGTGGCGTGGGAATGGACGTGGTGCGCGAGTTCGTGGTCGAGCGCCTGAAGGGCTCCCTGGACGTCGACTCTGAGTTGGGTCAGGGGACCCGGTTCCGGCTCACGATCCCACTCACACTCGCGATCATCCGTGCGCTGCTGCTGCGCGTGAGCGGGCAGACCTTCGCCCTGCCGACCGCATCGGTGGAGGAGACGGCGCGCGTGGAGCCCTCGGAGATCATCAAGGTCGAAGGTCACGAGGTGATCAGGCGGCAGCGCCGCACGATCCCGCTCGTGCCGCTCCGGGACGTGCTCGGCCTGGACGCGATCGAAAATGATGCCGAGGGCGGCAAGATCCCGGTGGCCACGCTCGCGTTCTCCGGGCACCGGCTGGGGCTCATCGTCGACGCGTTCGTCGGCGAGCAGCAGATCGTCATCAAGACCCTCGGCACACATCTGAAGCGCGTGGACAACGTCGCCGGCGTCACGATCCTCGGCGCTGGTGAGGTAGTGCCGATCCTGAACGTGCCCGATTTGATGACGAGCGGTCGTCAGCTCACGGGGGCCCGCATGCGCAGGACCGGGCAGGTCAAGGAGAAGCAGGCGGGACCGAGCAAGATCCTCATCTGCGAGGATTCGTTCACCACGCGGGAGCTCGAGCGGTCCATCTTCGAGGCGGCAGGGTACGACGTTGAGACGGCGACCGATGGTGCGATGGGCCTGGCGCGACTGCGTGAGGGGCTCAACCCCGATGCGGTCGTCACCGACGTGCAGATGCCGAACATGACAGGCTTCGAGCTCACCAAGGCCATCAAGTCCGATGAGACGCTGGCGCACATACCCGTCATCATCGTGACCTCGCTCGAGCGAGACGAGGAGAAGGCCGAGGGTATCAACGCGGGTGCCGACGCGTACATCACCAAGTCCGTGTTCAACCAGGACACGCTGCTGGAGACGGTCGAGCGGCTCATTCGATGATCCTAGGGGGGACACGTGGCAGACAGGGCCGAGGGGGAACCGATACGGGTCGTCGTCGCTGACGATTCTCCGGTGGCGCGGGAGATGCTCACGCAGATACTCGCGAGCGATCCGGGCATCGAGGTCGTGGGGACGGCCGTCAACGGCGAGGAAGCCGTCGACGCCGTGTCGCGCCTCCGTCCTGACCTCGTCACGATGGACATCCACATGCCCAAGATGGACGGGCTTGAGGCCACCGAGCGCATCATGGCGTACACACCGACCCCGATCCTGGTGGTCTCCTCATCGGTGTATGGCGAGGGGATGGGGCGGGCGTTCGACGCGCTCGCCATCGGTGCACTGGAGGTCATCAAGAAGCCCGAGCCCAAAGACTGGGCGGCGCTCGATAACATCGCGCGGGAGATCATCCGGACAGTGAAGATACTCTCCCGGGTGAAGGTGATCACCCACATCCGGGGCAAGCGCACACAGGTGCATGGAATGTCGCCGGCCGAGAGACCCGGGCGCGACCGCAGCGGCCGGGTGGGCCTGATCGCGATCGGCTCGTCGACCGGCGGCCCCACGGCGCTCCTGAATGTCCTCGCCCGCCTGCCGCAGGACCTTGGCGTTCCGATCGTGGTGGCACAGCACATAGCCGAAGGCTTCGTGCCCGGTCTAGCGTCGTGGCTCGATTCCGGCTCGAAGATAAGCGTGGTCCCCGCAGCCGATGGCGATGTCATGCGTCCGGGTGTCGCCTACATGGCCACGACGGGTAGCAACATGGAGGTGGACGGGATGACGCTCCGGTTCACCAAGCCCAAGCCGGGGCAGCTGTACATCCCGTCGGCCGACACGTTGTTCGAGTCGGTGGCCACGAGCTTCCACGGTCGCGCCATCGGCGTACTGCTGACGGGGATGGGGGCCGACGGGGCCGTTGGACTCAAGGCCCTGCACGACCGCGGGGCCAGAACGATCTGCCAGGACGAGCTCTCCAGCACGGTGTGGGGCATGCCCAAGGCCGCTATCGATCTTGGCGCCGCCGACATGGTGCTACCCGTGCACGAGATCGCCGGAGCGGTCGAGGAGATCATGGCGGGTGCCTGAGTCGGCCGGCACGCCTATACTCGGTACCATGCGAGAGCGTCCCATCGGCATATTCGACTCCGGTCTCGGCGGACTCACGGTCGCCGGGGAGATCATGCGCGCCCTTCCGGGCGAGAGCATCGTGTACCTCGGCGACACCGCACGCTGTCCGTACGGGCCGCGTCCGCAGCACGACGTACGCGAGTTCGTGCTGCAGATCGGCCGATGGCTCTCACTGCGCGACGTCAAGCTCATCGTCGTGGCGTGCAACACCGCCACCGCGGCCGGGCTCGCGCTGGCGCAGCGCGTATTCGACGTCCCGGTGGTGGGCGTAGTGGAGCCGGGCGCGCGGGCCGCCGTCAAGGCGACCGCCAATCGCCGTGTGGGCGTCATCGGCACGGTGGGCACCATCGAGTCGGGGGCGTACAGCACCGCCGTGCGTGCGCTCGACGCGGGGGTCACGGTGTTCTCCACGGCCGCGCCGCGCTTCGTCGATCTCGTGGAGCAGGGACTCCGCCTCGGCGATGACTCTCTTGAGGAGTGGCTGGCCCGGATGGGCGATGTCTACATCCGCTCATCGTTCTACGAGATGGCGCGCGACTATCTCGACCCGCTCAAGCGCAGCGGCGTGGACACGCTCGTGCTGGGATGCACGCACTACCCGCTGCTTCAGGCTCCGATCCAGCAGGTGATGGGGCCGAAGGTACGGCTCATATCCTCGGCGGAAGAGACCGCCCGCGAGGTGTCCGATGCCCTGATCGCTCGTGGTCACCTTGCGGACGGTACGGGCCGCACCGAGCTGTTCGCCACCACCGGTGATTCCGCCGAGTTCGCCGGGCTCGGCGCCCGGATTCTCGGCCGCCAGCCCGAGCGCGTGGAGCACGTGGCGCAGGTCGAGCTCGAGGCGCTTCTTGACGGCGAGCTTGCTGCTGCCCTCACGAGGTACGAAGAGGAGATCGCGTGAGGCTCACGGTCCTCGGCAGCGGCGCCTCATACCCCGCACCCGGGCGCGCGTGCGCCGGGCACCTGGTACAGGCGGGCTCGACGTCGGTGCTGCTGGACTGCGGCAACGGCGTGGTGTCGAACCTCGGCAGGGTGATCGACCCGGTCACGCTCGACGCGGTCATCATCTCCCACGGTCACATCGATCACTTCGCCGACGTGTTCGCACTGCAAGCGGCGTTGCGGTACGCGCCTGCCGGTCCCGTCCCTCCGGTGCCGCTGTGGCTTCCGGACGGTCTGTTCGGTCGCATGCAGGCTCTTCTCGGCGACAGGGGCGCGCGCGAACTGGACGAGGCGTTCCTGGTCCACGAGGTCGCCCCCGGCGGCGCCATCGGCATCGGCGAGCTGTCGATCATGGCATACCCCGTGGAGCACGCCATGGGCGCGTGCGCGTTCGTGATCGAGGGCGACGGCGTGCGACTGTGCTATACGGGCGACACGCGTCTCGGCGACGCCGTGCGCCGTGCCGCCGCGGGCGCCGGCACGATCCTCGCCGACGCGACGCTTCCCGAGGAGTTCGCCGGCCGCGCTCCGCATATGACGCCTGCCGAGGCGGGCGTGCTCGCTGCCGACGCGGGGGCGAGCACGCTCGTGCTCACCCATCTGTGGCCCACGGTCGATCGGGAGCAGGCGCTCGCCGAGGCCCGTTCGCACTTCGGCGGCCGTGTTATCGTGGCAGACGAGCTCACCGCTCTCGACATCGACTGAGGAGGAGACCGCCTGTGGGCCGAACGTCCGGCCGCGCGAACGACGCGCTGCGACCCATCACCATCACGCGCCGCTACCTGCGGCATGCACACGGTTCATGCCTGTTCGAGCTGGGCGACACGAAGGTGCTCTGCGCCGCCACGTTCGCCGACTCCGCACCCGGTTGGCGGCGGGGGAGCGGCCTGGGATGGGTCACCGCGGAGTACTCGCTCCTGCCGGCGTCCACGCACACTCGCAGCCGTCGGGAGGTCAGCATGGGCGCGCCGAGCGGGCGTACCCACGAGATCCAGCGGCTGATCGGCCGGTCTCTCCGCACGGTGGTGGACATGCGCTCGATGGGCGGGGAGTGCACGCTCAATCTCGACTGTGATGTGATCCAGGCCGACGGGGGCACCCGTACGGCGGCCATCACCGGCGCGTATATCGCGATGATGGACGCATTCGCCACGTGGCGTGAGGCAGGGCGCATCTCCGACATCCCCGTGCTCGACAACGTGGCCGCGACCTCGGTGGGCGTGGTGGATGGCGTGGCCCGTCTCGACCTCGACTACAGCGAGGACAGCATCGCCGAGGTCGACATGAACGTCGTGTGCGATGGCAAGGGTCGCTTCATCGAGGTGCAGGGCACCGGCGAGCGTACGCCGTTCGACCGCGCGCGTCTCGATGCCCTGCTCGATCTGGCCGCCCTCGGCACGGAGCGGCTCGTGGCGATCCAGCGCGAGGTCATCGCTGGCGATATCGAGGTCTACCGGGACGGTGCCTGAGATGCGCCGGATCATCGTTGCCACGGGGAACCGGGGCAAGCTCGAGGAGATCCGCTCCGCGCTCGACTTCCCGGGCTGGGAGTTCGTGACGGCGGCCGATCTCGGAGCCGATACGCTTCACGTTGAGGAGACGGGCGAGACGTTCCTCGACAACGCGCGCCTGAAGGCGCATGCCTACCGCGAGGCGTTCGGTCTGGCCGCGCTCGCCGACGACAGCGGCCTGGAGGTCGACGTGCTCGGAGGCGAACCTGGCGTGTATTCGTCGCGCTATGCCGGCGAGACCGCGACCGACGCCGACAACAACAAGAAGCTGCTCGCTGCGCTCGCCGGCACGCCATGTGAGCGCAGGACCGCACGTTTCCGGAGTGTGATCGTACTGGTGGCCGAAGACGGCACGGAGACGGTCGCCGAGGGCGCTTGCGAGGGTTCCATCGACTTCGAGCCGCGCGGCACGGGGGGCTTCGGCTACGACCCGCTCTTCCTGCCGGACGCCGCAGTCGGCCGCACGATGGCCGAGCTCGACCTTGCGGGCAAGAACGCCATCAGCCATCGCGGCGCCGCTCTGCGGGCGCTTCACGAGTTGCTGGAGGGCTAGGAACCTCCATTTGCCCGCGGCGGCGCTCGCCCCTATACTGGGCGATGCTCTCGAGCGTGAGGCCCGCGAGGGCCCCTGCCCGGGACCAGGTCGGGCTGTAGCGCAGCTTGGTAGCGCATCTGCTTTGGGAGCAGAGGGTCGCAGGTTCGAATCCTGTCAGCCCGACCATTTGTGCGGCGGTAGTTCAATTGGTAGAGCATCAGCCTTCCAAGCTGATTGTTGCGGGTTCGAGTCCCGTCCGCCGCTCCAGAGGTACCCTCGGTGCATGCTCGTGGCACCGATTGACAACATAGAGCGCGCCAAGTACCGTTTGCACTCGGCACTTCGGAGGCGCTCGATACGCGCCCGTAGCTCAGCTGGATAGAGCGGGAGACTTCTAATCTCTAGGTCGGGGGTTCGAATCCCTCCGGGCGTGCCAAGCAACTCATGGTGGGTGTAGCTCAGTTGGTTAGAGCGCCGGACTGTGGCTCCGGAGGCCGCGGGTTCAAGTCCCGTTACCCACCCCAGAGACTTCTGCAGCGGCCCGCCTCGTGCGGGCCGCTGTGTGTTACCCGGACCCCTGTCTCGGCTACACTTGATGCGGGGGCATCGCCTCAGCCGCTCGCTCCCGCAGCCGACCCGAGGAGCCCGAGATGCTCTCAGACATCGAGATCGCCCATGCCGCAACGGTGCGTCCCGCACGCGAGATCGCCGAGGAGATCGGCCTCGAGCCTGATGAGGTCGAGCCCAACGGGCGCTACAAGGCCAAGGTCACACTCAAGGTGCTCGACCGACTGAAGGACCGTCCGAACGGCAAGTACGTGCTCGTCACGGCGATCACGCCCACTCCGCTCGGCGAGGGGAAGACGCTCACGTCGGTAGGCCTCGGCCAGGCGCTGCGCGCAACCGGACGGTCGGCGTTCACCTGCATCAGGCAGCCGTCACTCGGCCCCGTCTTCGGCATCAAGGGCGGTGCCGCGGGTGGCGGCTACTCGCAGGTCGTGCCGATGGAGGACATCAACCTGCATCTCACGGGCGACGTCCACGCAATCACGGCCGCGCACAACCTCTGTGCCGCGTTCATCGACAACCACATCTATCACGGCAACGAGCTCGACATCGACCCGCACGCCGTCACCTGGCCGCGGGTGCTGGACATCTCGGACCGCTCGCTCCGCAACGTGGTGATCGGTCTCGGCGGGCGCACCGACGGCGACCCGCGTGAGACGCACTTCGAAATCACCGTCGCGAGCGAGCTCATGGCGATACTTGCGCTTGCCGAGGACCTACAGGACCTTCGTGCGCGCATCGGGCGCGTGATCGTCGCCCGTACGCACGATGGTGCTCCCGTCACCGCCGAGGATCTCAAGGTCGCGGGCGCGATGACCGTGCTCATGAAGGAGACCATCAAGCCCAATCTCATGCAGGACCTCGACGGCGGCCCGGTCTTCGTGCATGCGGGACCGTTCGCCAACATCGCCCACGGCAACAGCTCGGTAGTGGCCGATCGCATCGCGCTGAAGTTGGCCGCGTATGTGGTCACGGAGGCGGGGTTCGGCGCCGACATGGGCGCCGAGAAGTTCGTGAACATCAAGTGTCGCGAGTCGGGTCTCGCACCAGACGCGGCGGTGCTCGTGTGTACCGTGCGCGCGCTCAAAGCCCACTCTGGCCGCTTCGAGGTGAAGCCGGGCCGCCCGCTCGACCCGGCGATGATGGCCGAGGACCTCGACGCGCTCGAGGCGGGCATGCCCAACCTCTTGCGTCAGATCGAGAACGTCCGGTCCTTCGGCATACCGGTGGTCGTGGCCATCAACGAGTTCCCCACAGATACCCCCGCCGAGCACGCGCTCATCGCAGAACACGCCCGGGCGGCGGGCGCGCACTCCGTGGTCTCACACCGCCTGCACGCGGAGGGCGGTGCGGGTGGGGTCGAGCTGGCCGAGGCCGTCGCCGCGGCGTGCGAGCAGCCCTCGGCGCTTCAGTTCACGTACTCCGAGAGCGTGCCGATGCGGGAGCGTATCGCCGCGATCGCTACGCAGATCTACGGTGCGTCGGGCGTGGACTTCTCGTTCGAGGCGTCGCGTTCGATGGAGCGCATCAGCGCGATGGGGCTGTGCGACCTGCCGGTGTGCATGGCCAAGACGCACCTCTCGCTCTCACACGATCCGAAGCTCAAGGGAGCGCCCACCGGATGGCGGCTTCCCGTGCGCGACGTGCGTATCTCGGCAGGAGCG
>Ga0265295_1009854_pt1 | contig 10083 bp, 8 predicted proteins | sample Munlansysbiofilm_FD_192503 | JGI IMG/M metagenome (GOLD analysis project Ga0265295, IMG submission 192503) | Leachate microbial communities from a municipal landfill in Southern Ontario, Canada - Methane capture system biofilm | ecosystem: Engineered > Solid waste > Landfill > Unclassified ...
ACCAGTTTAACTGGGAGACAGTAATCAACGAGGCCATGCAAAAAGATACCTGGGTAAATCCCCTGGACTTGGCAAAATACTTCATAGGTCTTGATGCCAAGAAGTTTGAACTGGTCCCGTGGATCAATCCCATAAACATAGCCAAGCTCATGAAGGACTGTGAAATAATAGTCGATGAGATTGTTCAGGGCTCAGCTAATTCGCTCGCAGAAGGAACTACTGCTCTCTAATTTCAACACAGCCTTGCTTTAGCTTACTTCTTCCCTCTTGCCCCCATGCTCTTTCATCTGTGCAAATCTGCTTGAGACCTCCCCTCTCTACCTGTAATAGGGGATTTTTCTTGACCAAATGAGCCACACTCAAAAGCTCGCACTAAGAAAATAACATAATATTTGGAGTGTAAATGCTTAAACTCGATTTAGATAGCAATCTGGTAAATCGCGCCAGAACAGCCGCCACCAAGATCAGTTCAGACTTTGATTGGCTGTTTAATGGTTACAGTTCTGTGACCATTGAACGCACAGTGCTGCGGCTGATGGGCATCGATGGTGCCACCGAAGACGGTAAGCCTCTGCCCAATCTGATAATAGAGCAATTGCAGAGTGCCGGAGCCTTGCACAAAGGTGCCGCCATCTGGATAGCCAATGCCATGCATCACAAATCTATGAGCGCCCAAGAAGTGGCAGATCGCGTAACCAGCGGAGAGCTTCAGCTTACGGCATTGCCTATGGCAGAGCCTGAACTGCTCTACAATCTGCTTTCTACTTTAAGTGAAAAGATGCTGGGGCAGATCAAAGCGCAGAAGGCTCAGCGGGAAGGATATTTTGAGAAGTACGGCCCCCGCAGAAAGCCCGCCATCTACGTGATCGTGGCCACCGGCAATATCTATGAAGACCTCACCCAGGCCAGAGCCGCAGCCCGCGAGGGTGCAGACATCATCGCCGTGATCCGCTCCACCGCTCAATCGCTTTTAGATTATGTGCCTTATGGTGCTACGCTGGTGGGTTTTGGCGGAACTTATGCCACTCAGGAAAACTTCCGCATCATGCGCACAGGGCTGGATGAGATCTCCGAGGAATTGGGACGCTATATCAGTTTAACAAACTATGCCTCAGGCCTTTGCATGCCGGAGATCGCCGCGATGGGAGCCATTGAACGCCTGGACCTCATGCTCAATGACGCCATGTATGGCATTCTCTTTCGCGATATCAATCCCAAACGCACACTTTTGGACCAATATTTTGCCCGCATGATCAACGCCTATGCCGGCATCGAGATTCAGACCGGAGAGGATAATTACCTCACCACTTCAGACGCCATAGACAAGGCTTATACCGTGACCGCCTCCCAATTGCTCAATGAAAGCTTTGCCCTCAAAAGCGGGGTAAAACCGGAAAAGATGGGGCTGGGACATGCCTATGAGATCGATCCGGAAAAGGAAGGCAGCTTTACTTACGAACTGGCTCATGCCCTTTTAACCAGACAGCTTTTCCCAGATGCTCCCGTCAAATATATGCCGCCCACGAAGTTTGCCAGCGGGAATATCTACAAAACCCATCTCATGGACGCGATGTTCAACTTTGTGGGACAGCTCACCGGACAGGGCGTGCAACTTCTGGGCATGATGACCGAAGCCATCCACACCCCGCATCTGGTGGATCGCTCTCTGGCCATCGAAAATGCGCAGTATATCTTCCGTGCGGTAGAAGGCCTGGCAGACAATCTACAGCTCAGCCCGGATAGCTTTATCAACCGCCGGGCAAATTCAGTCTTGCTGGAAGCTACGGAATTCTTGGAAAAAGTGGCCGCTGAAGGCATGTTCTCTGCCATGGCTGATGGCGATTTTGCCGAAATCAAGCGTCCGGAGAATGGCGGCAAGGGTCTGGATGGCGTATTTGAGCGTGATCCTGATTACTTCAATCCCTTCATGCAGCAGATGAAAAAGGAGCTGGGACTATGAAAACTATTGTAAAACCTTATGGCGACACCCTGAACGACGGCAAAGTCCAGCTTTCCTTCGCCCTGCCCGCCAAAGCCGATGCCCACGGCAAAGAGGCAGCCCGCATGCTGATCCTTTCCATGGGCTTTGACGAAGCCGAAATCACCTGTATGCGCGAGCTGGGCGAAGGCTTTACGCATTTCATCGCCTATGCCAGCACCTCCGCCAGTGTGGATACCTCCAAGATCAAGGTCAAGGTGGTGGAAACACCGGTGATGGAAATGGAAGAGACCGATCTGTATATAGCAGAGCATCTTGGACGTGAAATCACCATCGTGGGTGCCTGCATTGAAAGCGATGCGCACACCGTCGGCATCGATGCCATTATGAATATGAAGGGCTACAACCACCGTTTCGGGCTGGAACGTTATCAGAGCTTCAACGCCGTAAATATGGGTGCGCAAGTGCCTTCGGAAGACCTGCTGGCCAAGGCGCGCGAGCTATCTGCAGACGTGATCCTGGTCTCACAGGTGGTTACGCAAAAGAATATCCACATCCAAAACCTCACCCGCTTGATCGAACTCGCCGAAGCTGAAGGCCTCAGAGACAAGATGCTCTTCATCTGCGGCGGACCCCGGATTTCGCATGAACTGGCCATAGAATTGGGTTATGATGCCGGCTTTGGCACCGGCACCTACTCCACTGATGTGGCATCATATATCGCTATCACTTTAAGCAAAAAGCAGGCTGAATGATCCCTCTTATCCTCATGGTTCTTGCCCTCGGGGTGATGATCACGATCCACGAATTGGGTCATTTTCTGGCAGCCAGAGCCTTTGGGGTGGGCATCGAGAAGTTCTCCATCGGTTTTGGAGCGCCCATTGTCGAATTCGAAAAGAAGGGGATCAAATACCGCATCGCCTGGATTCCCCTGGGCGGCTACGTAAAGATGAAAGGTGAAGACCCGGAGGATGAAGACCCGGAAGATGTCGATCCAGAAGAGCTTTTTAGCAATAAAGCCTGGTGGAAACGCGCCATCATCGCCTTCAGCGGACCCTTTGCCAATCTACTCCTGGGGCTGCTGCTCTTTATCATCGCTTTGATGCTGCCGCAGAAGATGGAAGACCTCTCTCCGGTGATTTTTTCTGCAGAAGGCATCTGGAGCGAGCACTTTATGCCGGGGGATTCGCTGATCTCGGTGAATGGGGAAGAAACCGCTGGCTTCAATCAGTTTTTGATCTCCTTATATGAAGCCAAAGATGCCAGCATCAGCTATCAAAGGGGCGATGAGAAGCTGAGCTTGCAGGTAAGCGCAGCTCAGAAGGATTCATTGATGCGCAGCCTAAGGCCACAGGTTCTCACCCGCATCGGCGAGGTCATTCCCGGCATGTCAGCCTGGCGGGCCGGTCTTAAATCCGGAGATATCGTATTGGAAGTGGATAGCGTGGCGGTAAGCAATTGGTATGACATGCGCTCCCGCATCATCAGCAGTCCCCAGGGCAAGGTGCATCTCTTGCTCAAACGTGACGGGGAAACCTTCAGCCGCCAGATCAATCTCGAAGAGAATATCGCCTCCGAGCAAGGCAAGATGATCGGCATCAGCAAGTATCTGCCTGTGTCTCAAATTATATCGTATGGGCCTTTGGAAGCCGTGAAACTGGGCGCACTCTCCACTGTGAACTTTATAAGCCTGAATTACAAGGGGATCTATCAGCTCGTCAAACGTCCCTCCCAGATCAAGAGTAGCATTGGCGGGCCGGTTTTGATGGCCTCAATGTCTGCGGAGATGGGCAAGAAAGGTGCCAGCACCATGATCTTCTTCTTTGGCTCCATCAGCCTGATCCTGATGGTTATGAACCTGCTGCCCATCCCCATCCTGGATGGCGGGCACATTATGTTTTCCTTCATAGAAGGGATCGCCGGCCGGCCTGTTCCCCTGCGGGTGCAAGCCATAGCGCAGAGGATCGGCTTTATGCTGCTCATTGCGCTGATGCTCCTGGCCTTTTATTCCGATATCAGCAAGCTGGTTTACCGCTTTATGTACACGAGGTAAGATGGCCTTTAGTTTTGAACTTCATGCCCATAGCGGCAAAGCCAGAGCTGGCAAGATCAGCACAAATCATGGAGAGATCCTCACGCCGGTCTTTATGCCAGTGGGCACCTTGGGCACGGTGAAAGCCATGAGTCCTGCGGAGCTGATGGATACCGATGCCCAGATCATTTTGGGCAATACCTATCATCTTTATATGAGGCCTGGGCACGAGCTCATCCGCCGCGCCGGAGGGCTGCACAAGTTCATCAATTGGCCCCGTCCCATGCTCACCGATAGCGGTGGATTTCAGGTGATGAGCCTGGCCGCCCTGCGCAAGATCACCCCGGATGGAGTGAAATTCCGCTCGCATATAGATGGTTCGCTGCACTATTTTACCCCGGAATATGTGATGGAAATCCAGGAAGCTTTGGGCGCGGATATCATCATGAGCTTTGACGAATGCCCGCCCTATCCCGCTACCAGAGAGTATGTTGAGAAGTCTTTATGGACCACTCTAAGATGGGCAGAGCGAGGCCTGCGCGCCTTTAAGAACCAGCAGAATCAAGCGCTGTTTGGCATCGTCCAGGGTGGCATCTACCCAGAGCTCAGAGAGATCTCCGCTCTGGCCTTGATGGATCTGGACTTTCCGGGTTACTCCATCGGTGGCCTGGCCGTGGGAGAGGAAAAGGAAGATATGTTCCGCATTACAGAGTTTCTGGACGGCATTCTTCCCCAGGATAAACCTCGCTATCTGATGGGAGTGGGCACGCCCAGCGATCTGCTAAATAACGTAGCCCGCGGGGTGGATATGTTTGACTGCGTGATGCCTACCCGCAATGCCCGCAACGGCTCAATCTTTACCCGTCATGGCAAGATGATCATCAAAGCCGCCCGCTACAAAGAGGATTTTCGCCCCATCGACCCTGAATGCACCTGCTACGCCTGCACCCATTTCTCCAGAGCCTACATCCGGCATCTGATCTCCATGAATGAGATTCTGGGCATGCGCCTCACCACCATTCACAGCCTGCACTTTTATCAGGAATTGATGAGCCTGGCCCGCACCGCCATTCTGGAAGATCGCTATGCAGATTTCCTGGCTGAAATGCTGCCAGTGCTGGACAATATTGTGGATTAAGAGCGTGCTTGTGATGAATAAAGCAAGAATATCCTGGCTGATGATCCTCACCTTTAGCTTCGGCCTGCTGCTGGCGCAAGAGGCTCCGCACTATCTGGCTTTATCAGAAAATCCTCCTTTGGTCCCCATCGAAATGAGGCGGCCAGGCTATTGGATTTCCAGGCATGCCTCTCCAGACAGCATCATGATGGATGCCGCTGCCATCAAAGCCTTTAATACTGAAGTTGTGCGCAAGGGCGGAGTCTCCCAGCTCGCCGATCAGCCGCTTTTTATCAGTGACAAGAGTTTACGCAAGTCCCTGGACGAGTGCTTTACCATGATCCGTAATAATGGCAAATACGATGCCCAGGGGAATGAACTGGATAAAAGCTTTTGGAAAGAGCTGGAAACCACGCTCAATAAAGGCGCTATCAAGCCCCGCAATGCCTCCCGCTACGGCTTCCCCATCCGCTATAGCAATCAACGTCTGGCACCCTACGCCGGCATCATCGCCACCAGCTATTTGGACAATGAATTTGACTATCTGCAAAATAGCGGCTATGACATCTCTGAACCGCTGATCATCCAGCACGAATCCGCAGATGGAAACTGGTATTTTGCCAATGGCCGCACCTCCATGGGCTGGTTTTTGAAAGAGGACATCGCTCTAATGGATTGGGAAAGCTGGCTGCGCTATCAGCAAAGTCCGGATTTCATCGTTACAACCCGAGACAAGAGCGATCTTTATCTGGATGCAGCCCGCAGGGACTTTTGGGGACTGATCCGGATGGGAAACCGCTTGCCTTGGGTCTCTGAAACTGCTGACTGCTATGAAGTTCTGCTGCCAGGAAACCAAGGCAAGACTGTCTTTATTTCAAAGCAGGACGCCCACAGAGGATATCTGCCCTATTCCGCCAGAGCTGTCTATGAACTTGGCCTGGGCGCACTAAACGCTCCTTACGGCTGGGGCGATCTGAATGCGGAGTACGATTGCTCTGGCCTGGTCAAGCAAGTGTATCAATGCTTTGGCATCTATCTCCCCCGCAATGGTGCGGCGCAATACAGCGCTGGCACTGCGATATCTGAATTTGCTGCAGAAGATGCGCCCGATCAAAAAGAAGAGCTCATCGCCCTTTCCGCCCTCCCCGCTGCTACGCTTTTTAGATTCCCAGGGCATATCATGATCTACCTGGGCTCTGTGGAAGGTAAAAGCTATATCCTGCACGCACTTTGGGGAATCAGGATTCCTCCTGCTGAGGGCGAAGACAAGGATCAGGTGATCGCTGTAAATCGCACTGTGGTCAGCGATCTATCCCTGGGACAGGGCAGCAAAAGAGGCAGCCTGCTGCAAAGACTCACCGGATTTTCCCAGGTATTACATGCAAAATAAGGAGTTTTTAATGCTCAAACGGATTGGCATCATCGCAGCGCTCTTCCTGCTCGTAGTTGTGGCGCTCTTGGGGATAAAAACGCCCCGCACCCAGGTCCTTCAGACCGATAGAGTCCTCGAAGCTTCCGGCCTCGCCCAGAGCTTGATCAATGATAATGTGCTCTATTCGCACAACGATTCTGGCGGAGAGGCCTCTGTCTTCGCTATCGATACCCAGGGCAAACTGCTGGCTGAAATCGTGATCGAAGGCGCGAGCAACCGGGATTGGGAAGATATCGCCACCGCCATCGATCCGGAGGATGGCAAGGCCTATATCTACATCGGCGAGATCGGAGATAATGGTGCCAGACACCCTTCCGTAAAGATTTACAGAGTCCCCGAACCCAGGCTCAACACAGCGGATTCCCTCTATCAGATCAGCGATGTAGAGACTTACAGCATCGTTTATGAAGATGGGGCAAGGGACGCGGAAGCACTATTTATTGAGCCTAAAACCGGCGATATTTACATCATCAGCAAACGCGAAGAACAGGTTGGCATCTACCAGATATCCTATCCGCCATCCACTCTGGAAGTGAATACAGCCAGGAAACTGGGCACCATGAAGATGAGCTGGGTAACCGCCGCCGATATCAGCCCCGATGGTAAATACATTCTAATCAAGAATTACCCCGGCATCAGACGCTATAAAAAAGGCAAAAGACGTAGCGTGCTAAAAGCTCTTTCCGGTAAAGGCAAAAACATGCCTTATAGCCTCGAGCCGCAGGGAGAAGCAGTATGCTTTGACCCCAAGGGCAAGGGCTACTACACCCTCAGTGAAGCCAGTGCTGATGCCCCGCAGGTTCTATACTATTATAAATAAGCTGACCGCAAATTGAGTCCGAGAGGACGCTATTTTACATGAAACGGTGGCGTTTCATTCCCGGTTGCGAAATCCATTTCATGTGAGTTCAGATAGAAAACCAATAACAAAATACCCTAAAGAATGCCGTAGGCATGGTATTTCAGATAGCACCCCGATAAACACATACCCCAATGAATGCCGTAGGCATGGTATTTCAGATAGTACCCCGATAAAAACATACCCTAATGAATGCCGTAGGCATGGTATTTCAGATAGTACCCCGATAAACACATACCCTAAAGAATGCCGTAGGCATGGCATTTCAGATAGCCGGTAGAACGAAAGGCGAATGCCAATAGCCCATCAGGTGACTGCTGGGGTGGCTTCATATAGTTGCGGGTGCCCTGCCTTCAAAGGCAGGGAAGGAGTCTTGGGCAGATAGCAGCCTCGTAGCGTGGCGGTTAAAACACGCCACCTGGATTCTTTCAAGGCAGGGAAGAGATTGTGACTACAGGAGGCGAATTCAGCGACTGGACGCGAGACGCATCCAATCCAGCAGCTTAGCAATCGGATTCATTAGATATTATAATCTTTATCCGTGTTAATCCGTTTGATCCGTCCAATCCGTGTGACTATTTTTTGCTTTACTGCACGAACCAGCTGAAGCTGATTGAGCGGCCGTCTGAAGACAGCGTTACGAAATCTGTGTGATCTGTGAGAGATTCTTTCCCACAAACTAATCCCGTTTCCCCACTCTGATACGCCAACCAAAGACCCGGCTCATGGTATAAGCCAGAGCCTTCCGCAGCGGCACCGAACGGTATTCCCGCACCAGTGCCAGAGGGATAAAGGCTCCCCAGCGCGCCACAGCTCCCACTCCAAAGACCACCTGCTCCGGATCCAGCACCCGAATCCCTATATCCAGGCTGCCGGGATAGAAGATACCGCTGGCCAGAGTGGAACTCATCATAAAGATCCCTACCACAGCGGCATAGATTCCGCTATAAGCCTGCTCCCGGCGTTTGGGTGCGATCGAGAGCACAAAGTTTGTGGTGATGATCCCAGCTCCGGCCCACATAAATCCCGAAGAGATGCCTTCCAACCACAGAATTGAATGGTTCTGCGCACTCATAAACAGCCAAAACAGCGGATTCAAGCCCCCCAAAAACACGCAGATCTTCATGGCAGTTTTGTTGCCAAACCTATCGATAAACTTTCCCCAAAAGCCAAAGGAAAGCAGCGATGCCCCCATGTGCAGAGTATTGTAAAGCTGCACTTCAAAGAGACCCATCTGCAGGTTTTTCAGCATAAAAGGGCCCCAAAAAGGGCTGCCAATTCCGGTGGCCAGCATCCACCAGGAGCCAAAGACCAAAAGCAAGCGGAAGTTCTTGTTTCGAAAGGGCTCACCCAAGACCTGTTTGAGACTTTCTTTGGGAAAACGCGCCCGTTTCCGCTCCGGTTGCAGAGCCAGAAAAGACAGGCCTATTATTCCCACAATAGAGGCAAAAACATAGACAAAAGCCAAAAACAGCACCTGATTCTGGGGCACAAAGAAGCCCTCGGCACCCAGACGCGCAACATAGCTCTGCCCCCTGGTGCCCGCTTCAAAAAGATCCACATGATAGCTCACCACATAGCTCACGATGAGGCCGATCACCAGCAGAAACTGATTGCGCCGCGAGAAAAACCGGCCCCGAATGCGTAGCGGAATCAGATCGCTCACCCAGGCGATCCAAATATTGGCTCCGGTGGCCTGAAAACCCGCGCTGAAAAAGAGCAGGGTCAGCATGAACCAAATCCCCTTCTGGTGGGAAGGAAACAGCAGCGCCAGCCCCAAAAATAGAGTCAGAAAACGCCCGATGAAGGTGATCCAGATGCACAGCCACTTCCTCTGGGAGATATGGTGCGAAAAGGCCACTCCCAGAGGCTGCCAGATCGCCGAAATCTGACCAATTGCAGATAAAAGGCTGTATTGCAGAGGACTGGCACCCATCAAAACCATCAATTTGGTAATGAAGCTGCTTCCGATCTGCGCCAGATTACCATAAACCTGGGCAAAGGCTCCTTCCGTGATGGAACTGCGATACACCCGCCGGATCAGGCTACCGCGCTTTTTCTGTGACATCTGACTCCCTTATTCTCTCATTTCTGATATCCTATCCCCAAAATAGCGGGTTTCTGTCCATCCTTTTTTAATGCGAGGCTATGGGCACTGGATCTTTCCCCTGTTCCGAGGCTGCTTTCACTTTCTTTAGATTTCTCAGCTATGTAACCCTGCCTGATGCAGAACTTCTTTGATCTTGAGCCATAGCTACAGGATAACTGGAAGTTGAAACCCATGGTCAGCTTTCCTGCCGTGCAGCGCTATGGCTTCAGCCTTCAGACCTTCGTGTCTGACAAGCTGGGATTTGATTCGATTCATCAATGCATCAGTCATGCGTTCTCCTTGTGTTCGCTTTGGATGTTTTGTTAAGGAGCAGAGAAAGAACTGCCCTTTATGCTGACAAAGAGGATGAGACTGTTCAACAAGTTTCGGTTATTCTCCAATAACTTAGCTGATTCAATAGTCTAAAAAGTGGGCGAGGCATCCTTCCTGCAATCTATTCCTCAGAATTGACATGGCGTCTTTGGATGGTTTATCATGCAAAACAGTGAATGTTCCTGTGTCGTTTACATGAAAGCTGTGAGTCTTGGAGTTCAAAGTGCCTAAGATAACTATCTATTTACCATAAGCTTAGCGGCACTTTGGACTTCAAGCGGC
>Ga0265295_1009855_pt1 | contig 10081 bp, 9 predicted proteins | sample Munlansysbiofilm_FD_192503 | JGI IMG/M metagenome (GOLD analysis project Ga0265295, IMG submission 192503) | Leachate microbial communities from a municipal landfill in Southern Ontario, Canada - Methane capture system biofilm | ecosystem: Engineered > Solid waste > Landfill > Unclassified ...
GTTGTAAAATCATTCATGAGGGATCTCCTTCTGTATAGTGGTTTTTCGACAACTCTATTATACTAAAGTGAGATTCCTTTTTAAATTCTATTCAGTTTTTCATTTACACAAAATATTTTACACTATGTGTTTTTCTTCATTTGAGAGTTTATTGCTTAATTTATATGTATCAACATACTTCTTATAAAGTTCTTCTGAATTATCTAAATTGGATATAGATCCCCAGAAAAATATATTGAATTCAATATCTTCATTTTTCTTATTTATTCTGATATATGTGTGCTTGTAAATTGGAATGAGGGATACAACTAAAAGAAGCAATGGAATAGTCACGCTTAAATAAATAAATCTCATTCCCTCAATTTGTTGAAGGGAGTATGAATTTATTTTGATTTCATCAAAAAATGACAAAAATGCTGTTAGTAAAACAACAAAAATATTCGCTTTATTATCTGCGTTTCGTTGTTCTTCTTTAATCAATTCATAAGCTTTAAGTAATTGCTCATTCATAGTTTCATCCCTTCTTTAATCCAGTTGTTATATTCATTAATAACCAAATCTCCATAATAGCAATCATTTGATTTGCTGTATAAGAAGTGATTCCGATTATCTTGACTAAGATTTTGAAATACAGTTGATGATATAGCAATTGGATTTGTTCCTTTATTAGTAATCTTTGATAGCCTATCGGCTTTACATAGTGACTCTCCAATCCAAACTCTATCATTTATTCCAGTACCTTTTTTACCTACTTTAATTATTAAATCCTTCGATATTGCATATCCTATTCCCGCTTTAACTGTGGAATATCCATACTTGATAAGTAATTTATTTAGCATTATCATATGTGTATTTAAATAACAAGCAATATTAAAAACCTCGTTAACATGCTGTTGTAATGACACGCTGTATATTCCGAAAACAGAATCTCCTCTAATGCCAATTTCTCTATTCAATGTCGTCGTATTCATTATCTGTATGATTTCAGAAGAATAAGCTCTAATCACTTTGGCAACATTAATCGAATCAGAACTTTCAAAGAAACGAGTTGACCCTCTTAAATCAATAAATATAGCTCCTACCCACGATTTAATTCCATTGGCGTATGTCCATTCAGCATCAGCCATCGGAATTTTATCACTCTCTTCAACATCAATATTGCTACTCAATATATTTTCAATACTTTGCTTTCCCTTTTTGAAATCATACCTCATATTATATATCCCCCAGAAATGTATTATTTGCTCTAATTATAACACTGAGATAAATAAATGCTTCAAATCCAAATATAATATCTACTAAATTCTTATTGCATTTAATTCATCATGATTAAGTATTACTTGATTGACAGTTTTATATGATTCAAGCTATCGAATCAAATACAAAAAGCCATAACGGCAAATGCTGATTGTTGATTGTAATTTGCATTTTAAGTAATTGTGTTTTATTACTCGAATTTTCTTATCTATCCATAAATCACAAATCAATTTCTATCTACTTAAAAATTCATGATTTTCGTTTCTTTCTAGCACATCAAAAGTAACCTTTCTATTTCACCATAAAAAACAAAAGGCTATTGAATTTCAATAACCTTACTAATAAAACAAATTTTCAAAAAGTAGTGTCGAAAAGAGACCTCGAAGTATACACATATATTTTCACATGGTTTTCTCTCTGTAAAGCGACATAGTGTATTTAGATTTAAAAGTGTATCTTATTCTAATAAAATATATTTAAAATAACATATTCGTTTTATTGCTTTTAGAACAGAATTTATTGATTGTTGCCTCAGGGTGAAGATTTATCAACGATAATGAGATAACATTTCTGTATATGAAATTTATCTTTTTGAAGGATACTCAAAGTATAATTTAGCAATTTTTGACAATTCTATTGCCTTTCTCAACACACTTTGTTTTCTATCTGTCTCAGATTCCCAGATTTCCGAATGATACTTGTTGTGCTTTTCAGGGACATAAAAGGGGTATGCTTTGGCTAAATTTCTAATATCTGAAATACTTAGAACGCACGAATGTACATGCTTATCTATGTTAAGAAACTGTTTAATTAATTGGCGTTTTATAAGTAGATTACACCTATTTTTAGCCGCATTACATGAAATGCCTGATTTATTATTTCTAAATGCAGATTTCGAAATTCTACCGTCTTTAATTTGATCTTCTTTTAATGATCTATATAGTTTTTCATTATCATTTACTATGCTTTCAAATGTCATCGTTCAACCACTTTATTAAATTAATAATTTCTGTTTCATTAAAAATAAGACCGTAGAATTCTTCAACATTATCCCCATCAACTTTAGCGAAATCAAACATTGAATCATAAATTTCCAATATGAGTTCCTTTTTACCGTTTTTATACTCAAACATAATACCCGAATTTGGGGTTGGGTTGATAAAATCAAGATTTCTTAAATATTTTGCAAAAAACTGGGATTTTTTTATTGTGTTTTCTGTAATACGTTGTGAACCATATCCATCCCAATTGTCATTCAAATTTCTTATTTTCCTAAGTTTGAATTCAACAATGTTGAAATTATAAAACATGCTAGAACTTGTTGTTTCGGTCGTTTTTTTAAAAATGTTTGACACCATCGTGGAATTAACTGTGATTATTGCATCACTTGGAAGGAAGTTAATTTTGCTAATTACTTGCTGCATTACTGCACTCCATTATTTTTATCATATTCTTCTAAAACATGCACTAACCAATCCTTTATTGATTTGGCTGTTTTGATACTCATCACTAATTTAGTATGCACATTTCTTATCATTGTATCTGAACCTACCAAGTTCTGTTTAATCATTTGATTATTATCTGATACTTCTACAGTGTATTCGGTTGGGTCTTGTGGCATATCATGAAAAAAAGATAGATTTAACTCTTCAGCTGATGTTATATTTCCATATGATCCACTTGTATACTTTACTTCGGTACTGTCCTTAACAACAAATTTCCCTTTTATATTTTTCATATCATGACCTCCTACATTTATATTATATACTTATTTCCATTTGTGAGAAACTTTTTTATCATTTGCAATTAATAAAACCACTGTTTTATGAAGTTTAACATATTTCCCATAAGTTATATTACACTATAACTTTACCTTAGTTATTCAAAATATAACAATTCTTTTTGAGTAATATAATAATGGTATCTTTTTTATCAAAAATTAATCATCAATTTTTCTTTTTTTGTTTCATACATAAAAATCATATAGAAAACGGTGTATTTTTGTTATTACACTTTTTAAATCTAATTTCAAAGCTAATTTATTATTATACTATCATGTAGATTTGATATAATTTGAACCAAAAAATTAATTTTGTCCCCAAATATTTCGATCAAATCATAACCAGCAAAAGGGTACTTGTTTGTCAAATCATCGCCAGTAATATCTCCATTTTGCTGAACATAGTTGATGATACTTTTAACAAATTCTTGTTGTTTTGCTGATAAAACATTTGTATTCAAATATTCACTGAACTTTTGGTTGATTGCTTCTTGTTCAATTCCAACAATACTGCGGATGAACACTGCTAGATTTTCTTCGTTAGTCACATTAAAATAGTCATCTCTAGTACCCAGTTCTTCCCATAGAATCCGTTCCAGTTCTTTAAGATCATCTGAATTAATCTTCTCCAACATCTTTATCTTGATAATCGTCTCATTGATCTCATTTGAAAGAAGATAATCGATCACTTTCTCTTGGTATGATTTGAAATCACTGACGTTAATTTTTTTTGTGCCCTGATCAATGAGTTCATCTTTGAAATCAGTTGAGTAAATACCTACTTCATTTGTAATATATTGAATTAAATATCTGATTTCATTTCGTAGATGTTCAAGAGATTCTACATTGACTTTATTCCAATAGTTTTGAGTTAAAACTTCTAATAATAATTCTTTTTTCTCTGCTACTTGAGGGATGCTTAATCTTTCAAGCAATGCTTGTGAGATGCGTACTACTTGTTCAATTGCTCTTTTTGCGACAACATTCTCTGAAACAATAGAAAGCATAATGTAAAATACTTTTAAATCAAATGCTTTTGCTGATTCTATATCTTTATCACTATCGACTAATAATGTCAGATTGTTTTTGACTTCTTGGATGTCATATTTGGATAGGTAAGTCCATTTGCTTTCAACTGAATACTTATCTACTATTGGCATACTATCTCTTACAAGAATACGATCTCTATTAAAGTTTCTAATCGTTTGATATAATTCAGCTCTTATACTTTCATAATAGGCTTTATGAAAATCATTTGTTTGATGTTCTTGTTTTTGAAGTTCAAATAACAAATCAAGTTTCATTTGAAACACTTTTTGTGTCATTGAGTATCCTTGATTCACTTTTCTGCCTTCTGGATTCATTTCAAAGAAACTGAAGTTATCACAGAAATCAAAAATATAAAACTGATTCTTATGTTTGAAATGGCCAAATATATCTTCGGATTTACGAGTACCCCTACCAATCATCTGAACAAATTTAATTTTTGAGTAGATTCGTTTAAAAAATACTAGGTTCAATATATCCGGTACGTCAATACCTGTATCAAGCATATCTACTGAAACTGCAATTTGTGGAAACTTATCTCTTACAGTAAAGGTATCGATGATATTTTGAGCATAGGTCACATAGTTATCAACCAATTTACAATACTCAGGACCAAGTTCAGGATATAGTTTTTCAAATCTTTTTACAATAAGTTCTGCATGGACATGGTTAAAAGCGAAAATTATGGTCTTACCAATTAAATCACCACTATTTACTTTTAAACCTTCATTCATTAGAGTTTGTAGAACTAAATCAACTGTATTATCATTGTAAATCTTCTTAAAGAAATCAGCACCGCTTAGCTCAGTTGGTAATTCTCCTTCTGGTGTTAGAAAGGTTTTTTCATACTCTTCTTTTTCTTCTTTGGATAGTTCACTATACTTAACACCCTGTTTTAAGAACTTAGTTGTTCTATCTAGAACTGTATAGCCAACCAAATAATGATCTCTAACTGCTTCTTCCATCTCATAGTGAAATGTAGGAAGTCCCTCTTCTAAATCAAAGGTAGAATAAGTAGATCGTTCAATCTCATCTCTTGGAGTTGCAGTTAATCCAACGAGTAGAGAATCGAAATAAGTAAAGATTGCTTTGTATTTGTTGAAAATAGAGCGATGTGCTTCATCAATGATAATTAAGTCGAATCGTCCAATACCAAATGTCCTATCATCCCCATCGATTAAATTAATCATCGTTTGATATGTCGAAAAGACCAAACGTGCATTTAAGTCTGGTTCTTTATCTTTATCTGATAATACAGAAATGGTGTAGTTAGGTAGTAGTTTGTTAAAGTTTCTTTTAGCCTGAGTTACTAAAGCCGTTCTATCTGCTAAAAAGAGTACATTTTTAACCCAACGATTTCTTGTCAGCAATTCAACTAAAGAAATGGCTGTTCTTGTCTTTCCTGTACCTGTAGCCATAACGAGTAATGCTTTTCGTCTATTACGATTAAATGATTCAGCAACATTTGTAATGGCCATTTTTTGATATGGTCTATCACTGATTGATTCATTGATTGTTAAATCACTGATAGAACCTCTATGTCGTAGTTTCATCAAATATTCAAGTTCTTTAATGTTGTGAAAACCAAAGACTTGTCTAGCAGGATACCCAAGTTGATCGATGATCCATATCTGATAGCCGTTGGTGTAGTAGACGATTGGGAGATAGCCATACTCTTGTTGTAAGCATTTGACATAAAGAATTGCTTGTTCTTTTCCTTTGATAGGAGAAACACTCGTTTTCTTTGCTTCTACGATCGCAAGTGGCTTACCATCGCTTCCATAAAGTACATAATCAACAAAACCTATGCCTTGATTATTTGGCATGCTTTGAACTTTGATTTCAATGCCGGCTTTTTCTGGAAGTTTGACATTATCTTTATCGATTACTTTCCAACCAGCCTCTCTAAGATATAGATCGATATATAGTTTTCGTGTCTCAGCTTCGCTAATATTGACTCCTACTCCAAGAGTGGTTTGCTTATCAATTTTGTTTTGCAAATGATTTACTAACGATTGATTAATATCAACCTCTTGATCTACTGGAGCTTTTTCTGTTGTCTTAAGAAGTAGTGCTTCATCAAACAAAGGATATGTCTTAATCAAATCAAGTTTTAGTAATAATTCACCAGTGAAAATATGGAGTTGTTTTAAAGATACTAGTGCTTCTTTTTGACTGACTTCATCATTATGAATTGCAATGTTTCCAACTTTTCTGATATAGTGCAGTGCATTTAGCATAGACGCATCATTGATAAAGTTCGTGAAGTCTTCGGATGAAACGAGTTCAAACAAAGAACTTCGTTGTGGTACATTATTGTTTCTTAATTGATATACAAGTTTAACTAAATACTCCAGTGCTTTTCTTGATTGGCCAGCACTAAGATCTGGACGTGACAAAACAAATGATTCTGCATCTTTACAGAATAAATATAAATCATTTAATGAATCTATTTGTTTAATGTAATCAAAATTCATAAAGCCACTTCCTTATCCGTATTAATTTGATTTTTTATCTGGTATATCTTTGCTTTCTATGTTAGAAATCATCTTCAAATTTCAATTTGTCGATTTGTTGAATAAAAGCAGTGAATTCATTTTGTAATTCAATAGGTGGTACAGCAATAGGTAATGCTCTAATATTTCCTAGAGATATAAATTTTTGAGTCCCACCACGCTTTGAACCACTAACAGCATTTTCGAAGAAATCTGATTCTAATAATGCCTTAATATATATATTTATAACTTTTGACTGTTTCTTGAACTTAATTAGTGCAACATTCTTAATTGCAAAAATTTTGTCTTCTTTTACAATTATTGGGTTGCCAATAGTGCCGATCATAGGCATTAAGATATCACCTAAATCGACCTTTGATCTCTTGTTTATCGAATCTAAGTCTTCTTTGGATATCATGTTCACATTGGTGAAGTCAATATATCCATCGACGACATTCTTTGAAGTTATGAGTGGATATCCATCATTAACATACTTAGGCGAGTCATGTGTTCCATCTCTAACATCACACACAACTCCTAATTTCTCAATTTTCCATTCATGTGAATTTTTTACCGGATCTCCAAACATCTCCACAAATCGGGATTTGATAAGTTGATCATATTCGGTTAATTGTTTTTTCTTATTGTTAATTTGTTTATCAAGATTATCAAGAATACTTGCTATTTGAACTTGATTAACAATATCATGTATACGTATTTTAGTCATAGATAGGGTAGCTTTGTTTAATGTTATACCCATTACAGCTTTATTAGAACCTTCATCCCAATTCTTTGCTAATAGTAAATAGTATAAATATTCTGGTAAAATTTCAATAACCTTTTTATCATGAAAGGCCATGATGGCTTCATTTGAAAACATATCATGAGATGTGATTGCAACTTTTCCGATAGACAGTTTGAAACTCATTATTACAGTGTCCTTTGGAATTATCTTAATTCCAGATTCCTTAACTGCAATATCAGACAATTTTTCATTTGTTTCACTGATGTATTTACTGCTATTTGATAAATCTCTTATTGATATCCAATCATGTAAGCCGTTTAACCAATAAGAACTTTCATTTCGTGATGGTGTCTTACCCATTTGTAGATCAAAGAGCTGTTCTAATCTATATTCATTCATGGCAGTCATCCCTACAAATCTAAATTTGTAATAGATAAATCACCCAATATACTTTTTATGCGAGATTTTTACATTGTTTTGGTTAACCATTGCATATTTCATAGTTGTATCAATTTGCTGATGGCCTAATAATTGCTGAACTTGCTCGATCGGCATGCCTTTATCTATCGCTCGTGTTGCCATTGTTCGTCTAAACTTATGAGGATGTATATTTTCGAGACCTATGCTTCTTCCTAACTTCCTTACATTGATCTCTACTCCGCTAATCTGAAGTCTTTTATGAGGTTTATGATTAGTAACGAACAGAGCCTTTGATGTATCAATTCTTTCATCAAGATATCTCTTTAAGTGCAACTTAGTTTTCGCATCAAAGTATACTCTTCTTTCTTTATCACCTTTTCCATAAACTATGCATTCTCTTTCATTTAAATTTATATCGGTAATATCCAGGTTTACAAGTTCTCCAACTCTTATACCTGTAGAATAAAGCATATCTATAATGGCAAGATCTCTACTATTGGTGCATGCATCTCTAATCAATTCAATTTTTTCATCAGAAATAACTTCTTTAACTGTCATTCCAGTTTTGATTTTCTTTATCCTTCTGACAGGATTCTTCAAGATGTGATTTTCTTCTTCTAACCACGAAAAGAAACTAGATAGATTTCTTCTCACATTATCAATTGTTAATTTACTACAATCATTTATCTTCTGATACTCTTTCAAGTAATCTCTAATCATTTCGGTAGTTATCTTTCGAATTGGTGATTTAATTATGCTAAGCAACTTTTCTATTGTTGAGTCATAATAACTCAAAGTTCTTTGCGAACACCCTTCTACTTGTTTTGCTGATAAGAACATAACTAAATATCCATCATTCTCTATTACTTCTTCTTTATATGTCTCGTACTCAAGCCTTTTTAGTAAAGATTCTTGTAGTTGTTTCATCTGCGTTATATTTAAGTACGCACTCATATCATTTAATATTGATTCCATTTGATTTTGCATTTGACACACTCCGTTTTTAATGAACAGTATATCAAATACTTGTTTGGTTAGCCAAAATACTCTTGCATTAATGAATCAAATAGCATTTGAGTCTCATTAAGTGATTTTTGAACTTCAAATTTCAATTTGTCGACTTGTTCAACAAAATTAGCAAACTCATTTTGAAGCGAGATTGGTGCTAGTGGTAGTTGAATAGCATAAACATCACTCTTATTTATTGCTTTAAATGTACTTCCAGTTCCCATTGCTGTAATTTGATCTTGAATTGCAATTAAAGCATTATGCAAAAATTCGTTATTAGTCTTATTTGGAATCGCATTAATTGAACAAAGACCTCTACCTATACAGCAGTCAACACTTGAGATGTTCACAGGACCGACAGGTGCTCTTACTGACATAAGAACATTCCCTTTCTTCGCTGTCTTAGATGGTTTCGTGGTCCAATAGGACACATTAGTGTATTTTGCACCAAAGTCTGCTTTACCTTGAAAAAAAGGTAATCCAACGCCATTTTCATTGTAATATGCAGAATCTGGCGACTGTCCCATGATTATTTCAGCAATATTACTTAAATCAGTTTTTTCAAATGATTCAAACATCCCAACAAATCGGGATTTGATAAGTTGATCATATTCTTGAAGCTGCATATTTTTTAAATTGACGATATTCTCAATGCTATCAAGAATAGTCGCGATTTCTTGCTGTTTTTTAATATCAGGAAGTTTGATTTTCGACTCCTTAAGCCACTTAAAATGTCTATTATATCCTGTGTTAATAATGTCTATGTTTCGTAAAGCATAATATAGGTATTTGTAATCTACATCGTCAATTTTTGTCTTTAGTACTTTTACACCATCAGCACCAATAAAAAATGGTTTATCTATATACTTGATAATTCGTGTATGGTCACCAAAAATAATTGCTGGAACATCGTTGTATAGTCCTTTTTCATCGTTGGTATAGCCAATAACAAACTCTTGTCCTTGATCTATGATTGGATAAATTCCGCTATCTAAGTAGTCGCTTTTTTTTATCTTTCTAACAAATTTTGTTGAGTCAATGAATATTTCAGAAAATCCTACCATTATATTCACCTACAAATCTAAATTTAGAAGTGATTTGAGCTCTTTTTTGAGTTCTTCAATCTCTTCATCTAAAGAGTCAATTCTGCCCATTATAACCGATGGTGAATCATACACAACTTTTTCATATTCGGTTTCTAAATACTTATTGATTGAGAGGTCATAGTCATTAGCAATGATGTCTTTTTTATCCACAAAGAATGATTTATCAAGTCTTGTTCTGTTTGCTTCTTGATCTAAATGATGGAATCTATCAATAATATCATTT
>Ga0265295_1009856_pt1 | contig 10080 bp, 6 predicted proteins | sample Munlansysbiofilm_FD_192503 | JGI IMG/M metagenome (GOLD analysis project Ga0265295, IMG submission 192503) | Leachate microbial communities from a municipal landfill in Southern Ontario, Canada - Methane capture system biofilm | ecosystem: Engineered > Solid waste > Landfill > Unclassified ...
AACTTATTTCCGTCTCACATTAGGTAATGTTCCGCTTATTTTAGGCGGCATTCTTATGGGCCCAATTTATGGGGCCATTATTGGCTTTGGGGCCGATATAGTAGGCGCTAGTTTATTTCCTAGTGGCACTTTCCTCGTGTTCCCGATGATTTCTAGTATTTTGTATGGAACAATCCCGGGTCTATTTTTTATGTTACTCAAAAAATATAAGAGTAAATTTTCTTTTCCACTTGTTTACCCTGCGATTGGACTTTTGTATTTAGGTGGGGCGATTTATTTTATGTTACAAACGACATTTACAAATCCCTTTGATCGTTTTGTCAGTTATCAACTAACTCCGCTCATTAAGTTTATAAGTCTTACTATCTCGCTAATATTAGTTTTAGGCCTACTTGCGGCGATTTTTCTCACCGATAAGCGGCTAAAACTGCAAAATAATTACAAAAATTTCTTGCCTAGTGATTTTGCCCTCACAATTATCATTACAGAGTTAATTGTTGATGTCTTTTACACACCAATTTGGAAACATTTTTACTTTGGATTGCCGTACTTTTTCGCCCTTTTCGTTCATATCTTGATTTTATTGACTCTATTAATTCTTAAGACCGCCCTCATTAATTTAATTGCTTATTCCTTTGCTCGCAGCAAAGTCGAGATTTAACTACTAATTAGCTACTATGATACTTTGACATCTTTAGTCAAGAAATGTATTACGTAGTAATAAGAAATTAAAATAGATGAAACTATAAATATTTGTTAGTGGCCAATTTTGTTCTTGCTAGACTTTGTTTAGAAAGAGGTGGCCCATATGTTAGACAACTTTGACCCAAGAGACAAACAACAAAAAGACATGAGTGAAGAAATGATGCTGGCGGAAGCTCTCTATCTTTACGAACGCGACCTCGAAGGTGACAACGATTTGGATAGTGAAGATTAAAGAAATCGTCTTTAACTAATAAAAATGATGCCGAAAGGCATTTTTTTATTGTATTTTTGTTAGAATATATAAGTGAGGTAGTAAATATGCAATATAAATGGTGGCATGAACGGGTTTTTTATCAAATTTATCCGCGCAGTTTTTATGATTCAAATAATGATGGCATTGGTGATATTCAAGGTATTATCGCTAAACTCGACTACTTAAAAAAACTTGGAGTCGGAGCCTTGTGGATTAGTCCACTTTATAAATCACCTAATCATGATTATGGCTATGATATTAGTGATTACTATAATATCCATGAAGATTTTGGCACGATGGAAGATTTTAAAGAGTTAATCTTAAAAGCTAGCCGTCTAGATATCAAAATTGTCATGGACTTAGTTATTAACCATACATCCTTTAAACATCAACGCTTTATTGATAGTATCGATCCTCTTAGTCCTTATCACGACCATTACATTTGGCGGCAAGGTAAGCTAGATAAAAACGGCAAAAAACTTCCACCTAATAACTGGGATTCAATGTTTACAGGCCCAGCTTGGACTTATGAGCCTAAAAACGATATGTGGTATCTCCACTTATTTACACCTGAACAACCAGATTTAAACTATCAAAATCAAGAAGTACTCGATGAAGCAAAAAACATTATGCGTTTTTGGCTTGATTTAGGTGTCGCAGGTTTTAGATGTGATGTTATTAATATGATTTATAAATCAAGTTTAGATGATGGGAAAAAAGCCATTTATAAAACAGGCAAAGAACATTATTTAAGCCAAGAAGGCGCACATAAAATTTTAGAAGAACTACACCGCGATGTATTAGGACCATATGATGCCTACACTGTCGGCGAAACGGCGGATGTAGATTTAGCCAACGCCAAAACATTTACGAATGGCAACGAACTAACAATGGTGTTTCCTTTTGAACATACGAGTGTTGACTACCGCTTTAACCTCGCCCTTTTCAAACGTAAATATAAACCTTCGCGTATGGTTGAAGTGATGAGAAAATGGGTCCTAAATGTTGACTGGAATCCCTTATTTCTAGAAAATCATGACTTACCTCGTAGTCTCACGCGCTTTGGAGACGAAGCTAATCCTCTCGTTAGTGCAACTGCGCTTGCCTCAATGCTTCTGACTTTAAAAGGAACACCCTACATTTATCAAGGTCAAGAAATTGGCATGACTAATGTTGATTTCAAAAATATTAACGAGATTAAAGATGTGAGCAGCATCACTATTTTTAATATGTTAAGAAAACAGTATCATCTTCCTAAATGGCTCGCCTGGCGCTTTATGATGAACTTCACGCGTGATCACGCCCGGACACCAATGCAATGGAGTGCAAAGCGTAATGCTGGTTTTAGCAAGAGAAAGCCATGGCTCCGCCTTAATAGTAACTACAAGAGCATTAATGTTGAGAGTCAACAAAAGAGTAACTATACAATTTTATCTAATTATCAAAAACTTATTGCCCTTCGTAAAGATACTAAAGCGCTTATTTACGGTGACATTAACTTTTTGCCTGAAAATAAAAACCTTCTTGTGTTCGAACGTACTTTAAACAAACAACGCATTTTAGTGCTCATAAATCTTGACCGTAAAAGACGTAAAGTCAAAACGAATATTGATGGCGAAGTTCTCTACGCTAATTACGATAAATTTAGTGATCACCAAAGCTTTTTACGCCCCTATGAAGTGCAAATAATTAATAAACCTTTCTAAAACTTGATTATATAACTAACACATATTACTCTTCAGCGTGCTTACTAAAGTTCACACTTGTTTTTAAACATTGATATATAATGAGAGTAGATATTTATACGAATTATTACACTGCTCAGGCAATAGATAATGAAGGCGATTAAATTGGAGGCAAGGAACATGAAATTATTTAATCACGAAAAGACGAGACGTATTTCAACTTTATTTCTCATCCTTACTTTTACGCTTTTAGGCGCAAGTTGTGGGACCCCAGTTAATTCAACACCACTAACGAAAGCAAACGCTAATGCTGTAGGTAGTAAAAGCAAACTCTTAAGTCTTATTGCTGAATCACAAAATTATAGCAATGATATGGCTCCTGGTTTAGGTTCAGAAAGCGACACAGCAGTGCCAACTCCTAACCCAGATGCCAGTGGAGGCGCTGACCGCGATTACGTTGACACTAATGTGCAAGTTGAAGGGGTTGATGAAGGTGACATTGTTAAAACTGATGGTTATCAAATTTACTATGCCCCCCGTTATCAAAATCGTGTCCATATTTTTGAAGTTGATGATGAGGGCGTAATTGCCTATCAAAATCTTCTTAATCTCGAAGACATGTATGTTGATGCACTATATTTACTTGATGACTATCTTGTTGTCATCGGCTATACATTTACTAATGTCGCAAGTGAATGCGGTATTAACGAAGGCGATGATTATGCCTGTGTGTCATGGATGTGGTGGTCACCAACAGGAACTGTCTTAGTGTTTGACCGATTAAGTCTAGATTTAGTTTACCAAGTCGAAACTGATGGTAACTTTCTTGACCATCGAATGATAGATAATAGTCTCTTCCTCGTTGCTCATAAATACATATACTCTAACGAAGAGGAACTACGCCCAAGTTACACAGTTAATGATGATGAAATAGATTATATTAATTACAACGATATTTATTACTTTAATGATACGCCTGTTAATGGAATGACTGTTTTGACAGGCATTAAACTAGATAGCGACCCAAGTAAAATAACGTATAACGCTAGTGCTTTCTTAGGAGCGGGATACGGATACAAGCAAGTTTATGTCTCACTTACTGATTTATATATAAGTGATAATAATTTTCATTATGAAGCGACAAGCTACTTTCAAACGATGACAATAAGCCAATTTGCCCTTGATGTGACACTAGCTAAAGTTGAATTTGTTGCGGCCGGAATTGTTAAGGGCGGGATGCTCAACCAATTCTCGATGGATTATTTTAATGGCTATCTCCGTATCGCAACGACAGATCAAGGAGCGACATGGACTAGAAGTATAATTAATACTTATGAATGGAATGATTACCAACGTTTTGTTGATAATCACCTTTACGTATTAAAACTTAATAAAGATAAAGATGGGTTTGATCTTATTGGTCATATTAGCGAGGGTTTAGGTAAGCCACTGGAATCAATTAAATCTGTTCGTTTTTTAGGGACTAAAGCTTACATTGTCACCTTTTTACAAACAGATCCGCTTTATATCATTGACTTAACTAATCCGGAGAAGCCTGTTATTACCGATGAAATTCACTTGCCAGGCTTTGATACTTACCAACATCCATGGGGTGAAAATCGCCTTCTAGGTTTAGGATACGATGCTGATGAAAACGGCATGATTCAAGGAATGAAATTAACTGCCTACAATACAACTAGCGGCGGGGCCTTAGAGTTACAAACAAGAACTTTAGATGCCCAAGTTGAAGATGGTGCTAATAGTTGGTCATATAGTTATGCCGAAGCTTTATGGAACCATAAGGCCTTACTCGTCTCGGTTAAGGATGGCCTACTAGGTTTTTCTGTTGAGTCATATGAGTATGGTTATTCCTTAGAACCAAGTGATGATTATGACAATAATTGGTATTCGCTTTATCATAGTTATTATTACTTATTTAACATTGATTTTACAGATGATGAACCAATTAGTGAACCTATCATTATTGAGCACCCTACGAATGAAAATTATTATGTTGGTGTCGACCGGGCAGTCATGATCGCGGGCTTTGTTTACACGCTTTCTGACCATCAAGTTATTACATATGAAGTCGCAACTAAGACAATTTTAGATAATGTGCTTACTATTCCTGCTGTAAAATAAAAAGTATTTACATATAAAAGAATATATCCCAAACACATTCAAGAAAAACATGGGCGTATTTTAACTAAAGTTCAATTAATCTAGTATAATATTTAATGGGTTTATTTATAATAAACTTTTCAAAATACTATTAAACGCCAGAGAAAGGAATAAAGACTAAAGCAATACATGAAAAAAGTGAGAAAGATGACGACACTGACAGCAATTAGGATGCGGATGTTTTTAACATTCGTTTCTTTAACTGTCGCTCTGACTGCACTTTCTTACGTTACTTTTGCTTGGTTTCAATTTAATCGTCGCGCAGAGATTGGTGGGACGAATGTAGACGTTAACGGTAACTTTGATGTTGTCTACTCACTTTATGAAGATAATGTTCTCCAAAGTGATGGCGTCGTTGATTTCAACGATTTCTATCCGGGTAGTGTCCACGCGCGGAAAATGAAAATATCAGTTACTAATTTTGATGATGACGTAGAGATGACATGGTTTTTTGCCGCTCCAACAGCCCTACAAGAAATAGCCTTTGTTGACACTAATGGAGACTATGGTGCGGCTGGAAATTATTACTATTTGGGTTCACAAATACAAATAGCGGCGGTTGCTGTTATTGTTGATGCTGTCCCAGTAGCGAGCACTAATGCAGCTGGCACATATTTAGTAAGCACCAATAGTGTTGGTCTATCCAAAGGTCAAGTTAACGCTGTTACTAGTGCGGTAACAAACACTCCGCGCATTGATCTAGTTGAAAATGTGCTGTTACCATTTGGGCAAACGTCAACGATTGAAATTACTTTTACTTTTGTCGATAACGGAACTAATCAGAATGTGTATAAAGATGCATGGCCGGCGGTAGGAGTAACAAGCCGTTTGCTATCACTTTATTTGAAGAATGTATAAAATTATGAAACGACAAGTTAAAAAAATATTATTCGCCACCCTCAACGCCTTGCTAGTAACATCACTACTTGGTGTCGGTGTTGCTTATGCTTGGTTCCCATCTGTTTTTGAAATAGGTCATATTAACTTTGCCCCGGGAACACTAGATGATGATTTTAACTATTCATTTTGGAACAAGGCGGCAGCGGGCTCGAATAAGTGGCAAGGCGTCAGTACTTCCGCTCCACTTAATGTCAATTTAGGCGAAATGATTACAATTGATGCTTTACCTGATGGTACAGAAAATTATTTCCAATTTAAAACGTCAGAAACAAACAATGCCCAATATACATTTGCAGTTATATTGGAAATGATTGAAATTAAAATTGTTACTAATTCAGGAACGATAACGATTATGGACGTCGAATATTATGAATCTGACCCTTCACAAAAAGTGTTTGATTACTACTATGTGCTTAATGCGAGTGATAATCTTGTCCCGACAACCTTATTTGCTAATCCCGAGACCATGACTAAATATCAAGTGACGACCATTGATCAAAATTTAACAGGTAGTGCTTTTGCGCAAGATCAAAATTTATATGTCATGATGGTGCCTCGTCTTAAGGAAATACAAAACATTATTGACCGTGTTCCTATTGCCTTATCACCATATTCACTTGAATTTAACTTTACGTTTTTACTAGAAAAGAGGACAATCGATGAAATCTAAATACTTTAAACAGGCCAAAATTATATATTTAGCGATTACTTCGCTGTTTCTTTTCATTGTGTTAAATGCCTCTTTTGTTGCATTTGCTTATTTTTCAGCCGAGATTCAAAGTCAATCAAAGTCTACGCTTGATGTAAGGCTAATTTTTGGTTTTTTAGATAGCAGTCTTAATCCGACTGGACCGTGGGGCAGTGAAACAAATCCTTATCTAATTGCCGAAGAACAACATTTACGTAATTTATACACACTACAAAACCGTGCGGACCGGACAATTATTAATGATGATTCAGTCTTCCAAGTTTCTGACCGTTTTGGTAAACCTAATTTTATTGGTGGCGAATCGGCGACCAGTCTATATCCTATTCCTTCGATTGGGAATGAACGTTATCCTTTTACTTCGACTCTTCGCGGTGTAAAAACAACTAACCCTGCTGAATATGTCACGTTGCCGACTGGTGAAAAGAGTGACACTTCCGTTTTTGGTAACATTAAAGTTGAAGCAACATCCAATCAAATTGATATTGGTCTTTTTGGTAATGTCGGACCGACAACTGCTCCTGCACCAGGCGAAGTAATTGGTGAATTGAGTACGCTTCTACTTTATAACGTACAAGTTTCCTCTAATGCAATAGGTAACTATGAAGGTGGTCATACGTACTTTGTTTCTGGTGGTACTTATGAAACTAACCACATCGGTATTCTTGTGGGCCACGCTCAATATTCAAGCATTAATAACATAAGTGTTTACTACTCAGGCCCGATGGAAAGTCAAAATCAAAAAGATGTTAAAGCTTTTGATCTAGCTTTAGGAACAACGGCAAAATATACGACCGCTTCGGGAATTGTTGGGCATTATACAAACATCATCGTTAATGATGATACGGCCCTACCTGTTAGCTCAACGGGTTTTCCTGATCAAATAGGCGGCAGTAATACAGGCTTAGGGCTTGGTGTTGTTTACTCGGAAGACATTTGGACCTTCATGGAAGATAATGTCTTTAATGGTGCAACTGCGCCAAATGATGAATATAATCTCCAAGAGACGTTTGGTGCTGAACTTTACGGCACAAACAATCCTAATAAAAAGTATTTTAGTATTGGTGTTTTTACTTTTGCTCACTCCAAACAAACTAAAGGTAAGGATAGACTTTCTAAACTTTGGACCGAACCAAATTCAAATGAGTTCAAAATTTCAACTAGCAACAATTATGGAACAACTAGCCAATATCAAAAACCGGCGATAAAATATAAAGCTACGCAAATTACTAGTTCGATGATGAGTGCAACATCTTTTGTTTCGAATAGAAGAACCTATTACTACCATCAACTTAACCCGAGCACATATGGTAATACGACTAACTATCGCTATGTATTCACGGTTGGAACCGCTGGCAATGAGTATGCTCTGATGCGCTATGGAACAACCACCCTTCTAAAAAAAGTTGATATGACTAATTTTATAATTCCTAGTGAAGATTTAGAAAATTATGGATTCACACCCCTAGCCTCAAGAACAAAAGATGTAACCTATCCTCCATATAGTCCTGATTCTAGTTATCGCTATCATACGAGTCGCAACTTACTTTTCGTTAAACAAACATATACTCACGCACAATTTGCGGCGTATGGAAAACTTTCAACTGATGGGACAGGTAAAATTTTAGAGGCCCCGCGCCCCTTACGTATTTTCTGGCTTAGTGGGCAAACACCATCAATTACTTTTAACGCCTCATCTTCGACAGGTATTGAAGGTATTAAAATTAATCCAATTAAAAGTGGAGCGCTAACTAATAATCCAACGAATGATAATTATTCTACTTTTCAATTACAAAGAACAAGTGATGCGGGTGGAACAAATCGTGATTCTTATATGACTTATTCCCCAACCCTTGGCTTATCAGCCTCTGACAGTATTTCTAATGCTGCAACTGTTAAAATGTATGCAATTAGAATTACGACGAATCCAGGAACCCCATCTGAGAGCCCAGTTGCTACCGATTACAATAAAACAATTAGAACACCTTCAACCAATATTAAAACTTACGACATGATGTATACGACACTAAAATATACAGGAACACCAAATTCGACAAACTTAACGCTCAAATATAAATATGACATTCAGTCAATTGAGTCACTCAACTGGTCTGATAATAAAGGAAAAGCACTTACAAAAGTTGAGAAAACTTTAAAAATGGGCGCACCGACATCTTATTACTATATTGATGATGCGACTTTTAAATTTTGGGGTGTCACAGAAGGGATACCTTCGCCAATTGCAGCAAACGAGACGATTAACGTTCCCGAAGGTAGTATAGGTTTTACCGTTAACGGAACAGGTCAGAGCAATACTCTTTCTAGTGTCTATGTTATAGTTTCGACTGACCCCAAACAAGATATTAATCAAGAAATTACAATTAGTCGCTTTGGAAGTGGCGCAAATCAAGATGGTGATAGATCAATTATAGAAAGTTTTGTTTTACCACCGGTTCCAGCCACACTTTCGGCTGAAACATATCCAATTATTATTAACGATAATGGTACAAATTATACGGCTTATCCAAATCTTAATACGCTACTTGTGGCATATGAATTCAAAGTCCCATCAATGTACACCACGACTTATTTTCTTGAGGCCTCACAAGGTTCAGGTAGTTTCGTGTATCTCTCGGCTGAACGAAGTGCGGCAACAGATAATAACCCTACCCACGAAAATGATGTCTTTTTCCCTCATTTAAGCGGTGTCGATTTTGTTTTTAGATCACCAACAACACCAATAAACATTGCGACAGTCGGCAGTGCTGATTATACATCATCATTAACAGCCCTATACTTTGGTATAAAAGCTAATCCTAGTAATCCTCAAGGCGAAAACCCCGCGCTTGATGCTGTTATTATTCCAATTACAAATGGCTTTGATTTTACTTATTCAGTTGGGCGCATATATAACGATACGGAAAAGAAATATTTCCTTTATGTTAATATTGTCATTCCCTCATACCAAACAAACATTACAAAGACGCAGCTTATCCAAATTATGAACAATATGAACTTTAACTTCTCGGAGTGGTCTTATCTTGACTCGGAGAATTATCAATACGCCTTCTCAGATGTGCTTGTGATGACAGTTAATAACTACACAATTACAAACTGGGCCCAAGATTTAACGCCATAAGCAAACTAATTTAATGGTCATAAGATAATTATGAGAGTGACTAACTCTTTACTATTGTTAGATTTCAAGAGCTACTTACTAATAGTAAAACAAGTTTTACTTGTGCTATAATCTACATGATAAAAGGAGACTATATGAAACGAGAAAATTACATTAACTGGGACGAATATTTCATGGGAATAGCTCTTTTATCTAGCGAAAGAAGTAAAGATCCAAGCACTCAGGTTGGCGCTTGTATTGCTGATACTGAACATAAAGTTGTGAGTGTTGGCTATAACGGCATGCCTATTGGCATTGATGATGAAGATTTACCATGGGACAAAGGTGACGACTTAAATTCAAAGTACCTTTACGTTTGCCATGCTGAGTTTAATGCAATTTTGAACACAAGAAATGGTGCATCACTGAAAGGTTGTTCGCTTTATGCGACACTATTTCCTTGTAATGAGTGCGCTAAAGCCATCGTCCAGTCAGGCATTAAAGAAGTCATCTTCCTTAGTGATAAGTATCA
>Ga0265295_1009857_pt1 | contig 10078 bp, 9 predicted proteins | sample Munlansysbiofilm_FD_192503 | JGI IMG/M metagenome (GOLD analysis project Ga0265295, IMG submission 192503) | Leachate microbial communities from a municipal landfill in Southern Ontario, Canada - Methane capture system biofilm | ecosystem: Engineered > Solid waste > Landfill > Unclassified ...
TCGCTTGGCCTTACATAGATTGTGAGTAACGAGGGATGTCAGATGCCCTCAAACAACCAGAGAAACAATGAGTTGGAATTTACACCAACATTTGGGACTCTACATCTCCGGTCAGTTAACTGATTTAAGTTAGAATGATTGTTACACTGGTGAGTTGAATAGTGGGCATGTACTTTACTTGTAATCGATGACAATGCCTGAGCAAGGTTAGCATATAGGAGATAGAATGGCAGAGACAAATGTATTTACATGGGTACAAGCTCAAAAGGAGTTAGTCCAACATCTACTGACAATGAAGGATCGTCAGGCCGAACTGGTTGACGATCTGGTGAAAGCGGGGGTTGATGGACTGGAAAGCAAAGACGCAAACGGACGCATGAAAAAACTAGGCGCAATAGACCCGTTTACCTACTTTTTTAGCATTTATAAGTATGGCGATGATAGGTGCATTGATATTCTGCGAAACCTTTCTGAAAGCATCGGTATAACGGCTCCCAATGATATTTTTGGCATTCCTCATACAGATCCACGAGCAGTCTGGGGGTCCATGCGCAATGCAGACAGCAAAGATTCCAGGATTCAGACGATTTGGAGTTTTTTCGCAAAAGCAGAGTCGCATACCTTAACAGACGAAGATTTTCTGGCAATTCTGAGGATTGAAGGTATAGAAAAACCAAAACTGAGCCAAGGACTGTTTCTGACAGACCCTGATTTCTATCTAAATCTGGACACCAAAACCAGAAAATTTCTAAAGGACAAGTATTCTTACAATGTTAGATTCTCAAACTACACTGATTACATGAATGTGTTGAGCAGAATAAAAGACATAACCGGCAAGACCTTTATTGAAATCTCTTATGAGGCTGTGCTGTACACCCAAAGTAAGCGGCCCGCGATTCCTAATCCACTTCCAGGGCAAGTACCTGACACCAAGAAAGACAATCACAGACCTGATCCAAGCTTAAACCAAATCCTCTTTGGTCCTCCTGGAACTGGGAAGACTTATAATTCCATTAATCTGGCGGTCGAGATAGCTGATCCGATTTTCATGAGCAAGATCGAAAATAAAGAAGCCCAAAGAGAACAAATTAGGGACAGATACAAAGAGCTTGTGAAAGACGGTAGGATTGTCTTTACAACCTTCCATCAAAGCATGTGTTATGAGGACTTCATTGAAGGGATTAAACCGGAAACCAACGAGGATCAGAACAATTCGATATCATACAACGTGTTACCGGGGATTTTCAAACAACTATGCAACCACACCAAACTGCCGGGTGGCGTCAGTTTTGATGCGGCATATCAAAAACTATTGGATGATTTGGAAAGCACTAAGATAAAGAAGTTGAAAACACCGAATGGCACTGAATTTGGTGTTTCGCTAAATAGCAGCAACAATCTAAATCTGCACCCTGGTAGCAAAGCGAATTCTAACGGCTCATTAACCAAAGAAAGACTGATAACACATATTGTTGGAGAAAATGTGCCCAGATACTTCAAGGGATATTATCAAGGTGTTCTAAATCTATTAGAGGAAAAATATGGATACAATCCGAAAGCGTTGGACACGAAAGCAAATCATGTATTGATTATCGATGAAATAAATCGCGGTAACGTATCCCAAATATTCGGCGAACTCATCACTCTGATAGAGCCGGATAAGCGTGCCGGGATGAAGGAAGCCCTGGAAGTGACTTTGCCTTATAGCAAGGAAAAGTTTTCCGTTCCGCCCAACCTCTATATCATCGGCACCATGAACACAGCAGACCGCAGCGTTGAAGCCCTGGATACAGCACTCAGGCGCAGATTTAGTTTCATTGAAATGCTCCAGAATATGAATTGCTAGATGGTAGAACCGTTGATGGGATAGACTTGGGTATATTGCTCAGGGCTATCAATGACCGGATCGAGGTATTACTGAATAAGGATCATGCCATTGGGCATAGTTATTTTCTTCGGGTTTTAAAAGGCGAGTGCAGTCTTAAAGAAGTGTTCTTTAATGAGATTATCCCCCTCTTACAGGAGTACTTCTATGGAAATTTCGGCAGGATCGAGCTTGTGTTGGGTACTGGATTTGTAAAACCTGTACCTGTCACTACGAGTATCTTCGCTTATCCCTCGTCGGAGAATGAGGTGATCAACGAACACGTTCGCTTCAGTCTGGTTCGCCCCGAAAGAATGACTGATGAAGCTTTCCTGAAAGCACTCAAGACATTATTGAAAGAGATAGATGAACCCACCCAAGATTAGCGTCTTTGAATACGACAAGCTGAGGATCGGAGATAGTCCCTTCTTCACAAAGCCGGTACATCAAGCTCTGGAAAATCTTTTCTTCAGCAGTGAGCTGAAATACTTTCACATGATTCCCTGCGGAGTTCAATTCCGTAAGTATGTCGGCGTGATCCAGGTAAATGGTGTCCAGATCGAGATTCTCCCAAAGTTGGATCGTTATGATTCAGATAAGAGCAAGTGGCGGGACATTCTAATTGGAATGCTGCATGAGGTGGGGTTCTTCCGAGTCTCTGCACCTAGTTTCAGTTCGCTCACTCTCCGCTCAAATTCCATTCTGGAGCTTTACTTTGAGCTCTTTATCGCAGAAGTAGAATACCTGGTTCGCACTGGCTTAATCAAACAATATCGCCGCCAAAGCCAGAATCAGACTTCCCTCAAAGGTTCTCTGGATTTTCCTCGTCATCTGGCCAAGAATCTGGTGCATCAAGAGAGATTCTTCACTAATAGCAGCATTTACGATCAAGACCATCTCTGGCACCAAATCCTTAGTCAAACGATCGATCTGATCCGCCTGCTATCCCAAAACAGCCATATCCATAGCCGCATCGGTGCCTTAAAGTTGAGCTTCCCGGATATATCGCCACAAAAGATCTCGGAGCGCAGTTTTGACTCCCTGGTTTACAATCGTAAAACTGAGAGCTATCGCACGGCTATGGAGATCGCCAGACTGCTGCTCTGTAACTATCATCCAGATCTCAAATCAGGCAGAAACAACGTTCTCGCCCTAATGTTTGACATGAATATACTCTGGGAGAGCTTCATCTATCACAGCCTGAGAAATCAGTTCATCCGGGAAGGGAGTGGCTGGGTCGTAAGCGCACAGCGTTCAACAGCCTTCTGGAGTTCAAGAGCTTGTCGAACATCCCTGCGTCCGGATATTCTGATAGAGACAGGAAAAGGATGCAAGTTTATCTTGGATACCAAGTGGAAACATCCGGTGGATAATAAGCCATCCTCCACCGATCTGCAGCAGCTTTTTGCCTATTCCCGGTTCTTTGATACTAATAACACAGCCTTGGTTTATCCGGGCACTCATAAGGGCTTTTTACGCGGTGATTATGCTCCCTTTCGAAAATGCGACGACAAAGTGAGCTGCAGTGTTATTAATCTGGAGGTTGAACCCCAGATCAGCGAATGGCAAGCGACAATATCAAAGAGAATAACAGACTGGATTAAATCGGTTTAGGAAACTATTAATGATTACAAAGAGCGACATCTCGTTATACCATGAATTGAAAGAGACACGATTGACAGACTTGTGCGGTGAGATAAACGTGAATTATTATAAAAAAGAGACCTTTTTTTTACGGAGATAATTATGAATTTTAGCGTGGAAATCTTAGATGCCGTTAAGCAGTTGAATGGCCAACTGCAAGAGAACAGTAATAAGTTAAAAGCTGAAGCTGAAGAAGCCCAGAAAATGAGCGTTCTAATATCAACTCTGCTATCCTACATTGAAAAGGCTTGGCCTATGCACTTTGTGAACTTGGCTGACAAAGAAGCTAAGATGCTACAAAAGCTGCGCAATGATGGAGTAGCCCAGATACAGAGACTTGAAGAAGCTTACAGGCAAGCAAAAGAAGAATCCGATCGATTGATGAGACGGTATCCAACTGTATTCGATGAAGCATGCAAAGCTGCTCGTATTACGCTTGATACAAACAGTCCTCATCCCAAATATGGCATTAGAAATGGATTCTTCAAAGTTGAGATTAACGAGTCCACACGTGTTGCGAAAATAAGCGATTTAGAAGGTAAGCTAGCTGAATTGCCCGCTGATGTAGAGGCTGTCGTTGAAAAGATTAGGATTGAGTATGCCAGGGTGTTTGATAGAAGATTTCACGGTCCCAACTTCTTCAAGAAAATCAGAGCGCAATACAAGAAGATTATCGAGAGAGAACATCTGAGCGATGGGGCTAGCGTACCAATCCGAGAAATCACTAAAAACTTGAAGAAGAAGGACAAGGAATTTCGCATGGATGAGTTTGTAGCAGATCTATCTGTTCTGGCAGAGAAAGGCCCTCATGAAGTAGACGGTAAAGTCATAGATTTACAACAAACTAAAGATACAAGGCAAGGGATTCTCCTATCTGGAGCGGCTTCCAGGGGATACATTGGATTCATAATATTTAAGGAGACAACATGAATATCGACAATGCGTTAGCGTCACAGATCGTTGAGTCACTACGTACAGGTATTCCTCCTCAGAGGGGAGTAGAACTTTATTCTGTGGGAAATGAAAAGATAATCGAAGGGATCAAGAAATTTCACTTCCCCGGTATGCAAAATCATGGGATAATCAGGTTTGTAAGTGGGCAATGGGGATCAGGAAAGACTCATTTCTTTCGGCTCTTAAGGGAAGTTGCTCTACAAAACAACTGCTTGGTTTCAAATGTGGAACTGGAAAAAAGTAGCGCAGCACTGAATAAATTTCAGAGTGTTTTCGCGGCTATTGTCAGAATGGTTGCAACCCCATCATATTATGCTGGAAACACTACTCAGGAGATTGCACCATTTGGCACTGTGATCAGTGAATCCTTATCATGGCTATCAACCGGGGTACATAGCTCTGGGGCTGAAGTGAATTACGACGGCTACCAAAAAGCTGTCGAGAAACTTATGTCTGATCATGGTATTGACATCGACTTCAAAAAAATGGTGAAGCAGTACTGGGAGACTTTTTTGCCAGAAGCTCCTGATAAATCGATTACCGAACAAGCTAGAGGAGAGATTCTGCAGTGGTTTGGTGGTGAGGGCAGTATTGGAATTTATAGAAAAAAATACGGGGTAAGTAAACTGGTAACCAAAGACAATGCTAAGATCATGCTGCAATCCCTAGCTGGATTTGTTAGACTTTCCGGTTACAATGGGTTGTTAATTCTCTTTGATGAGGCTGAGCAGGCTTATTCTGTTATGCGTCAATCCACTCTTAGAGAAGCACATAATAACTTGTTGTCCTTGATCAATAACATTGAAACTCTGCCTGGGCTTTTCCTGATTTATGCTACTACTCCAGATTTTTACTCAGACCCAAAGTTTGGAATAGTTATTTATGGAGCGTTATCAGGAAGAATTGGGAAGCCAGATGATAACAAGTATCCAAGAGCGCTGGATACTATTTGGAACTTGGATGCCGTGCATACAGAGCTTGAAGATTACCAGAAAGCTGCAGTAAAGATCAAATATATTTATAGTAGTGCATTTCCTGGTTCCGAAGCTCTTTTGCCTCAGGACTCAGAGGTAGAAAAACGCGTTCGCGAACTGTTTCAACAACATTCACACTTGGCTGGGATACGGTTTTGGCGGCTGTTAGTATCATCTATGATAGCCGATTTTGACGATCACCTCGAAGGGGAAGTAAGGTCATCGGATAACCTTTACGATGATATAATGGAGAAACTAAGAAACGAGTAGGCAATATGAATAGCAATCAGGCACAGCTGATAATCGAGTCACTTCGCAAGGGCATTCCCCCTGAGGGATTCGTAAGGCATTTTACGGTAGGTCGCAAAAACGAGATCACAGATCTTAGACAGAGATTGAATACTCATAACGGCACGGTTCTCTTACTAAAAGCTAATTATGGATCAGGTAAAACTCACCTGCTCAAATTTATCCGTGAAGAAGCCCTGGAACAGAACTATGTGGTAAGTTCAGTAACTCTAGATGCGAATTCAGGTGTGAGATTCAACCGAATGGATCAGATCGTTGGAGCTGTTTGCCGCAATATTGAGATTCCTGGTAAAACTGGGGAGAGAGGGTTATCTCCTCTGATGGATTTCTTAACCGTATCAATTAACAAAGGTATCGTAGATAGTTCTTTTTTTCAATCCTTGAGTAGTAAAGGCAAGTGGGATTATTCTGAGGTTTTGGATTCAAAGGCGATGTATGTGGCATTAAGGGCATGGTCAACTGGAATTCAATCCGTCCAGGATATGATCACAGACTGGTTTTACCAACCCACTGCATATAATAGTCAACGAAGGATTCTACTTAAAGCTCTTATTACAGATTTAAGATGCAAATTCAGAGATCCCAGACCAGATTGGAAATTCTACGATGACGATGTATTCGTAATGAACAAAAATGGTCATGAACAAAGCTGGGCTTTACTTAGAGACTTAAACACTCTCTGTAAGGAGTCCGGATTAAATGGATTCATAATCTTGTTTGACGAGTTTGAGGACGTGATCACGAATCTTAGAAGGATTAATTATCAGGAAGCCGCTTTTTGGAACCTGTTCCACTTCTATGCGGGTAAGATGTTTCCGGGCAAAACCTTCTACGCTGTAACTCCGGAGTTTGTGGATAAGTGCAAATCTGTTCTACTTCTTAAGCAAAGATGGGATTTTGATTATACGAGATTTGATAAGCTGCCGATGTATGAAATGAGTCCTTTAGAAACCTCGGAAATGGAAGATCTTGCTTTACTGATATTCGAAGTACATGGAATCGCCTACGATTGGGAGCCAGATACTATTATGCTGGACTCACAGTTGAAATCGATCGTTCGAAAGGCGGCAGCAGTAAAAATCCAGGACAGAGTGAGAAAAGTGATAATCACTGTAGTTGAAGCCTTAGATGCTTTGTTACAGGAATCGATGTGACTCCGTTAGATTTATTAGATAGGAGAGTGGCAACTGCCTTCTACGGTAGATTCAATACTGTTCGCCAGTCCCAACAGGAAGTTATTGAACCTCTTATCAATGGGCGCAATATCGTGCTTACATCGGGAACTGGTTCTGGCAAAACAGAAGCAGTTATAGCTCCCATAATCAGCAGATACTATCACGAAGCCATTGTGAATAATGATCTTTTTCTTATCTACATCTCTCCCACTAAAGCACTGGTAAATGACCTTCTGAAGCGACTACAACCTCCTTTAATGTTACTGGGTCTTCAGATTGGTATTCGGCATGGTGATCGAGATGACCTGAAAACTCAGAAGCTTCTAAACATCTTGATTACTACACCTGAATCACTCGATGTGATATTGTGCAGGAAAGATACATGCCTTAATAAAGTAAAAGCCATAATCCTTGATGAAGTCCATATTCTATATAACACCCAAAGGGGCTTGCAATTATCGATGCTGATTAAACGATTACAGTCCGTTGTTGGGTATAAGCTACAATGGGCTGCACTATCAGCTACAGTAGGAAAAGTATCATTCGTCCGAGACTTCTTGATGGGTCATGAAGATGAGGCAGATTTCTTTTGCTATTCATCTGAGCGAAGTATTGATTGCCAGATTAGACACATTAGACATCTACCAGAACTAAGGCATCTGATAGAACGCCTAATGAGTGATAGAGATCGGAAACTTCTTTTGTTTGCAGATTCTCGAAAGGAATGTGAGCGTTTGGCTTCTAGCCTTAGTAGTTCAGCTGCTCTGGCACCTTATCTCCTGGTGCACTATTCTTCCCTCTCACAGCAAGTCAGGGTTGAAACAGAGGAGAAATTCGCAGCATTAAACTCAGCGATTTGCGTTGCTACAAGCACTTTGGAGTTGGGGATTGACATAGGCGATATCGACGCAGTCATCATTTGGGGTTGTCCTGATGGCGTTGAGTCTTTTATGCAAAGAATTGGCAGGGGTAATAGGCGATCAAACAAAGTAAATGTTATCTGCCTTGTACCTGACAATTCTAACGCAGTTTTCCTGGAATTGATAAAGTTCTGCGTGTTAATAGATAGTTCAACTAAGGGCATAATGCCTAGAAAAGAACCTTACGAATTTTATGGAGCAGTAGCTCAGCAGTGTCTGAGCATACTAGCTTCAGAAGAAGGCTCATTCGTAAAATCATCTCTACTCTATGAGTTAACCGAGCATTTACCCCACGTTGGTAAGTTAGAGATCGATGCTCTATTGAATGAGTTGGAACAGAATGAGTATATAAAAAAACACGGTTATAAGTATAAGTACGCTGCATACGAAAAATTGTTCCAACTTATCGACCTTAGAATGATATATGGCAATTTCAGTCTTGGCACAAAGTCTGTACAGCTAAACCATGAGTCAAAGAATTTAGGTGAAGTGCCAGAGATCAATTTGCTAAAGTTAAACAAGGGCAGTATTGTCCGATTTCATGGTAAGTACTGGAGGGTTAAAAAACTATCTCCTGGTGCGATTCACTTGGAGCCGACTGAAAACAAGAAGAATCCTGTAGATTTTACTTATCCTGGAAACAGCAGGACAACAGATCCATACATCCTGGATGAAGCCTGGAAAATTCTCAATTCTGATATTGAATTCGATAGTCTATTTGAAGCTAAGGTCGGAAACTACTTCAACACTTTGAGAACTACAGCAAGAGGTTCTTTCAAAGAAGCATCGATACCATGTTTTAGATCCCTCAACAGCACACGCTACTATACATTCGGTGGCCTGTTAGTCAACCGGGCTATAGCTCTTATCCAAGATCATTACGCTTTTGAAGCCGATGACATCTCTGTAACGGTAAACTCCCCGATTCATTGGAGTCAGTTATCAGATGATCCCAACGAGTATGAGCGAATATTTCCTAGACTATTTGATAAAGCTATATCGCAGTCACTATTCCAAATGCTTTTACCTCTCAATATGCAACTTCATGAGTATCTTCAATACTGGCTAAAAGACGAAGCTACTCGTAACATTCTGAAGAGATTAAAACACAGCTCACCTGTAGAGATTAGCCAAGAACTGTTAAGTAAGCTGGGACTAGCGTAACAACGAACAATTCATTTGCAGAAACCCTGTCACAATTTGCATTTTTCGGTGATCCGATTTGCTGAAAGCCTGTCAAAAAATTCTCAAAGGGGTCTTGGAAAGGATGAGCAAGGATGTCCTACGATGCGACAGTTTGCAGATTTCGCTGCACAATTTGCAGATTTCGTTGTCACTTTGCAGCCCCACATCATTCAATTGAAATACATTCAAGCTTACCGAGTTTATCGGTCCTGCGCCTCCGCCTGCTGCGTGAATCTCAGCGGCTTCAATGATGCACTGCACTCTTTCATTGCGGTAGAAGTTGCCATAAGGGCAGGGAGACTCGTCTGGGCCATTACAGATCCCAGAGCCTCCAATCACGACATTCACAGCGCATAACATGGTGGTTATTAATAAAAAAACAACTACCCAGATTGTTATCTTCATTTGTAGTCTCCTCCTTCAAGAAGTTTCAGATTGTCCGGTTTTCGTTGGGTTAGTTACTATTGGTGGTACATTTATAATCTGTATTCAACATTTTTTGTCTCGGTTCATTGTCAAGCGATTTCATCCAGGCATTCTCCAAAAAATTAGATGTGGCGAGCGCCCGTACAATCTTATATTATCCAAAAAACCGGAGCAGGACATATACTATGCTGATTATGATAGGGATCTTAAAATGTACAGGCGGTCGCCGTACCGCCCAGCAGGTTGCCAGAGGAAGGGTGAGGATCAGCAATTGATAGCGCCTGCAAACCGTCACTTAAAACTTCAAATTGCTCTCACTTGGACAAATGAAGTTATTACATTGTTAACAAATACGATATGGTTAGTTTTATCTGCTTTGTTGGGCTTGGACATTCCTTAATAATCTAACTCTTTTTATCACCAAAACTTCAAATCACCCACCGTTTATTGAGGGACTTGGACATTCACCTTGATTATCAGGAAACTTGCGTCATATACACAATAAAATGACCTGATAGAAGTTAGCAATTTTGAACATTCTACTTGTCATGCTCTTCGTCTTTTGGACTTGGACATTTGAAGTTTTGGTGATTGGATTTGAAGTTTTCAGTGAGGGTTTATAGTCGC
>Ga0265295_1009858_pt1 | contig 10077 bp, 10 predicted proteins | sample Munlansysbiofilm_FD_192503 | JGI IMG/M metagenome (GOLD analysis project Ga0265295, IMG submission 192503) | Leachate microbial communities from a municipal landfill in Southern Ontario, Canada - Methane capture system biofilm | ecosystem: Engineered > Solid waste > Landfill > Unclassified ...
CTTTAGGAGCTTCTTTAGGCCTTAAATCATTAGCCGATTACGCTAAAGCGAACTCCATTAAAGAAAAGAACAAAGAATTCGTTAAGGCGCGAATTGTGTATAATCCACAATTAACTGAAAACAAAACGAGAGCAGCGGTGACCAACTCATTCACCAAACAAGAAGAGGGCAAAATATTTATTACCCCCCAAGAACTCGCTAGTGAAAAAGGTGAGAACAGCCTAGTAAATAGCAAGACGCTTCTCATTGTCTGTGATGTATCGCGGCCATCAATGGTTGTGGACCCTAAACTTCTCGACCGAGTTGAAAAAGTTTTTGTGATTGATCACCATAGAAGGACAGATGAATTTATCGAAAATCCATTGTTTGATTATATTGACACAACTGCATCTTCAACCTGCGAGATGATTGCCGAGATGATTTATTATGGTAACACACCTGAATATACGCTCGAGAGTAAATACGCAACCCTAATGCTCTCTGGCATTTATCTTGATACTAATTACTTCCGTAGCAATACGACCGGTGCAAGAACATTCTTGGCCAGTATGATTTTAGAAGAATATGGCGCCGAGGTTACGGTCGCTGATGAATTCCTCAAAGATGAATTTGAAGAATATACAATGATTACTAAAATTATGAACTCCGTTGAAACGGTGTCCTTGGGAGTGACAGTTGCTAAAGCTGATCCAAATGATTTAGTTGATGCAGCAACATTAGCTAAAGTTGCTAACCAATCAATGAGAATAAAGGGAGTGAGTGCAGCTTTTGTTATTGGCCTTATTTCAAAGACGGAGACCAAAATCAGTGCACGAAGTGATGGTTCGATTAATGTTCAATTGTTGTTAGAAAAATTGGGCGGAGGGGGCCATCAAGCCGCTGCGGCTGCTATTGTTAAAAATAAGACTATTCCTGAAACAGAGGTCATTTTAAAAGAAATTATCGCTCAGTATCTTAACGATGCACGCGCAATTAAAAAGAATTAATAGAGGTATATATGAAAGTCATATTATTAAAAGACGTTAAAAATGTAGGCAAGAAAGATCAAGTTATTGAAGTTAGTGATGGATATGCATCAAACTTTCTATTACCAAAAAAACTTGCGGTCCTCTTTACGAGTAAAAGTAAAGAGGTCTTAGAAACACAAAAAGAACTACTTCTAACTACGGAGAAAGCCCATACCGAAGCAGCCAAAAAAACCGCTGAGAAATTTGCGAAAATTCAAGTTGAGTTAACTTTATCAACTGGCGAAAAAGGTAAAACCTTTGGCTCCATCTCCGCCAAACAAATTGAAAAACAACTAGCTGATATGTATGGAGTCATCGTCGATAAACGAAAGTTTTTAAACTTTACCCCAATCAACCAATTAGGTACGACCATTGTTAAAATTGAACTCTATAAAGGAGTTATTGGCGAATTGAAAGTCCACGTCAGGGCGAAGGAGTAACACGATGGCGGAATATAAAAACACCAAATATAGTAATGAACCCTTTAAGTTCCGTGATCAACAACTCATTGTTCCCCATAATAATGAACTAGAAAAAACCGTATTAGGTTTGATGATTACCGACAAGGATGCTTGCAATCATGGTCTTCAAAACTTATCACTAGAATCTTTTCCAAATATTGGTAACGATAACCGAACTATTTTTCAGGCTATCAGTACACTTTTTGTTAAGAATGTGACGATTGATTTTATGACAGTCCTTGAACAACTTGAATCAATGAAGGCTAAAAACGCTGTTGGTGGTTTTGAATACCTGAAAGAAATCACTGATGTTGCTTTCCAATATTCTGCGATGAAAGATTATTGTCAAAGGCTTGAAGATTATCGCTTACTAAGAGAATCGCTCGCCGTTCTTGATCAAAAATTATATGAATATAAAACGGCAGAGATTCCCGAAATTAATGATTTTATTGGTGGAATAAACGCTGATATTGCCGAAATTGCACAAAAAAGACGGATTGTTGATTTTGAATCTACTAAGGTGCTCGCAACTAAACTTGAAAAATTCATGAAAGATTTATCAAACTCAACCACCGGGACCTTGACGGGGTTAAACACTGGTTACGATGATTTGAATAATTTGACGCATGGATTTCAAAAAGGTGATTATATCATCGTCGCGGCCCGTCCTGCGGTTGGTAAAACCGCTTTTGCCCTTAATCTGGCCCTCAATATTGCCGTTAGGAACCAAAAATCAGTTGGGTTCTTTACCGTCGAAATGCCTTCTCGACAAATGATGATGAGACTTGTATCCGCGCAGAGTTATGTAAGTTACAATGCCGTGCAAACAAATCATTTAAACAAGAACGAGGCCGTTAAAGTTAAAGACGGACTAGTAGTTCTTAGTTCACTTCCACTGTATTTTGACGAAACTCCGGGAATTAAAATTTCAGATATTGTAATTAAATCGCGTAAATTAAAACAAGAAAACCCTAATCTTGCGGCAATCTTTATTGACTATATTGGTCTTGTGACAACGCATAAAAAAACTGAAAGTCGGCAAGTCGAAGTTAGTGAAATTTCTCGGACCCTTAAAGAGCTAGCCCGTGAACTAGACATTACCGTCGTTGCACTTTCACAATTATCGCGGGAAGTTGAAAAGCGTCCAAGTAAGCGCCCATCACTTTCTGATTTACGCGAATCCGGAGGTTTGGAACAAGATGCTGACGTTGTCATGTTAATGTTCCGCGAAGACTACTATCTCGAACAAGGAACTTTAAAACCTAAAGACAGTCAATATGGATCTTATTACGAAACATTAAAAGAAAAACCCAACGAACTATCCCCATCGCTTGTGGATATTATGATTGCGAAAAACCGTAATGGCGAAGTTGGAATTTCGACACTTATATTCTTTAAGGCCTGTTCAAACTTTTCTCAACCTGAAATGCAACTCAAACTCAGTATTCGCGCTATGCAGGACGAATACAACAATAGGAGAGGAACTCCCGAGTAATGAGATATTACGTCCTAGCTAGTGGTTCCAAAGGGAATGCCACTGTTTTAGAGTGTGAGCATGGGAGAATTCTTATCGACTTAGGTCTACCGCTCGTCGAACTAAAAAAACGTCTCGCAACTTTTGACCTTCAACTTGAAGACATCGATGCAATTTTTTATACGCATTACCATAGAGATCACCTTTATCACGACTATAAGAAAATAAACAAGAACATAATTTATGCAACAAAGGGAACGTTTGATCGTCCAGAAGTAAACTGTATTGAACCATTTTGTTCCTATCAAATTGCGGGTTTTAATGTTTTGGTATTACCCACGAGCCATGATGCTAAAGATTCGGTCGGCTTTATCTTTGACGACGGTGAAGAGAGTCTCGCTTTTATGACTGATACTGGATATATAAGTGATAAAAACATTTCACTGATGAAGAACAAGACTTACTACATTATCGAAGCCAACCATAATGAGAGAATGTTATTAAAGACGAATAGGCCATATGTGTTAATCCAAAGAATTCTTAGTGATACTGGTCACTTGTCCAATGAGGCGAGTGCACATTATGTCGCCGAGATGGTTGGGGAAAACACGAAGGAAATTACCCTCGCGCACTTGAGTGAAGAAGCAAATTCTCCAGAAGTAGCCCTCTCCGCTTTTAAAAAAATACTACCGCGAAAAGATATTGATCTTAGTAAAATTGAAATTAAAGTTGCCAAACAATATCTGCCTATTTGTGGAGGTAAATTTGACCATTAACATCATTTCCGTAGGGAAAATCAAAGAATTCGGCCTTAAGAGTCTCATTTTTGAATATGAAAAAAGAATTAGTAAATTTGCCAAAATTAATATCATCGAACTAAAGGATCTTGCGAGTGAAAATGCATCAAGCGAGGCTGATAAACTAATTGTACTTGAGGAAGAGGGTCAAAATATTTTGAGTAAAATATTGGACCGGGATTATGTGATTGCCCTCGCCATCGAGGGCAATAAATATAGCAGTGAGCGCTTCGCCGAATTGATTGAAAAAGGGTTTGTTCAAGGTGGAGCTAAACTCACCTTTATTATTGGTGGTTCCCTTGGTCTTAGTCAAAGGGTTAAACAAAGAGCAAATAGTTTAATCTCATTTTCCGAAATGACTTTCCCACACCAACTGATGAAAGTGATTTTACTAGAGCAAACTTACCGTGCCTTTAAGATTTTAAATAACGAACCATATCATAAATAATATTTAAAACCCAAATATACAAAAACGGTTTTAGGTGATAAACTATATTTATTAAATTTAGACTGCAAAAGATGAAATTAGTAGACGTTTATTGTTTTTGTGTTAACGAAAAAAAATCTAAAGGTGGAATCATGGAACTGATAATTTGTAAAAATTATGAAGAGGTTAGTCAAAAGGCGAGCGAGATTTTAATTGAGCAATTAATACGTAAACCAAATTCGATTCTAGGTCTTGCCACTGGCTCAACGCCGGTAGGGCTATATAATAAACTCATAGAAGCTTACAAGAGGGGGCAGGTCTCATTCAAGAATGTCATCACGTTTAATCTTGATGAGTATTTAGAATTAGATCGCCGCCATCCGGAAAGTTATTTTAGTTTTATGCACAAAAACCTTTTTAATCATATTGATATAAATGAAGATAACATCCATCTTCCAAGTAACAACATTAAAACACTTGAGGGAGATATTAAAACTTATAACGATTTACTTAAGCTCCATCAAGTTGATGTTCAAGTACTTGGAATTGGTAGTAATGGTCACATTGGCTTTAATGAACCAGGATCTCCTTTTGAAAATGAGACTTTTGCCACTAAATTAACCGAACAAACTAGAAATGACAACTTGCGCTTTTTTAATCACATTGACGAAGTACCGAGGAGCGCCGTTACAATGGGAATTGGAACGATTATGCGCAGTAAGAAAATCGTCTTGATCGCGACGGGTCTTAATAAGGCTGACGCCATATTCAAGATGCTAAAGGGACCAATTACGACCGCTTTACCAGCTTCTGCCCTTAGAAATCATCCAAACCTTGCTGTAATTGTTGACGAACTAGCCGCAAAGAATTTATAAAAGACAAATGCAATCCTCGCGGATTGCATTTTTATTTGATTATGGTTTGTTCAAATTACCTAGACATTATTAATGAGTTAATGATAAATATTGAATCAAAAATCAAAATAATTATTTATTGGATTTTTTTAAACAATCGTGGTCCGACTTTTGTAATATACAGTTCAAAAAGCCCAATGATAATGCTGAACACAATCACAAACATGATAAATATTAACCAAGTCGGAAGTGCTAATAATATTGCGGGAACCAAGAAAACAAAAACAAAACCGGTAATCAGAAAATTGACACCCATTGCGATTAAGATGTTTTTGTTATTTTTCGCAGCTTCAATTTCGTTTGTCCAATTGAGCAACGGGGATCTTGCATCTAAGATTATTGAAGAATAGTTCATCAATAGATTCACCAAAGAGAAGCCCACGATGTACATCAAGACTAAATAAAACTGCGCACCAGCAATGATGGCAAGTACAATAATTAGCGGCACAATAATGAGTGTGTTTACAAAAATTCCCAACAGCATTTTTCCATAGATAATTTGGCGAGTCGCGAGGGGATAAATTTTTAGCAACTGTGCATTACTACCTTCTCTCGTGAAAGTCGTCGCACTAATTAAATTCATCATTGAAATAAAGGACGAAGCCCCAACAATGGCCACAAACATGAAGCCAAGACTTGGATCGAACAATGAAGGAATAAGAACAGTAACGTTTGGAGCCATCTCAGTATCAGTTAAAATTGCCGGAAGAGCAGAACCGATTGTAATAAGTGGAACAAGCAGCGGTGGGAGCAGAAGATTAAAGACAAACGTTGGTGAACGTAAAATGGTTTTAACTTCATTGCTAAACAATGCCCAGACCGGATTATGTTTGATAACTTTAAATGTCGATCTTTCTTTGGTCCGTTTTTTCTTCTTAATATCAATGGAAAATAAACTAGCATGATAATATTTTCCCGCAAGTAAATAGGCCACATAAAAAGTTAAGCCTGCAAATAAGAGAAGTAAAAATGGTAATAGCAGGGACTTGTAACCAAGGTTAATAAAGGCGCCATCGGTAAAAAAGGTAATAAAGAACGCCCACGAAAGACCATTACCGGCCCCTCTTATTGCCTCGACAATTGGTCCAAAATCATCTGCGTTTTCAATGATAATTGGCCCACCAAAAGAGCTTATTAATGAAATCCCAATCGCAGTAGTAAACATTAAAATTGCAGAAACGACTTGGAAAATGGTGAAGTATTTCCTAATGTTTATTATACGACTTAACATTAATATGACGATAAACGATAGTGAAATAACAATAATTGGAATTGCAATGAAAATGAAAAATTGGCCAAAGTAAGTTAAAATTCCGGGTCCAGCCGCGAGGTTGAAACCGATGAAACTTGGCAGCACAAAAACGAATTGAATTACTATTATATAGAAGAATGTGGAGATAAATCTGGCCGTAAATATTTCTTCAACTTTAAGCGGTAGTGGTAACCACAGATGATTATCAGATGAAGTAAAAAAGGTCGAGAACATCATAAACACGCCGAAAAACAAACTTGTGATAACGACAATAAGCCCAAGGATAGGACTAAGCAAGTTGGTCTCTCCGACTTCAGCAAGGGAGTGAGTAATTGAATAGACAGAAAAACCCATAATTCCCGCTAAATAGACATAAAGCACGGTGAAGCCAATAATAGCAAAGATACGGCCGGCCTTTTTATTTTGTCGGCGTCCTTTTTTTTTGCTGGACACAAGGATGTTTGAGGAATTTTTAAGAACAATTTTAGAAAGTTCTAAAACTTTATGCATTGCTAGTCAACTCCAAAAATAAATCCTCTAATGATTGCTCACTTTTTGTTTGGGCCCTTAATTCTTCGATTGTCCCGACAAAAAGTAATTTTCCTTTATTAATGACCCCGATACGATCACATAATTTTTCAGCAACCTCGAGAACATGAGTAGAAAAAAGAACAGTGTTACCTTCATTTGCGTACTCACGCATGACTTTTTTAAGATTAAACGCAGATTGAGGATCAAGGCCGGTCATCGGTTCATCTAAAATGAGGTTTGAGGGTTGATGAAGCAAGACACCAATTACGAGTAGTTTTTGTCTCATACCATGAGAAAACGATTGGATCTTATCTTGTAGATCAGCCTCAAGACTAAAGAGATTAGCGTATTTATCGATTCTTTCTTTGGCAAGAAGAGGATTAACTCCATAAACAGAAGCAATAAAATTTAAATATTCAATTCCACTAAGTCTAAGCAAAACGTTGGGATCATCAGGAACAAAACCAAGTTTCTCTTTCGCTCGTATGGGATCCTTGGCGATTGAAAATCCATCGACCAGGATTTCACCTGCACTAATCTCGGTAATCCCGGTAATCATTTTAATCGTTGTTGTCTTACCTGCGCCATTCGGGCCCAGAAAGCCAAAAATCTCGCCGGCTTTTATATCTAAGTTTAGGTTATCAACAGCCTTAAAATTCTTGCCGAAAACTTTAGTAGTATTTTTTATTTCAATCACAAGAGATATACTCCTTAGTCAATTAATTTGAATTCACGCATAGCTTTGGCCCAACCATCTTCATCAATGTGCGCCGTAACAAAATCAGCAGCCTCTTTAAGTTCAGGACGAGCATTACCCATAGCAACACCGATCCCCGCAAAATTAAGCATTTCTCTATCGTTTAACCCATCACCGATTGCAAGAATGTTTTCGGGTTGTAAGTTGTAATGTTGTAAAACGGCAAGTAACCCTTTGGATTTGTCGCTATCTTTTGGCATGATATCAACTGCGAATTCATCCCAACGAGCACTCTTACAATCTTGCAAGTGAGGGAGGAAAAGAGATTCATCAAAACTATCACAAAAAGCGATTGCTTGATAAACGACGCGGTCATAGTGATCTGGATATGAACGAGGTTGAGGAAATCTGGTCCCGAATTTTTCATGGGCAGAAATGACACGTTCATCAATAATATTAATGTGTCCTTCAGTTTCTTCAATAAGCGTTAGGCCAAAGCGTAAACGTTTTGCAAACTTTACTAGGGCATCAACGTCTTTGCTTGGAATTGGATATTCATAGATAACTTTATCGTTAATGATTACATTGGCACCATTCATCGTAATAAAACCATTAGGTTTCATAAAATTAAGGACACCAGATTTTCTGATTAGATAATAGTTACGGCCGCTGGCGAGGAAAACCATCACACCGTTTCTCTGTAATTCTTTAAAAGCAGCAATCGCGCTTTCCGGTATTTTCCCTTTTGAATGAGATAGCAAAGTGCCATCAATATCGGAAACTACAATCTTGATTTTTTTTGTGTAGTCAATCATTGGTAATATCCTCCTTATATGCTAATATATTAGCATATTAAACTTATGAATTACGAAGAATTTGCAACATATAAGCCGATTAAACCGGCATTAACCAACTTCGCAAGAGGTTATGAACTCACCACTGGTGAGCAGTTTTATGTCGAGTCATGGTTTTACACTCAGTTCACAAGAATTGAAGAACGTTTTCCGGAACGAGCTCAAGATATGGTCGACCTGATGATTAGAAAAGTTAAAAAATTTAAATATGTCGTTTTTACCAGGGACTTTGAAATAACCCTTGTGGATGATTTACGATTTATCGCCGTGGAAATCGATGATATTATCGCTGAATTAGACATTCGAATTGACGATAATTCAAGAGGCTCCGATTACGGAGATTAAAAAAGGCTCACTGTTAAGAAAGTGAGCCTTTTATTTTGATTATGGTAGTTCTATTTGGTAGGTGGTTGAACAGATTTCATTGACATCCAGACGGTTCTCATTCCCAGGGTCATGATATAAAGAAGTGAAGCGTATGATGGCATGAAACTACCGACGACAAGGGTAATCAGTGCGGGAGCAGGGAGTAGCCATGCGCCAATACGAATTGCTTCAAAGAATTTAATATCACGGCTCGGATTGAATTTGCCGCGTGTTGTAATAAAGTAAATCAACCCAATGAAGACACTAAGGACAAAGTAGATAGCCCCATTGATTAAGGTCGTGGTCCAAAATGTAATAGTTTTAACTGGACCATAAGTCATATCAACAAGATTACTCCAGTTGTTAACAACTTTTGTAACATAGTCTCTGTCGGTCGCTAAGATTGTGTCACCTTTGGCAGTTTCTTCGTTAAATGAATTAATTGTTAGGCTAGTTTTAACACCCGTGAAGATTCCTTGACTGCTTCTTACGTAATCAGCACCAGTTGCAACCTTGATTGGGTTATAGACGCGGAAGTATAAATTTTGTTTTCCTAAAATAACATGCGAAGTAACCGCTGAATTTGGATCGACAATATGGGAGTTTTCAGTTAGTCCGATTAAATGTGAGGCGAGGGCAACTTCCGGTTCTACGGGCGCACCATTTGTGACAAATTGATTGGTAATGTTGCCTGTAAAGTAAACACGTAAGTATTCAAAGCTAACAACTTCGGAAACTTGTTGACCACTAGTGTTGGTAACAGTAATAGTCCGTGGTTGCGCGAAGGAGAAGTATGGAATGTTAGTGCTTCCAGTAACTGAACTAAGATTAATGGTGTTAGTAAAGACGGTTTCAAAGGCAACGCCTTCATTACGTAAGACAAATCCATTATTAATATCCTCACGATAAACTAGATCAACTCCGCTAGTATTAAGGGCTTCATTAAATTTGACAAGTCCGACATCTGTTTGGTATTGAGCGCCTTTAAAGACGTCGCTACCTTTTGTTTGGCCTACTTGAATCATTGTTGGGACGATTGCAATTATGACAGAAGCGAAGAATAAGACTAATGCAATCCACCATGGTTGCGTGCGTCCGCCTTCAACAGCGGCATCATTTTTGATTAAACTTCTCAATAATAGTTTGAGTGTATTCTTTTTTGGTTTATTGATGACTTTAATTTTTTTCATTTTTACCTACCTTTATGCTATAAAATTATAAGTTATAAGCATGTGTTAATCAAATTATATTTGTTAATATAACATTATCGTTGAATATTATAGAGTTTATGGCTAAA
>Ga0265295_1009860_pt1 | contig 10075 bp, 8 predicted proteins | sample Munlansysbiofilm_FD_192503 | JGI IMG/M metagenome (GOLD analysis project Ga0265295, IMG submission 192503) | Leachate microbial communities from a municipal landfill in Southern Ontario, Canada - Methane capture system biofilm | ecosystem: Engineered > Solid waste > Landfill > Unclassified ...
CTCAGTTCAATGAACACCTGGGAGATACCAAACAATCCGATAAGTGTTGAAGTGAGATCGAGACCTTTCGAAAGTGGAGTGGTCGCCAATTGATTTGCGAAAGGAATACGTAGCTGGCCACTGAATGGATCGGTTCCCAAAAAGGCTAAAGCCATACCAAAAGCACCCATCAACAATCCTTTCCAGATGTTACTGCCGGACACGGAGGCAATGATCACAAGTCCGACCAAAGCCAGGGTTGTCTTTTCAGCAGGACCGAATGCAAGGGTGAGCCTAGCAATGAGCGGAGCAAAAAGCACAAGAAATATCAGGCTTCCGATACCACCGATGAACGAAGCTACTATCGCACCACCAAGAGCTTGACCCGCCTTGCCGTTCTGGGTCATGAGCAGGCCGTCCTCTATTGTAGCTATTGCATTGGGGTTGCCAGGGATTCCCAAAAGGATTGCGGGTATCGAGGCTCCTGATACTGCCCCGCAATAGACTGCCAGCAACAGACCGATACCTGTTGCCGTAGGGAGCTGGAAACTGATAGGCATCATCAGAGCTATCCCCATAGTTGCGGAGAGCCCGGGCAAGGCTCCAAGGATTATGCCTAAAATCGAACCTGTCATCATCCATAGGATTGTTGAGATATTGGCCACTTGGGCGAGGCCTTCCAAGAAAAATTCCATAGTACCCTCCTCTTACCAAGCAACCAGACCCCTGACCAATTCGACCAGGAACAGTTGACGGAAAAACAAATATAACAACTCTGTCGTTGCAACGGAGACTAGCAGTGAAACAAACGCATCACGGGCAGAGGAGCCTAATGAGAGAGTTTTCACTTTTTTCCATCCTAAAATCGCAACAGGCAGATACAAAAGGGAGACCAGCAACAGCGAAGCCCCGATGACAAAGCCATTCGTCCCCATCCAAGGGGGAACAGAACCCGTCCTACCCCCGATAAGCAAGAAACGTGTCAGCACTCTTGCCAAGGAGTAGAGTGCCAGCAGTAGAGCCGTACTGATCAGACTGCCCAAAGCCCACACCTTGAGGTCACGTTTTCTTACCGTTCCCCTAAGATAAAAAAAGGTGAGTGAAAAGGAGAGGATCACTGTGCTCAGCACAAACCCAATCATCCTCATGGCCAGCACATAAGTGATGGCCATGAGAAAGGTAAGAGCAAAGAGACGACGTTCATCAGGACCGAATTTCTCTACTTTTTCCTCGCTTGTCCTCGTATCGGTAATCATGAGATAGGTTGATGCCAGGAACATGAAAATCGAAAGGAACAAGGGCAATACCATGCCACCGGGATCTCCACCAAGCTCATCACCGATCATCTTTGACGAGCCGAGGCTAACCACATAGAAAAAATATAAGAGTGACATAATCATGAATGCTAACGGCACAGGTTTATGTTTTTTGAACATCATCTCTTCCTCTAATTACTTAGTCAACTTATAGAGTCCCGCTTCCTTAAGAATCGGCTCATAGTCCGCAACAATGGTAGCATCGTAGGCAGCAAAATCTTCTAACGTGCTGAATACGGGGATCAACCCACTGTTCTTCATGAACTTCTGGAAATTCTCAGAATGGAAAGCCTTGTCTGCTGTTTCAGCCAGCCACTTCTTCTCAGCTTCTCCTGTACCCTTCTTAACCATGATAGAGCGGAAAGAACCACCAGGAATGGTAATATCAGGATACCCGGCATCACTCAGATTGGGGACAGAATCCAATGAGGCGAGACTGCTTCTCTCATCAGCAAGAATAGCAAGGGGCCTGAAGGACTCCTTGTTGGCAATGACTTCTGATTGGGAGAAGATACCCACGTCGCAATGGCCTCCAAGAACAGACGAGATCAGGTCAGCCCCACCATTGAAGGGGGTAACATTAAAGCTCTTGCCAAAAGCAAGGTTGAGGCCTACAGAGGCTACACCGGTAGCACCACCCATTCCAGCATTACCAAGGGTAATCTTACCAGGCCTGCTCTTTGCATCTTCTATAAGCTCCTTTAAGGTTGTCCAAGGCTTGTCAGTCCGTACAGCGATGATAAAGGGGTCCCAGTTAAGGGCTGCAACATGGTCGAGTTCCAGGTACCCTTTGGTCAGTCCCTGCATGGTTGCAGCGGTGGTATGGGTACCTGCACCCAAAAACATGTAGCCATCAGCTTTTCCGTTGATAACTTCATTGGTTCCAGTCGCACTACCGGCTCCGGTAATGTTTGTCACGATAAAATTGACACCAGACACCCTCTTCATCTCCTCAGCAAGAGTACGGAAGATCAGGTCTGTACTTCCCCCTGGCGAATGAGGGACAACAATGGTGATATTCTTCTCAGGATCGGGATAGATAGCTTCCTTGGAGCCTGTTGCGGCAAGGAAGTTCATACCTGCCAACAGCACCAATAAAATTACAACGATACTTTTCTTTTTCATACATTTCCTCCAGAAATTACAATTCATATGGTTATCCGACACTATGGCCGGCTATAAGAACACTGACACCCTTCGAAACAAGCTCCTGGCAATTTTCAAGGGGTAAATTATCGGTAATGAGTACGTCAATCGAACTCCAGTCACATATCTTGGCTAAGGATTCGCAACCAAACTTTGAAGAGTCGGCAAGCAGGATTACTTGACTCGCACAATCGATCATAGCCTGCTTGGTGTCGGCCTCAATAAGGTTTGTGCAGCTTACCCCCCCTTCCAAGGAGAATCCACTAGCCCCTAAAAATAGGATATCAGCATGAATCTGACCAAAATAGGAACGTGTAGGAGATCCCATAGCCGCCAGGGAAGGACGACGCAACAGCCCTCCTGCTATAATGAGATCGACTGATTCAGCTTCCGCCAAATCATTGATTACAAGAACACTGTTTGTGATAACAGTGAGTCTTTTCTTCGCAACCAAAGAAGCGAGGTGAACAGTGGTACTGCCACTGTCAATAATTATACTTTTTCCATTTTGGACAAATTTCAACGCTTCTTTGCAGATAGCCTTCTTTTCGGAGGTGCGTTCGCAAAGGGTGTTTGACACGAGCCGAACCAACTTGGTCCTTTCAGCCAGCACAGCCCCACCGTGGGTCCTCATGACAAGCCCTTTCTGAGCCAATTCATCAAGATCTTTGCGAATGGTAACCTTGGATACTGCAAGATAATTCGATAAGGTTATCACATCACCAGAATCGTTTTCTTTCAATAACTCCATAATTACCCGTTTCCGTTCTGTAGCGTGCATGCATGTCCCCCCTACCCAAAGACTTTCCTTTACTTGTCTTTACAGACATCATTCACTAAAAAGAAGCAAAAGACAAGAGCTTTGCAGGTAAAGCACCCCTTTGTATAAAAACATACCTTCTCCTATCTGATAAGATTATTTGGATAAGGTTACAGTTCTTGGGTAGGATGGGCTTCCTTTGTGCCCGATCAATGATACCCATGAGATTCCCACACAACACAGTGCCAGGTCGTTTGTAACAGTTGAGGCTTCCTCTGGAATATCCTCAAGCTATCCTCTGATAGCACATGCCACTTTTCTTCTCTAGGCATGTACGGTCTCAAGGCGGCTCCACCTCCAAGGTGATTTTTCTTGACAGCCTTTGCAGGGGAGCCCAAACTAAGAACAAGGATAAAACAAGCGAGGGGAATCATGAAAAGTGCATATATCACAGGTACTAACCAAATTGAAATAAGGCAGAATGAACAGCCTGTTCCGCTCCCCGGCGAACTGTTGGTCAAGATTGCCTACTGTGGAATTTGCACCTTGGAACAACGCCTCTACACCGGACAGCGCAGCATCTATCTGCCTATCATTGCAGGACATGAGGCTTCAGGCACTATCGTCGCCGTCGGAAGTGCTTTGGCATCCAACCACGCCGTCGGGGACCATGTTGCCCTTGATCTGGTCAATCGCTGCCATATCTGTCCGGAGTGCCTGTCAGGAAACTCCAATCTCTGTGAAAGCAGATTCAACAAGGGTCAGCAGGTTCTGGGTGGCTTCTCAGAGTATATGACCGTCCGGGCAGAGCAGGCACATCTCCTGCCCAAGGAGCTCCCTCTTGAGCACGCCGCCCTGACAGAACCCCTGGCCTGTGCCATCCGCTCCTTGAAAAAGGTAGGACTGAAGTTGGGAGATTCCCTCCTTATCTGCGGTTCGGGGACCATGGGTCTTCTTCACATGAAGGTAGCCATGGCAATGGGGGCGAAGGTCATCATGTGTGACATTGATAAGGGGCGACTTCAAGATGCTCAAAAAATGGGATGTGCCGCCATACTCGACGCCTCCGATACGGAACATATCGTAGAAAAATTACAAAGCCTGACAAGGGGGCGTGGGGTCGATTGCTGTATCATAACCTCCACTTCCGAAGCGGCTGCAAAAGTAGCTTTCCAAGCACTCGCCCCCGCAGCACGCATAAACCTGTTCACTTCCTACGATGACAAGCCTGCATTTCCCATCGACATGAACAGTGTCCACAGGCAGGAGTACCAGATCACCGGCTCGGAAGGGCGAAGCGAGATTGATTTCAACCAAGCAGTAAGGGTACTATCTAACCGGACCGTCGAGGTCGGGGACCTCATAAGCAAGATTTTCCCCTTAGATGCCATCGAAGAGGCGATGACTGCCGCGATGGACAGAAAAACCTATCGAGTATTGGTAAAGGTGGACTAGACAATGATTCTTACAATTGACCTCGGCACGACAACCCTCAAGGCAGCTTTGTTCAGTGAGGAGGGGGTCCTTAGTTCGATCAGCCACGCTGCACTAGACAAGACATCGCATACATATGAAATAGATACGATCCTCTGGAGTCATGCCCTTGCCAGAGTCTGCTCTAGCCTTGGAGATCTGAACTTTGTCCGTGCCATCGTCATCAGTGGCAATGGCCCTACCCTCGTGCCGGTCTTGGGAGAGCCAGCGAGTAAAAACGGATTGCTCTATGCCAGGACAGGCATGGCGAGAAATTGGCTTGACCGGCGTCCTGTCGCAGAGTCCGCTGAGATAAGCGATATGTTGGGGACTTTTGTCGACTCCGGCTTTTTTCTTCCCAAGGCGCTTTACCTCTTTCGAAATGAAAAAGAAACTTATGAGAAGAGCCTCTGGCTTCTCTCTTCACATGAATATCTGGATTATCTGCTTACAGGAGTGGGCAAGGCTGTCATACACTCAGCTGAAGCCGAGCAATGGTACTGGACAGAAGATCTCCTCACAAGGCTCGGTCTTGATAACGAAAAGTTCCCTCCTTTTTGCAATCCCGGTGACCTGATAGGCCCTGTCACTGACCTGGCAAGCTCAGTATTGGGAATCCCTGCAGGCACACCTGTCTATGCAGGGGCGCCTGACTTCTATGTCTCGATTCTAGGGACGGGGACTGTAGAGATAGGACAGGTCTGTAATCGGTCTGGAACGTCGGAAGGGATAAATCTCTGTACGAGAAAACCCTTGGGGGACGCTCGCCTGATGACCTACCGTCATCCTATCGCTCCTTACTACAATGTTTCAGGCATTATCTCTACTTCAGGCAAAGCGATAGAGTGGGCAAAGAACCTTGTAGGCAAAAAAGAGACATCTTTCACAGACCTTTACGGCGAGATGGCAAAAACGGATCCAGGCTCTGGGGGTGTAGTATTCCTACCCTATCTCAGCGGAGAACGCGCCCCGATATGGGACCCTCATGCCCGGGCGGTTTTCTCTGGCCTCAACCTGGAAACGGGAACGGGTGAGCTGTTACGTTCAGTAGCTGAAGGCACTTGCTTTGCCATGCGGGATGTAATCACCGTCATGGAGGAGTTGGGCAGCGAGGTCGGTCAGCTGCGGATCACAGGCGGTCCGAGTGAAAGTGATTTCATGAATCAGCTGAAAGCTGATATAACCGGCCGTGAAGTGCTGGTGCCAACCATGCAGGATGCGGAACTTATGGGTTGCCTCATCATCGCCCTGCAAGCCCTCGGCCACTACAGATCCTACAGGGAAGCTGCAAAGGCCGTGGTAAAGACCAAATGCACCTTCACCCCGAACCTCAAGCTACAAGAGCTCTATGACGATTTGTTCGCCACATACAGGAATCTCAAGGAAGGGCGCCTGCCTGAGAAGGAGTAATCTATGGCATCAGGACTCACACTTCGAAAACATACAATCTTTGACAAACGGGATGGAAGATCGGTCATCATAGCCTTGGACCATGGCTCCATTGCGGGCCCTATGGACGGAATCGTCAACCCTTCAGAAATAGTCCGGGAGTGTGTGAGCGCAGGAGCCGATGCCATACTTACCACCAAAGGAGTGGTCGACGCATCCCTTGGGGAGTGGGACCGTACCACTTCACTGGTTTTGCGCCTGAGCGGAGGATTTACCGTCCTAGGCGGAGGATTTCAGGAGGAGATGATCGTCGAGCCTGAGACAGCTCTAGCCTACGGCGCGACGTGCGCTGCCATAACTGTCAAGTTTGGCCATGAGAGAGAGGGCTCCTTTATCAAACAAGCCTCACTTGCCATAGACCGCTGTCACCGCTTGGGCTTGCCCGTCATGATCGAAGCGATGGCGAAAGGCACTATCGGAGGAAAGGAGTTTGCTGCCCATGACCCGGAAGCTATCAGAATGGTAGCCCGTATGGGCTCGGAGATCGGAGCGGACCTCATCAAGACGTACTATACAGGCAGCATCGATTCCTTTGCACGTGTGATAAAGGGGTGTCCGGTTCCCGTCGTCATCCTGGGAGGAGCGAAGACCGATTCGGTCAGGCAAGTGTTCCAGACCATCCACGACTCGCTGCAGGCTGGAGGCAGTGGAATCGCCATGGGTAGGAATATCTGGGCATTTGGCAAGGCAGGAACAATGATAGAAGCGATAAATGGGCTCGTTCATGGCCATTGGAGTGTAGACAAGGCTCTGGCAAAGGTGGAAGCTTAGGGGTGCAGGTCAAAGGGATATCCTTATTTGGCCAAAAGGAGCAGATAATGAAAAAAATCATCTGTACAGCACTACTCATGGCTGTGATTCTCTTTCTTGCTGTTGCAGCAGGCAGCATGGAAAAGGAGACGACAGACACCCATTCCCTCTCCATCTTGGTATATATCACAGGAGTGACGGCTGGAAGCCCACCCTATACAGCCCTGGCCGAAGGGGCAACTGAGTTCGCCTCTGAAAACCAGAATGTGACAGTGAAGATATATGAAGCGGGTTTCAATCAGGCACAATGGGAGGAGCAGCTTACATCCCTGGTAGCTACGGGAGAGTATGACCTTGTGTTGGGCTCAAACCCCTCACTGCCGGAAATCTGCGTATCCATCGGCAAGAAATTTCCTAATCAGAAATTTGTCATCACCGATGCCTTCATGGAAGGAAATCCGCAAATACGGACCTATCTCTACAACCAGTACGAACAATCCCTCTTCCTCGGTTATCTTGCAGGCCTGGTTACCACCAGCAACATGAGCCATGCGAACAAGGATTTGAAGATCGGGTTCATTGCGGCCCAAGAGTACCCCCTGCTGAATAAGCACATGGTGCCCGGCTTCCTCGATGGAGCGAGAATGGTCAATCCGAATATTGAAGTGGACTTTCGTGTCATTGGTAACTGGTTTGACGCAAACAAAGCCGCTGATTTGGCAACCAGCATGAAAAATGCTGGAGTGGATGTCTTTGCCGCCATTGCAGGAGGAGCTTCACAGGGACTGTTCAAAGTTGCCAAGGAACAGGGTGCTTATATCGTCTTTCACAACACCAACGAGTATAAGAGTGCTCCGGGGTATGTGGTAGGCAGCGGATCGATGGAGCAGAAAAAACTGACAAAAGAGATCCTCAAGGATGCTCTTGGCGGGAATATCGAATATGGGATTGCTTCAATCGTCGGAGCACAGGAAGGATATTTGAGATTCATTGCTGATGATCCCGCATACACCAACAACCTTCCCGATTCCATCAGGGTGAAGTTCGACGCCTTCATGGAAGACATCTATAAGGGAAAGATCGCCTATACCCTACCCGCCCTGTAACCAAGAATACTTTTTCAAGGAGTGATGCTATTGGAACTTGCTGTTGAGATGCTAAACATCACCAAAACATATCCAGAAAACAATCTCCGTGCAAATGACGGGGTCGATTTTGTGTTGCGAAAAGGAGAAATCCTCTGTTTGGCAGGTGAAAATGGGGCAGGAAAGACCACTCTGATGAAAGTGCTCTATGGTCTTGAAGATCATGAAGAGGGCACCATCAAGATACGGGGCAACCAGGAAAACATATCTTCGCCCATGGTTGCAAACCGTCTGGGCATTGGGATGGTCCACCAACACTTCATGCTGGTGGAGGATTTTACCGTTGCCCAGAATGTCCTCATGGGCATAGAACCTAGAAAACATCGTATCTCCTATGACCTTAAAAAGGCTGTCACTCTCGTCAATGAGGTAATAGAACGACACCATTTCTCCATTGAAGCTGATATGATGGTAAGAAACCTTACCGTAGGACAGAAGCAGCAGGTGGAGATCATCAAGATGCTCTACAGGGATGTTGATATCCTCATCCTCGATGAACCGACTTCTGTACTGACCGAACAAGAGATTGAATCCTTGTTCTCTACGTTCCGGCAGCTTGCCAAAAGGGGCAAATCCCTCATCCTCATCACCCATAAGCTGAGGGAGATCAAAGCCATCTCCGACCGAGTCTCTGTAATGCGCAATGGAAAAATGCTCGGCACATACGAGACTGATGAGGTGGACGAACGACAGATATCAGCCTTGATGATGGGAAAAAGCATTTCACTCTTTATTGAACATACAAAGAAAGATGACGAGAGCCGTCCTGTCATAGAGGGCAGGAAGATAACGGTACTCCGTCAAGGTCAGGAGCGCCCCTTGCTCAACGGCCTCAGCTTTACAGCATACTCAAAAGAGATACTTGGCTTTGCAGGGGTCAGCGGCAATGGGTTGGGAGTCCTGGAGGCTGTCCTTGGAGGATTCATACCCACCTTTGACGGGAAGGTCCTGCATAACGGCAAGGATATCACCAATATTGGAACCGCCCTGCTGCGCAAACAAGGCCTTGCCTATGTTCCCTCAGACAGATTGCACATAGGAAGCTCTCTCAAGGCGACTGTTCAGGAGAACATCATAGTAGGAGAGAGCGGTTCATTTAAAAGAAATGGGTTTCTCGACCAGAAGAGGGTCACCAAACACACCAACGACCTTTTGCAACGCTACTCAGCCAAGGCCACTGCCCAGATGCCAATCGGCACCTTATCGGGTGGGAATATCCAGAAGGTGATCCTTGCCAGAGAGATCGAGCGGTACCGCGACTATATCGTCTTCTCCGAACCCACTTGGGGACTAGATGTAGCCAGCAGCCAGTTTGTATATGAACAGATAGCATCCCTTAGGGACAAGGGTGCAGCGGTCATCCTCATATCTTCCAATCTAGACGAGATGCTTACCATCGCCGACAGGATTATCATCCTGTACAGAGGGACCCGGGTTGCTTCCTTTTCAGGGGATGAGGCCAGGGCTCTCTCCAAGGAAGAAATCGGCGAATACATGTTAGGTATCAGAAACCAGGGGGACCGCGGTGCTTGAAAACAAGAACAAGAAAGTACTTCCCACCCTGCGCGAGGGCGCAGGAAGCCTCCTGATCGTTTTGATAGCACTATCAGCTGTGATAGCCCTGTCGCTGATACTCAGCAAAAATCCAGGAAAAACCCTTGGGTATTTTTTCCTTGGCCCTTTGCAAAGCAGATACTATTTCGGCAACATGCTCAACAGCGCAATACCCCTGATATTCGGAGGCTTGGGTGTCTCCCTTGCAATGCAATCGGGAAATTTCAACCTGGGAGGGGAAGGCCAGATATACGGAGGGGCTCTCATAACCACTCTCTGTACAATATACTTTGCACCGCTTGGCATAGTGGGTGCCCTTCTGGCCCTCTTTGCAGGAGCCTCCACAGCAGGGGCTCTTGCGGGATTTTCCGGTTTCTTACGTATGAAATGGAATACTAGCGAGCTTATAACCTCGTTCCTCATCTCAAATGCTGTTTTGTTAGTGGTGAACTATCTCATAGCAGGACCATTTTTGGACCCATCAACAAGCCTGATAGCCACCA
>Ga0265295_1009862_pt1 | contig 10072 bp, 7 predicted proteins | sample Munlansysbiofilm_FD_192503 | JGI IMG/M metagenome (GOLD analysis project Ga0265295, IMG submission 192503) | Leachate microbial communities from a municipal landfill in Southern Ontario, Canada - Methane capture system biofilm | ecosystem: Engineered > Solid waste > Landfill > Unclassified ...
TCGGATTAATACGAGTGGAATATGCAGTTCGGAAAAAGAAGATGTAATGAAAATGTTGGGTGATATAGTTAAAAAAGAAACGCTCCGATAGTTTTTATAATTAACACACTGCAGCCCACCAAAATTTGTGATGGGCTGCAGAATGTCAGAACTACAGCACTTCTTCTTCCTTTTTAAGTCTTGCGCTAACACGCAACGCACTGAAGATCGCTAGCAGCGGAGCAATAGCAAGCATCGCGAACAACCAGAATGCAGCATTTGAGGTGCCTTCAATACCGCCAGGTATATTTAAACCACCGAGGTTGCTGAGCATTCCTGCTAGCGCCGAGCCAAGCGCTGTGGCGAACAGTTGTACTGTAGTGATTGAGGTAGCTGCGGCGTCTTGATCTTCACGAGGAGCGACTTGCAGAATTCGCGTCAATAGGTGCTGCCAACCCAAGCCGCAGATGCAGGTTTGGCACTTGAGATGACTGCCGAAGCTGCGCGTCAGCAGTTCACAAAATTGGCAGCATCGGGTTTAGTCGAGGCTTTTTCACAGTCCAAAGGTGTTGGGCGTCCCAGCCAGTTTTGGATGTTGACGCAAGCGGGGCATGAGCGTTTTCCTGACGCTCATCATCTAGTACACCAGCAGTGCGCTAGTCATAAAAGAGCGATGCTTGATTTGATAAGGAAGCATACTTCTAAGATTTTTTCTGATGAAAAACTGTGGTGGAAATAGCGGAAGCGATAGAACTATTGAAAGAAGGTGCTATTGTTCAGGCCCATGTTATGGGAGACCTGCACTCTGCGGTGAAAGCTAAGGCCATTGTTGAGGGGTTATTAGACTCAAGATTGACAATACGTGCTTAGTTCGGATGTTAAATTATTATGTTGTTGTTAAAAACACTAGCATATAAGGAAAAGTAATGTTTATTCCAAGCAAGTTTAGACAGGAAAATATTGAAGAACTTATTGCTATCATGCAAAAGTACTCTTTTGCGGCTTTAGTGACGCAATCAGAGAAAGGTATTGAAGCGACGCATTTGCCAATGATAGTTTCAAGTGATTCGGATAAGCTCTACCTAAAAGCTCATATTGCTAGGGCAAATCCTATATGGGAATCAGTGGCAAGCGGATCAAATGTTCTCGTAATATTTAATGGTCCAAACTGTTATATATCCCCCAATCATTACCCAACTAAAAAAGAAGCTGGTAAAGCGGTACCAACTTGGAATTATGTTGTAGTCCATGTTGAGGGTTCGATTTCGTTTATCCATGACTCTGAATGGATTTACGATGCCATAGATACTTTAACGACTACTCATGAATCAGGGTTGAAGGAACCTTGGTCTATATCTGATGCACCAGAAGAATATATTCAAAAAATGTTACCAGCGATTGTGGGTATAGAAATTGAAATAACTTCGATGATAGGGCAGTGGAAACTGAGTCAAAATCAACCTGCGGTAAATCAGTTAGGTGTGGTTGAGGGGTTATCTAAAAGTCTAGATTCAAGCACTGTTGAGGTCGCGTGTATGGTCAGTTCGAATATTGAGAAAGTAAACTCATAAAGTTCTCAAGGAGCAGAGTTGCTATGTTCATGCCGGTAACGTGAACACATGGAGCATATTGTCAAGCAGAAGAGCGATTTTTGTATATGCAATCAATCTAAACAATCCGTAAATATTTTTCTTAGTATATGTATAGCAAGCTCCATTTCACGTTCTGTATAGGCTGCAAACCCAAGCAAAAATCCTGTCTGTGTGGGTGTTGTGATGTACAGGCTAGACAAGCCCGTTAGGGCAATACCTTTTTGTTTGGCGTGTTCAATAATCACTTTCTCACTGATTCCGCATATCAGCACACAGGGCATTTGCATGCCACCTAGCGGCGGAAGTGGTTCTAGAAACTCTTTAAGGTGTGTCCGCACAAGTTTCTCAAGGCATGTCAAACGCTTGGCATACACTTGACGCATTTGCCGAATATAGGCACCAAAATGACCATTTTCAATAAAACGTGCAAGCGTGAGTTGAGGCATTGTTGCCGTATGTCCATCCTGCAAAGTACGTGCTGTGGTCATGGGCGCGATGAGTTGTGCGGGTAAAATCATATAGCCAATGCGCACGCTCGGAAATAAAGACTTGGTGAACGTGCCAATATAAATGGTGCGCTGGTAAGGGTCTAAACCTTGCACACAGGCGGTTGGTTTCCCCGCGTAATGAAACTCACTGTCGTAATCATCTTCAATGATCCACGCTTGATTGTGTTCAGCCCATTCGATCAGTTCTAAACGGCGTTCAAGCGATAATGTTGCGCCTGTAGGGTATTGATGTGAGGGGGTTAAAGACACTACTTTTGCAGGAGTGGGATGCTGCTTTAATAGATCCACGCGTATACCGTGCGGATCGACTGGAATAGGAACGGGGATGAGTCCGGCTGCTTCAAAGGCTTTACGAGCACCTTGATACATGGGGTTTTCAGTAAAAATATGATCGCCAGCATCTAATAAAATAAGCGCGCATAAGGCGATGGCTTGCTGCGAGCTGGTTAAAATCAATATGCGTTCTGGCGTTGCATGAGCGCCGCGTTCTAAATTCACATAGTGAGCAATGGCACTGCGCAGTTCTTGAGTGCCTTGCGGATCACTGTGTTGTAACGCTTTAAATTGATAATCCCGCATCACTTGTCGTTCTAAGCGCGCCCACAGCGGCAGTGGAAATAAGCGCGTTTCAGGAATTCCTGGCGCAAAAGGGTGTGGTGTTAATGCCTCTCTAACGCCTTTATTATTCAGCATGCCTTGCCCGCGCTTGCTCAATTGAATGGCTGGCTGCTCTGTAGGCTGCGTGGCGATTTTACGCTTGGGTTTTTGGAGTTGCGGCACCTCTGCTACAAAACTACCACTGCCAACTTGGCGTTCAATATAGCCCTCTGCATGCAACAAACTGTAGGCATTTTCGACCGTATCACGTGAGACGTTAAGCGACAGAGCTAACGCACGAGAAGCCGGCAGGGGATTGCTCGCTGGCAATGCACCATCCAGTATTAACTGACGTAGTGCCCGCTGAATACGCAAATATAATGGATACTTTGCATAAGCTGGATGCATTAGCGCTGCTTTGACGGACTCCAGCTGTGAGTGTTTAAACAAATGGTCTGCCTATCATCTATTAATTGGATGGTTACATCATGCCAAGTACAGCATATAAAACAACTCTTCTTAGCACTGTTTACCGATTTGCAATCGGTGGGCTGTGTGCCTATTTGCTGTTTTTAGTAGAGCTCTGCTGATCTTCTAAAAAGCCAGATACCGTTTAAAGGGATGAGTTGTGAGTACATCAATCGTGCAAAAAAATAAACTGACAGATTACTGGAATCCAGTGATCGCTGGGCTGGTTTCCGTGCTGGTGAATTATGGCGGGACCTTTATTTTGGTTTTCCAAGCAGCACATGTTGCTGGCTTAAGCCCAGAGCTCACAGCGTCTTGGGTGTGGGCGGTGTCGATTGGCGTTGGCGTCACAGGCATTATATTAAGCTGGCGCTATCGTGAACCCATAATCACAGCGTGGTCTACCCCGGCCGCGGCGTTCTTGGTTGTCGCTTTAGCCTCAACGTCTTATGAGGAAGCTGTTGGTGCTTATCTTATTTCTGCTTTGGCTTTTCTTGTACTTGGTCTTTCGGGTTATTTTGAAAAAGTGATTCGACTGGTTCCACCCAGCATTGCCTCGGGCTTATTGGCAGGAATTCTCTTGCAGTTTGGTATCAATGCCTTCTCTGGAATGACGCTTGAGCCGGTATTGGCAGGCACCCTTATTGTGGCTTATCTACTGTTTAAACGTATGACAGCGCGTTATGCAGTGGTAGGTATTTTAGTACTGGGATTAGTGCTGTTGGTGAGCCAAGGGCGGGTTGATTTTTCGGGAGTGGAATTAGAGTTTGCAGTTCCTGTGTTCACTCAACCTGAATTTTCCTGGCATGCCTTATTGAGTGTGGCGCTGCCATTATTCTTGATTACTTTAACGGGGCAATATATGCCGGGAATGTTAGTGCTGCGCAATGATGGCTTTAAAACCAGTGCTAATCCGATTGTGGCTTTAACGGGGCTTGGCTCATTACTTATGGCTCCTTTTGGTTCGCACGCTTTTAATATTGCCGCCATTACCGCGGCGATCTGCACAGGTAAAGAGGCACATGAGGAACCTTGCAAACGTTGGGTCGCGGGTATTGCTGCCGGTGTGTTCTATATTTTGGTGGGTTTGTTTGGTGTTACTTTGGCAGCTGTGTTTATGGCATTACCCAGCACCTTTATTACCACGCTAGCAGGGCTGGCACTGTTAGGTACGATTGGCGGCAGCCTCACCAATGCATTGTCAGACGGTACAACGCGTGAAGCTGCATTGATCACTTTTCTAGCCTCGGCTTCTAATATTCAATTGCTCGGAATTGGCGGTGCTTTCTGGGGTTTGTTAATTGGACTGATCGCCTACGCCGTACTGAATGGGCGAGTATTCGATCGTTTATATAAAAAGAATAAAACCATGGCAGTCAGTCGTGCAAAGAGTAAATAAATAGCCGTTTAATACATACTTGTTACAGGGCATGATGTTTGTCTTGCAACGTTTTATTTAGGCTTCTATGCATAAGCTTGAAGATGATTTAGGCTTGCTAACAAGTGCTTTTGGATTGTTAAGTCAATAAGTGTTGTTTATAAAAAGTCATATCTGCGAACAAAGCGATAAGAGTGGCGTTACAGAGACTAATGAGAGTCACAATGTAGCTCTGTATAAGAAGCAAGATTTTCAAGCGATACATAATGCCGATCATCTCGGTGTATCAACAACGATAATGGTCTGGTTAGTCATCGCATAATCATAGATTAAATAATCGAGTTGGTTGCAAAGCCAACGCTCACTTATGAGTTTGAGCAGATGCACACTAGCTATACTCAATGTCATATTAATTCTTGGCTAGCTAGCTGGCTTGGGCATCAACAATTAGGCACCACAATGCTAACGCGGTTGAAAACTTCCAATGCTGCTCTAACGGCTATCAAACTGATCGGCATAACCGCCATGCTGATAGACCATTACAATAGCTTTGTTAAAACTGAGTACAGCCCGCTGCTGTATGAGATCGGTCGACTTGCGCTGCCGTTGTTTATTTTTGTGCTGGGCTACAACCTCGCTAGAATCCCCACCGCAAAAATGCCGAAGATGATGCTGCAACTCTTGGTTTTCGGGGTTATGGCGACGCCGCTGTACAACATGCTTGATGCAGGTTTGTGGTACTGGTGGCCGTTGAATATTTTATTTACGTTGTTGGTAGCAGTCGGCACTGTTTATCTGTTGTCTGTACCCGTGTCTGGCCGTTTAGTCATAGCTGTGCGCTTGGCTGCAGTCCTGTTTTTTGCCGCAGCAGGCAGCATGGTGGACTACTTTTGGGTAGGGCCGGCATTGGTGCTGGTTATTTGGCGTTTATTTTTAACGGTAGCTAATGGCGAACGCATTATTCTCTATGGATCTTTGTCAGTGCTGGCTGTGTTGCTCTGCCTGCTCAACGAGAGCCTGGCAGCGCTGTTAGCGGTGCCTGTTATCCTCTTATCGGTACAGCTTTATCAAGACGCGCAGTTACCACGGATGAAATGGTTTTTTTATTGGTTTTACCCAGGACATCTATTGGTACTACTGCTGATCAAGCAGCTTGTTATGGGCTAAGCAGTATTGAGAAATTTTTAACCGAGGAATGGCTATACAAAGTGAAGTAGCCCTGAGGCCAAATTGAGTACACCGCTGTGCGTATAAGGTGAGACTTTTCTGGAAACGTATTTTGGCATCTTTCATGTCCTAAAAGACGAGGAAGATGCCAAGTATTTTGAGAGAGTTATAGATAATAATATTTAAATGGGCTAAATATTAGAAGTCTACTTTTAGTCCAACCAATGCAGTACGAGGCTTATTGCCACGCGCACCATCTGGGCTGCGTGAGATGATTTTTTGATCATCAAGCAAGTTGTCCAACTTAAAGTAGGCTTGTACTTGGTCATTAAGCTGATAGTGCGTTGCAAGATCTAATACCCATATGCTGTCGGTCTTTAGGAACGTATTGCTAGGTTTCTTATCGCAGGCATCTACTGTGCAAGATTGATCAGTAAAGCGAGCATTTAAATAAGCATCCCACTTGTTTCCTACGACTCCAGCACTAACATACAATTGGTTTTCAGGGATATACGCCATTTTGCCACCTTTCATACCCGTTTTTCCAGCTGGGTTTTTGGTGAACTTGGCATCAGTATACGTATAGGCTGCGCGCACTGGCCAACTCAGCCCTGATGCTGAGAAAGTATACGAGGCAGACGCTTCTACACCTTTTACTTCAGCTTCACCGAGTGGCTCACTGCCTGTCACTGCACCACTGTCACAAGGGCGTTGTAATGAACAGTTGAGTACTGAACTTTTATAATCACTGTAGAAACCAATCAGCTCACTTTGGAAATCACCTTGAGCAAAACGTACACCTGCCTCATAGTTTATGGTCTCTTCTGGGTCAGGATTATCGGAACCATCGTTGAAACTGGCAATCGCAATACCTTTATGAACACCACCAAGCACCTGCCACTGATCGTCAATTTGGTACGTTGCACCGATACCTGGTAACCACTCAGAACCTGAAACACTACGTTTTTTCTTAGTACCGTTGGACTGAACGTCAGCACGTTTAACTTTCCAATCTTCATAACGTAACGCAAGCGTGAGCTCTAAAGCTTCTGTTACTGAAATTTGATCAATGGCCCACAGAGAAATGGCATCCGTATCTTCAAATCGATTATTACTACCGGTCAGCGATGACTTAGCTTGTCCACTGATATAAGCCATACTGCCGTTAGTTTGACGCCATTTTTCAGTGGGCTGAAGACGATCCATCTCTTCTTGATGGAAACGTGTGCCAACATTGAGATCATGCTGCCAGCTCGCCAAGTCAAAATTCACATCGAAGTCAAACTCAACCCCCTGTGAAATATAATCACGGTTGTTATGTTTGATGGTGACATCTTGGTCGACGCTACCGTTCAATATACCAATAGCTGTCAGGTCACCTGCATTGGCAGCACCGATGACATCACCGATCTTTTTGCCACCAATCCTGTCAACCTTAAACCAGTCTCGATGAAACTTGTTGTAATAAGCTTTAGCATGAAAATCAACGTTTTCATTAATACCTAAAAAGTAGTCGGCTACAGCACCTGTATGACGGTTTTTCATTTCGTCTTTTTCAGACAAACCGTAACGACGATTAGGGTCATGACTAAAGTCAGCATCGGTTAAGCCAACATAACTCATGTTAGAGTCTTCAATTGCATAGCTCAGCTTGAGATCTAAGCGTTGTGGCATGCTTGAATCAGCATCGTTTTGAAAGCGTAACTTAGCCATGTAATCTTCTTTCTTAATACCGGCATCAGTATTGCTGCGATCAATACTCTTAAACCCATCGTTACGAATTTGATGAGTTTCTATAAGCCAGCCAAAATTGTCTTGAGCACCTGCACCTACATTAGCAAAGAGACGATTCTCACCTCGCTCACCGACTTCAGTCACGACTGAGCCACCCAATTGATTGGGAATAGGTGTTGATAATAAGTTGATGGCTCCACCAACAGTCGACGGGCCGTAGCGTAATGTACTCGGGCCTTTGAGCACTTCGATACCTGACATTCGGCCAGCGGTAGGGAAGTAATAAGCGGCTGGGTTGGCATAAGGGTTTGGAGCAACTAACACTCCATCTTCCATCACGGTAATCTTACCGCTACGGTCTGTACCTGTGCCGCGAATACCAATATTAGGTCGTAATCCAAAACCTTCTTCCTCGCGTAAGTAAACGCCTGGAACCTGTCCTAGCATACGGTTGATATCGGAATATGAAAAAGTGTCAAGATCAGCTTTATCAAGAACAAAAGCAGAGCCAGCTATCTTTTTAGCGTCTGCTTTGGATCCGATAATAGTGGTGTCTTTTAAGCGTACTGAAGAGTCATTTGCACTTGCAAATACAGGTGAAGCAGCGATAACAGCTAAGGCCAGCAGCTTTATTGAGAATTGATCACGCATTATGATTTCCCTGAATAAATTAAAAGCGGCCAGCATCACTGATTTCGGAATCTGGACAGCTATTTTTAAAGGTTGAGATCATAACGAATACAACAAAGCAATGCAAATCATTATCATTTATATTTCTTTGTGTGAATTTAATCGATGTGAACAAAGTTATTACTGCTGATAAGAGCTTTCCATGTTCTGTATTTTAATGCCTGCCCTCATTGAAGTATTCACAGTGTGGACAGGCTGGCAACTCGATTGAGTGTGATGTGGATGCTCAGGTTTCAATCTACCTGACACTGAATTTACGTTTCAGGCACGTAAATTAAGCGCCCATCGTCCATTTTATATGTGACACCAGCTTTGGCTCCTTGTCCCTGGCCAATTTCACCGGTCGATTCATATTGAGTAATTTCTTTACCTTCTTTAACAGTGATGCGCATATCTGCTTCCCCTGGGTTCTCAACCACCACAACATTCCCTTGTTTCAATGGATTCAGAGGGTTGGTGACGATAACGATCATTAATATGCCAATAATAACTAGAAAAAGATCGACTAAATTCACTACTGAAACAATTGGATCTTCGGCATCATCGAGCTCTAAAAAGCGCATGTTTGCTCCTGTGATAAGCATTCAAATTGACGTAGCTCTTGCAGCAGCCAGCGTCGACGGATGGTTAAAATAAAGAAGCTTATACTGGCACTCAATAAAGCTAAAATGACCGCACTAAAAGCTACTACAAGGTTTTCACCCACGCCATCAATATTGCTTTCAGTGAGCGCCAGCATGGCCGGTCCCATGGGGATCATCGTTGCAATTAAACCCAGCATCGGCGTGCTGCGCGTAGTGATACGTAGCCACTCCAACTGTTTTAAAATAAACAGCTCCAAGTCATCGCTACAGCCGCCATGTTCTGCCTGCCAAGAGAGTAAAACTGAAGTGTAGCGTCCGCGCTGGCGTAGCCATGCTTCCCATAAAAAAGCGCCTAAAGCAAAGAGCGCGTAGGTTAAAGATAAAATAATTAACAGTAATACGGGATATAAAAACACATGAGACAGTTGATACATGCTCTGTTCTAGGGCATTCATGATTTAGCACCTTGGCGTTGTTGATTATTATAATGCTGGTACATGGCACCTGCTGCGCAGACAGCGAGCAACAGCAGCCATATATAGCTCCATAAATATGGGGTGGTAGGGTTTGATGGGGCAGGGATAGGTTCGAGTAGCTGCCCTGTAACAGTTTCGCCAGCTTGGCTGCTGCCTGGAGTGCTCGAGGGTGCAGCCAAACCAAAGCCGAGTGCTAGTTCATCAATAAAATCGCGAGTCAGTTGTGCGCCATTCGATTCTTCAGTGAGTTCTGTTAAGTCCTGCCAGCGCTCAACCAACTGTTGCTGAGTGAGTTCGTCGGCTGACCAGTAGCCTTTACGAATCGCCTCAATTAAACGCTCGACGAGTTGGACTTGAGCACTGGGGTTATACTGCTCAAACCATTCGTTAAGCTGTAAATCACGCTTATCCATAACAAAGGTTTCATGCAGTTCTTGCCATTGATCCGCTCGCACCATATTTTGATTCATGGCTTGCCAGCCCCAGACATTGTTAATGGTGTCGAGGATTTCTAATGTGCCTGCATAACCTTCTGCTTGCATTGCCGTGATCCATTGTCGATTTAAAAAGTGGCTGCGTAACTCATCAGCCAAAAACCGTTCTGCCTTGGTTATTTTCGGTTGGGTTTTACGCAAGTCTGCAATATATAAGTCGGGTGCTTGCCCATCTATAAATTCAATAGCGCGGGATAAGCCTCCTAGAAACTCAAAAGGGTGATCGGTCGAGAGCACGCCGTTGAGCTCGGATGAGCGTGACATAATTGCTAGCTCTGTACCCTTAAGCTGCTGGGAAAATAAGTTGCCTTGTGTTGCCGCTAAAGCAACGCCCCAGTGCTGAGTTCCATAGGCGTACTGCATGCGTGATAAAAACTGTTCAGCTAAAACGCTATCGTCTTCCC
>Ga0265295_1009863_pt1 | contig 10072 bp, 8 predicted proteins | sample Munlansysbiofilm_FD_192503 | JGI IMG/M metagenome (GOLD analysis project Ga0265295, IMG submission 192503) | Leachate microbial communities from a municipal landfill in Southern Ontario, Canada - Methane capture system biofilm | ecosystem: Engineered > Solid waste > Landfill > Unclassified ...
CAGGAATTAAGCTATGCACTGACAGAAAAGCACAACTGCCGCGAAGCTGATGCGCGTGATGCTGTGATGATGGCTGATGGAGACTGGTCGCTGGCCGAGTATTACTTCAAAAATGCTGATGAAGAGAAATACAACTTTCAAATATTTCAGCAATGGATGCGTTTGTGCTTTAAAGTAGCTGTAGCTGAGCTGATTGACTTTGTAGATACGCTGAAACCGCTGGGCCGTGAGAAGCAAAAAACATTGCTTGCTTATGGTTTGCAGGTATTCAGAAATTCACTGCTTGTAAATAATCAACTCCTTGATATGGTGAGGCTTCCATCTGAGGAGAAAACCTTTAACCAGAATTTTGCGCCCTTTGTGAATCCGGCTAACCTTTTGCAGATGAGCCAATTGATGGAAGAGGGAATCAAACAAATTGAACGCAATGGTTATGCACCACTGATTTTTATGGACATTAGCTTTAAAATGATTAAGCTGCTGAAGCAGAAATGAAATGTACGCCAATGGCAAAAACCCAGATGTTTAAACCAAAAGAAATTCTGTAAAAAATCAATTTTAAAGCCTAAAAGTTTGTGATTTTTAATTACAGAAGTTATTCATTGGCAGTGTATAAAACAACAAATTAGTTCTCCCTGATTTTATCTTATCTTTGCTTTTTAAATTAAAAAGTTCGCTCAAACGCTATATATATTCCTTATGAATGATGAACAACAGGCAAAAATAGTTTTTACTTTTATACCAAGAGGTTGCTGTCGCGCCCCACGCATATATAATCCCAAAGATCAAATATTTCGGCACAGTTGCTGCAAACTGGATGAGTTTAACTGGCTCAAAGAATACAAAGATTCGCCAAATGAAGCAGGTTTGCGTGCCGCCGAAGTACGGTTTAAAAATGGCAGAAAAGATTTTTTTTCATACACCAACGAGATCGAGCTTAAAGAAGGCGAAATAATTGCTGTAGAGGCTGCAGCCGGTCACGATATTGGCATCGTAACACTTGTGGGTGAAATAGTTGACCTGCAGATGAAACGCAAAAAAGTGCAGGAATCGCTTGAAGTGTTAAAAAAAATATACCGTCACGCAAAACTTTCCGATGTTGAAAAGTGGGTGAGTGCGATAGAACTTGAAGAAAATGCCTTGTTTAGAAGCCGTGAAGTAGTGCTTGACTTGAGTCTCAATATGAAAATGAATGATGTTGAATATCAAGGAGATAAAACAAAAGCGATTTTCTATTATACCGCAGAAGACCGGGTTGACTTCAGGGAGTTGATAAAAAGGCTGGCCGAAGAATTTCATATCCGCATTGAGATGCGACAGATTGGAATGCGACAGGAAGCCGCCAAGCTTGGTGGTATTGGGTCCTGCGGTCGAGAGTTGTGCTGCTCCAGTTGGATGGCCGATTTTCACTCGGTGAGCACCAATGTGGCACGTTTGCAGCAGCTTTCACCCAATCCACAAAAGCTTGCAGGACAATGTGGTAAACTCAAATGCTGCCTCAATTACGAATACGAGGCATACGTGGATGCGCTCAAATCATTTCCTGACGACAGAACGGTACTCAAAACTAAAAAAGGCGATGCCTATCACCAAAAAAGTGATATTTTCAAAGGATTGATGTGGTATGCCTACAGCAATGACCGTAACAACCTGATGGCGATACCGATTGATAAAGTGAAAGAAATTGCAGCCGACAACAAAAAAGGTAAACTACCCGAAAAGTTAGAAGATTTTGCTTTCTTGAAAGAGCAAAATATTGAAGATGAATACGGAAACGATAACAATGAAACACGGTTTTCTAACTATGAATAATCTTTTGTTGGACCAATCAATCGCCTAAAAAACATGCAAAAAAACCTCCATAATATCATTTTTGGCAGCCTGTCTGTTTTATTACTCGTGCTGATTTTGAGTGGTTGCAACCAGCAAGTTGTGATTGATGAAAATCTTGCCATCCCCCAAGATGGTTGGGATTTGAACCAAAAAGCTGCGTTTGAAGTTGATATTACAGACACCGTTGGGCTTTATGCTTTTTATATAAACGTCAGACAACAAGAAACTTACCGCTATAGTAATCTGTATATTTTTCTGCATACCACCTTTCCAAATGGCACGCTTACGCATGATACTATTGAGTGTGTTTTGGCCCGTGATGATGGACGCTGGCTTGGAAAATCTTCTGGAAGCTTAATCTCTAATCAGATACTTTTAAACCCTTCTTTACGTTTTCCAATAATGGGGAAATACCATTTTGAGGTAGAACAGGCCATGCGTGAACGCTGGCTTCAAGGCATTGAGGATATTGGCATTCGTATTGAAAAGCAAAATTAAGAAAAGGTGAACGATCAAAAAGAAACAAAAAATCAAGCCCAAAAAGGATCGGGCTGGTTCAATTTTGTGTTTAAGCTCTGGCTATTATTTTTTATTGGCTTAGCGGCTATGTTACTCTTGTTTTATGGCATTACCAATGAATGGCTTGGCCAGATGCCGAGTTTTGAAGAGCTAGAAAATCCAGAAACCAATCAGGCCTCACAAATCTATTCAGCCGATGCCGAACTCTTGGGTTCTTATTACATTGAAAACCGCTCAAACGTTCACTTTAGGGAGCTTTCGCCCGATCTTGTAAACGCTCTGTTAGCCATTGAAGACATCAGGTTTACTGAACATTCGGGCATTGACGAACGTGCTTTGTTGCGCGTAGCTTGGGGAGTGGTTACCGGCAATAGCAAGGGCGGTGGAAGCACTTTAACGCAGCAGCTGGCTAAAAATCTTTTCCCACGGGCCGAGAATCTCAATACGATACAGCTTGTTGTGCGCAAACTTCAGGAATGGGTTACGGCCACCAAGCTCGAACGTAATTATTCCAAAGAGGAAATAATGGCCATGTACCTCAATACCATACCCTTTGGAAGCCAGTCGTTTGGAATAAAATCAGCCTCACAAACTTTTTTCAACAAATTGCCTGAATCATTATTGCTGGAAGAAGCCGCATTGATGGCAGGTGTAGTAAATGCACCCACGCGTTACAGCCCATCCCGTAATCCCGAAAATGCTTTAAGGCGTAGAAATCTTGTGCTGCTGAAAATGGTCGATTATAACTTTATCACCCGCGAAGTTTACGACTCGGTAAGTAGAATCCCGATTGATATGTCAAACTATGGCATATTGGATCACAACAGCGGTCAGGCTACTTATTTCAGGGAGTTTTTGCGCGGCGAGCTACACGACTGGGCTGCAAACCACTACAAAGTAGATGGCACACCTTATAATATTTACAAAGATGGATTGCGTATTTATACAACAATCAATTCGCACATGCAGCGCTATGCAGAAGAAGCTGTGAGGCAGCATCTTGGAGGAGATTTACAGCCAGCCTTTTTCAAGCATTGGGAAGGCTATACCCATGCGCCTTTTGTTTTTTCTAGGAGTGATGTAGGCCAAGAGGTAGATAAAATTATGAAGCAGGCTGTCCGGCGTTCAGATCGCTATCGCTTGCTGCGCAATGCCGGCGAAAGCCCCGAGGCTATTAGCAAATCATTCCGTACTCCGATTCGTATGCATGTCTTTTCTTGGAACGGATCTATCGACACGGTGATGACGCCCATGGATTCTATCCGTTATTATAAATATTTTCTGCAGGCCAGCATCATGTCGGTTGATGCCCACACCGGTTTCGTGCGCGCTTATGTGGGCGGCAACGACTACCGCTACTTCAAATACGACCACGTAACCCAAGCCAGGCGTCAGGTAGGTTCTACCTTTAAACCGTTTTTATATGCACTTGCCATGCAGGAAGGCGATTATTCTCCCTGCTTCAAGGTGCCGAATATTCAATATAGCGTGCAGCTTTTCGACGGCACATTTTGGTCGCCACGCAACTCATCGAATGATAGAATTGGCGAAGAAGTTACCCTGAGATGGGCACTGGCAAACTCCAACAACTGGATTTCAGCATACCTGATCAAGCGTTTTTCGCCTCAGGCATTGATACAGCTGGTGCGTAAAATGGGTATTAATTCACCCATCGATCCGGTGCCGGCCATAGCGCTTGGCACGCCTGATCTCAGCCTATACGAAATGGTGGGTGCGATGAATACTTTTGCCAACCAGGGCGTGTATATCAAACCTACTTTTATCACGCGTATCGAAGACAAAAATGGCAATGTGATTGAACGTTTTGTGCCTGAGCGAACAGAGGTTCTGGACGAAGTTTCGGCCTATAAAATGATTGAACTGATGAAGGGCGTTGTAGAATCGGGAACGGGAATCCGTTTGCGTTTCAAATATGGTTATAACAATCCAATCGCAGGTAAAACAGGCACTACACAGAATCAAAGCGATGGCTGGTTTATGGGAATTACACCTGATTTAACAACGGGTGTGTGGGTAGGCGCCGAAGATCGGAGCGTGCATTTTAGGACTATAAAATTAGGTCAGGGCGCAAATATGGCGCTGCCAATCTGGGCTTTATATATGCAGAAAGTGTATGATGATCCGTCGTTAAATATCAGCAAAGATGACTTTAAAAAGCCGCTGGGCGATATTGCAGTTGAGTTCGACTGCGACAAATACGATGCTGAGCAGGCGCTCAGAAGGCGTAATCAGCAACAACAATATAAAGACGACTTTTAAGGCGCCAGCTTGCGAATTGTCATATCGTCGAAATAGACGGTATCAGTGGTTTTGTTCCAAAGATAGACGCGACATTTTTGATTGGTGGCAGCATGGGGAATTGTAAGCTGAAAATGAATTTTTCGCCAACCGGCACTGTCTGCCTCCGATGAACCCTCGTGCTGGTTATAAAAATCTTCCAGATTTGGGGTGGCAAAAACCAGTGCACCTCTCGAATCTACGGGCTTTTTCCAGACACTAAGCTCGTAAACTTCATCCTCTTTCACCCAAAATTCGATGTTTGCTGCAAAGCGATTATCACCTGAAAGCATCACCGCATGCTCACCGCTTCTGGATTCGTAATTCACCTGAAGTTCAGCATTGATAAATGCGTAATGCTTGTCGGGCGACAAAAAAACTTGGCTATACGGGCTTATATTTTCAAAACTTGTAAACGCTTCCTGATATACCTTCTGGTAAATTGGCGGAATAATAACGTATTTGCCCTCTACCAATGAATCGTAATTCATAGGTTCAAGTAAGTCGTAAAATATCAGGTCGTTTTTTATTCGGAACAAAGTATGCCAATAAGCCGCCTTTGACATGCTGGCATAATGAATACTGCCGTATTTGTATTTGGCGGTTTGAAAAAGGTTGAAACCACATAAAACAAACAAAACAAGGCCTAAAATCTTAAAAGTAAGGCTAGATTTTTGCTGCACAAAAAATAGAAAAGCCGCCAGTGGAATTGCCATCAATCCATAAGAATCAATCATTGGACGTGCTCCGAAACTTCCGCCGTAGCTCCAGTCCCACCACGAAAAAACTACATAAATATTCACCGGAACAAAAACTGCAATCGGCAACCAAAAAGCCTTGAATTGTTTGCGCAACATAAAAATGCCTGCCAAAGCAAAAATCATCACCGGCGTATAAATCAGCCAGCCTTTGCGGTAGCTAAAAAGTCCGCGCCAGATTTGTGGCTTATCAAAGAAAAAACCTTCCTTGCCGTAAGAATAAAAAACCCAGTGTCCAGTATTAATTTTCCAGAAAAGCAGTTGGGGAAATAGTACTAAAAAACCAAAAAATGTAATGATTAATAAAAGTTTCCACTGCCCAAAAACCTTGCTAACTTGAACCTTAAAGTTTTGATAATCATACAGTAAGAAAAATAAAACAAAAAGTGCATTGGTGGGTCGGATAAGTGTAATTAAGCCAATTACCAATCCGATAAGTATCGAATTTTTCAGCTTGGGCTTTTCGTGCCAGCGGATTGTTAACGCGATAAAAAAAATGAAAAGGCTAAAGTTAAAAGCATGTGCCATGGCGGCTTCCAAAGTGGTGTAAAAGAACAGGTTGGTTCCCAATCCAATGACTAAAATAACTAGGGCAGCAAGTTTATCACTGACCAATTTTAGTAATATTTTGCGCAAAACGAGCAGGGCAGCCAGCACATAAAACAGGGCGGCAAACTGCAAAAAGAACATATACGGCAGCGAGTAACCATTCATTTCGGCGCCGGAAAGCCAGGCATAAAAATGTGCTAAAAGAAAAAATGGCAGGTATAAAAACGCCAAACCCATCGTCATTTTCTGAAAGTGACCGCCTTCAGGAGTTTTTGAGTTTACAATTCTTTTTTTAAAAAACGCTGGATTGTCCTCTAAAAACTTGAACTTCAGGTCGCCATGAATAATTGTCGCAGGCAGGTAACTGTAGTAGCTGGTTACGTCGTGAATTACCAATCCGTGAGCTGTTTTCCAGCGGTTGTTGTTAAAGATGGTGGCAACTATAACTACAGCAAACACAAAAATGGCAATGCGTGCATAACCAAAACGGCCTAAAACACTTAGGAAATTAGAAAAACGTTTTTTAAGATTTTTCATACTGGAATTAAACCACAAAGATGGAAAAAATACTGAAAGTCTATACTTAAAGTGACTTTAGCTCCTCACTTATTTTTATTGTAATTTAGCCTCAAAATTAATTGGTATGACACGGTCGATATTGGTCTTCTTGGTTTTGTTTAGCACAACATTTGTATTGGGTCAAAACTATGATGAACTCAACGAAAAGCTTACAAACCAACGTTTTGAGACGCTTCGAGCCTTGCTCGACTACCGCTTTAAAGGCGGAAGTGGTGAGTTTGAGCGTGTTTTTCTAAAGCATGTTGCCTATACTGAACCAGCCCGAAAAAATTGCGTGGTGGGCACTGTTGTTGTTACGTTTACAGTGAGCTGCGACAATGAAATCAGCGAATTAAAACTCCGGAACCCAATGCATTATGGCCTTAATGAAGAAATTCAGAAGTTCATTGAAGCTACAGAAGGCATGTGGAATACTTGTCAGGATGAAAAATATACACGTTTTGAAGTCCCGATGCTTTTCACCTTAAAAGGTACCGAAACCAGTGCCAGAGGTTTTCTCACACTGGTAGGTGAAAATCCGGGCTTTTTATGCCGAAGCGACAGTTATTTTATGGAACGCTTTGAAAAATATAGCCGAAAAGGCAAAAGGAAGAAAGCCCTCGATATGCTGGATCAATTGATGCGGCGCGACCCATACAACAACAGTTTTTATGAATTGAAAAACGAACTTCTCAGTGGTGAAGCCAAATAGCGCATGATAGAATTTTTGAATCAGCTTGATACCGGTTTGTTCTTGTTTTTGAATGGCCTACATAGTGGATGGCTCGATCCTGTGATGATTTTTATCAGCGGAAAACTCACCTGGATTCCATTTTATTTGGTTCTGCTTGTATTAATTATCAGGCAATACCGTTGGCAATCCTTGCTCATTTTATTATTTATCACCGTGCTTATCAGCCTTTCTGATCAGCTCTCGGTACGTGCTTTCAAGTTCGTTTTTGAGCGGCCACGGCCCTGTCACGAAGCTGATTTGCAGCCTCTAATTCATTTAGTTAAAGGAAGTTGTGGCGGGGCGTTTGGATTTGTTTCTTCGCATGCTGCCAACAGTTTTGCCCTGGCCGGATTTAGCTGGTTTTTGCTCCGGCCTGTATTTCCTAAAATTGGTTTTGTGCTTTTCCCGTGGGCTGTGATTGTTTCTTACAGCAGAATTTATCTGGGAGTGCATTATCCCGGCGATATTCTTGTTGGTGCTATTTTAGGCTTAATTATTGCCTGGGTAGTCTGGAAAATCTATGGCTTAACTTGCGGAGCAAGAAGTGCTTGCTGAAAAAAAGTACTGCTACTCCAAAAAAGTAATTGCAACGGAGGCATTGCGGCCGATGCCACAAAGTGAGGAAGCTTTGCCCTGATTGATAGCTATTTCGAGCATGCCATGTGATCCGAAAATAGCTACCAGATCGGCAGTTCCCACATCCATATAGCCCGAATGAATTTTGCGCAGGCGATAACCGCTGGAATAAATTTCAAAACTGCGCCCATGTTTCATCTGGCGGAAAAGTTTTTCTGAAATATTAGTGATCAAATTTTCATAGCTATCTACATAAATTACCAGTCCGGTGATAGAATTGGCAGTGGTTGTAGGCTGAAACAAAATCCTTCGGTTACAGTTTACTACAGCTTCACCGAGCGATTCTAAAGGCGTTCCTTTAATAATTTGAACCGCAACTTTTACAAAACGATCGCGCGAGCTGAAGGTGAAAAAATTCGAATCCTGTGGGATGTCAATTTCTATGATAGCTTCAATTTGATCTGGCTCAAACATCATCGAAAAAATACCATTGTCGGCGCCTATAAAATATTGGCCGGCAACCTGCACAATCAAATGTGGAGTCTCTGACGATTCCTCGCTGTTGAGACCTATGATATGAGCCGTCCCCCTTGGAAAACTCTGATAACAATTGCGAATCGTAAATGCGGCACCTTCCACGTCAAAAGCTTGTATATGATGCGAAATATCCACAATCGTTACATCAGGAAGCTGCGAAAGTAGCGTGCCTTTCACTGCTGCAAGATAGTAATCAGATGTTCCCCAATCGCTTGTTAACGTGATTATTGACATGTCTTGACGTTTCGTTGAAAAGAATCTTGTTTCAGAAATCAAGATTGTGTTTTCGATTATTTCTGGTTTTGCAAATATATTCAAAAGCTATACAAGGATAATGAAACGACACAATTAATCTTGTAATTAGTTCACAGAAAAATAAAGCCGTTGACAAGCTGTCTGTAAGTGTGTTATTGCCTGCTTTTCGAAGTCTGTTTTTTTTATAAACCATTTCTTGAATATCTTTGCATCTTTAACCTGCAACTTCAAGCCGCAAAAGGCAACTATGAGTGAACAAATAATTCAAATTGAGAATGTCAGCCCGATGGATATTTACGGGCCATCGGATAAATACCTCGATCAGGTAAAATCTTTTTTCCCTAAACTGCGTATTGTTGCCCGTGGCGATTTCGTGAAAGTTATTGGCAATCCTGAAGAAATAGCCTTTTTCGTCAATCGTTTTGAGCTGTTAATGGTTCATTTAGAGCGTTTTGGAAATATTAATGCTGACATTATCGAGCAGCTTATGCACGGTGATTCGGATCAGCAAACTACCGGAAAAATTACAGATGGTGATGTGCTGGTGCACGGCAGATCGGGCTTGCTTATTAAAGCCATCACCGCCAACCAGAAGCGGATGGTTTCGTCGAGTGAGAAAAACGACCTGATTTTTGCCATCGGCCCTGCCGGAACCGGGAAAACCTATACCGCAGTAGCATTAGCCGTGCGGGCACTTAAAAGTAAAATGGTGAAACGCATTATCCTCACCCGACCTGCCGTGGAAGCTGGCGAAAACCTGGGGTTCTTGCCAGGCGATATGAGAGACAAGCTCGACCCTTATATGCAGCCGCTTTATGACGCCTTGCGCGATATGCTGCCAACTCAAAAACTGCTCAGCTACCTCGAAGACGGTACCATAGAAGTGGCTCCGCTGGCTTTTATGCGTGGCCGAACCCTCGATCACGCCTTCGTAATCCTTGATGAAGCGCAGAACGCGACCAATAGCCAGCTTAAAATGTTTCTCACCCGCATGGGGAAGTCATCAAAATTTATTGTGACCGGTGATGTAACACAGATTGACCTGCCCGACCGACAGCCATCGGGTTTGTTGCAAGCCGTAAAAATACTCAAAGATGTTTCGGGGATAGATTTTATCATGCTCGACGAAAAAGATGTGGTGCGGCATAAGCTTGTCACCAAAATAATTCTCGCTTATCAGCAGCCCGAAAAAGAAAGTCCAAAAAAAGAGCTTTCACTTAAAAAATCCGAAGATTCACCTGCCTAAGTTTATTCAATATGGAAAACCCACTTTTGAAAACCCAGTTTAATTTCCCTGGCCAAACAAATTTTTATCAGGGAAAAGTAAGAGATGTTTACACCATCGGAAATCAATTTTTGGTGATGATAGCTTCTGATCGAATTTCGGCTTTTGATGTGGTGTTGCCACGGGCAATTCCTTTTAAAGGTCAGGTTTTGAATCAGATAGCGGTGTATT
>Ga0265295_1009864_pt1 | contig 10071 bp, 9 predicted proteins | sample Munlansysbiofilm_FD_192503 | JGI IMG/M metagenome (GOLD analysis project Ga0265295, IMG submission 192503) | Leachate microbial communities from a municipal landfill in Southern Ontario, Canada - Methane capture system biofilm | ecosystem: Engineered > Solid waste > Landfill > Unclassified ...
CTTTAGTATGCCAGTAGCAACCGGCATCGTCGCCACTTCACCCGAAACGGAAGCCCAACTAAGCAGCCTGGGAATAGGAGCAGTCGCCTCTTATGCATTTAATGACCATTTTTCCATAGATGGAAATGTCCAATACCTTCGTTATACTGCAACTCCCACTGACAGCCGGAATTCAGGCTCGACCTGCCTCGCAATGGATGCAGGATATTATCTCCTGGATCATCAATTTCAGGTGATCGCGGGTTTGGGGTATCAAAATCACTTTTATCCCGATGACGATCATGCGTTACTTACTCTTTATCCAGGCGTTACGATTGAAACCGGTCAAAATTATATCATCGTGCTTGCTGCACCCTACGACCTGTTTGGGAAAAACTTCGGCAAATCGATTGGCTTTAATTTCGCCCTTACCCTTACGATGAATTAATATTCCGTTTTTTTAAGTCGATAAAAACTATACATCAGGGATAGGTGTGGAAAAGATGGCGCAAAAAGGCCATTTTCAATACAACCAGTTTGCGGAAATTATTCACACGGATACGGCGGTTTAATAAATCTTCAGCCTTGCAGCGTTGAATTTTGCGGGTCAGGGTGCGGTAATAGGTGTAGGCCACATAAACGCCAAAGCGACAACAGCGTGGCAATTGTATGATTCCTTCTCGTGCCATCCGGAAATCTTCATAAATCTCCTTTTCCAATTTGTTTTTTTGCCTATTTGTAAAGCTTTCCGGTTGAATATCGGGAAAATATGATCTTTTGCGGAAAGAATAATCGGCCTTGATATCCCGTAAAAAGTTAATTTTCTGAAAAGCTTCCCCAAGCTTTATGGCATGGGGCTCAAGACGTTCGAGTTCTGCTGTATCACCCTTCATAAAAACAGCCATACACATGAGGCCAACAGCCGAAGCACTGCCAAAAATATAGCGTTCAAAGGAAGCCTGATCGTGGGTTGTTTCGGTCAAATCCATGGCCATGGAATCAAGAAATGCAGTAATCAGACGATGTGAAATGGCGTATGTATTTACAGTGTGCTGAAAGCTGTGGATAATCGGGTTTGTGGAGATGCCTTCGCGCAGGGCGATGAAGGTTTCCTCACGAAAAGCGGAAAGTAAAGTACTTCTGACTTCTGCCGGCACCGGAAAGGAGTCAACAATTTCGTCGGCAAAACGCACAAATCCATAAATGGAATAAATATGCGGCCGGATATTCTTATGGAGCATCCGTACACCCAATGAAAAGGAAGTACTGTAGGCTTTAGTGGTGATTTTGCTCAGCCTTAAGGCATTATTCAGATACAGATCCATAGTCATGAAGTATTCTTTCGGCACAAAGTTTAGAGCTGATAACGGCCATCGGAAGCCCTGTACCGGGTACAGTAGAGCTTCCCACATAAAAAAGGTTATTATACTTTTCATCCTTATTTTTGGGTCTCCAGTATCCAATCTGGCGCAGGCTATGGCCAAGGCCTAAACCGCTTCCCCGATAAAGATTCAGCATCTTCTCCCATTGAGGGGGGGCAAGTACAGTGCGTGAAACCATATTTTTGGGAATATCAAACCCTACGCGTTGCGAAAGATCCTGAATCACATTATCTGCAATTTCTTCAGCATCACTCCAGTCGGGCTTAAAGCGTAAATCAGGAACAGGAACCAAAATAAAAAGGTTTTCATGCCCTTCAGGTGCTGCTTCCGGGTTGTGCCGTGAGGTTACATTAACGTAATAATAGGGCTGTTTCAGACTCACGTCATTGCTAAAAACCTTCGAGGAATAATCTTTAAAATTGTCACCCAAAAAATAATTATGATGATCAAGGCCTTCTATTTTCCCTTTCACGCCGAGGTACAAGGTCAGTGGTGCCATAGTCCATTGCATTTTATCCAGCTTGCCGGGCGAAAACTTTTGTCGCTGCAACACTTGACCACGAAAGGCTGCAGCATCAGCATTGGCCACAAAGAGATCGGCTTCCCACAAGCGGCCACTGGTGTCGATAAATCCTTGTAGCGTATTTCCCTCGGTTACTTTCCCGATAATTTCTGTGTTATAGGTTACTTCTATTCCTGCTTTTTCTATTTCGTTCATCAACCCTTCGACAATTTTGTACATTCCACCCTTAACATTATAATACCCATCATGTTCCATCTCAACATAATTCAAAAGGGTATAAACAGCCATAGTGTTGAAGGGTGTTGCTCCGAGGAAAAAGGAGACCAGAGAAAAGATCATCTTCACATCGTCGGATTCGAAATAACGGCTAATCTCCTGCCAGAAAGTACGGACCATTTTAGGTGCCTGACGGGGAGGAACACCTGCCAAAGAAGTGCCGAAACTTATCGCATCATAAAAATTACGGCGTACTACCCGATCGATGGTGTCGTCGAACAGCCGGCCTGTATCCCTGAGATAACGCTTCACCTTTTGATCAAAATCCGGTTCAATGGAGGCAAATTCCTTTGCAAGCTTGTCAAACTCCTTATAAATGGTATATTTCCTGTCTTTCCCGCTTTTAGGGTCAAATATTCGTACGGTGTAAAGAGGATTCAGTGGATAAAACTCAAAGGGAAGCCGGATGCCGGTATCTTTCCCGAAAGTAGTGAATTCGTAGGTCATGGAAAAAAAAGTAGGCGCCATATCGAAAGTAAAACCATCCTTTTTGAGTTGATTCAGTCTTCCTCCCGGGCTGCTGTGCTTCTCGACAATCTTTACACTATATCCGGCTTTCGCCAGCCGTAATGCGGTGGTGAGGCCACCTAAACCGCTTCCAATGATCAATACGTTTTTACCCATAGTTTATTCCCGCCAAGGTTTAATGACGCTAAATTAACATTAATTTTCGGGCATTGTTTTAGAATCGGATGAAAATATTACCCCCGTCAAAAAGCGGAAAATACCGGAATACGACATGAGTAAGCGAATATCCGAATTGACTGCAAGGATTATTTTTTTGTGAGGTAACAATAGTTCCTTAAATTTGTTACTAGAATATGAACAACAACCAGGGGGCAATCATCATTGGTGCCGGTATTGCCGGCCTCGCTGCAGCGATCCGGCTTGCAGTTAAGGGCTATAAAGTCAACGTATTTGAAAAAAACCCAACAGCAGGTGGAAAAATAGCACAGTATTCATCCAAAGGATATCGTTTCGATGCAGGGCCGAGCCTCTTTACCTTGCCTGAAAAAATCGAGGAACTCTTTTTTCTGGCCGGAGAAAACACCGGGGATCACTTCCGCTACCATAAACTCGAAACCGTTTGCCGCTACTTTTTTGCCGATGGTACGGTCATCGATTCCTTCTCCGACCCGGAAAAGTTTGCCGCTGAAATGCACCACAAAACAGGTGAAAACCCGGAAAACATTATTAGCTACCTCAAAAAAGCAAAGGCACTCTACGGCTTCTCCAGCGAAATTTTTATCGACAACTCGTTCCATAAACGCTCCAATTATTACACAAATAAAGCCTTTCGAAAAGCCGGATTGAAACTTTGGAAGCTGGATCCCTTCTTTACGATGCATCAACGTAATACCCGATCGTTTCAGTCGGGAAAAACTATACAGCTTTTCGATCGTTATGCAACCTATAATGGCTCAAGTCCTTATAAAACTCCGGCCACACTAAAAATTATCGCTCACCTCGAGCATAACCTGGGTGCCTATTTCCCTGAAAAAGGAATGTACGACATAGCGGTTCAACTGCAAAAACTTGCCGAACGCAAGGGCGTAGTGTTTCATTTTAATACAATCGTGGAAGAAGTACTTTTTGAAGGCCGCCAGGTATCGGGGGTCATAGCCGGAGGAAAACCATACCGTGCCACGGTAGTAGTCAATGACAGCGATGTGGCCACTTTTTACAGCACCCTAATGCCTGAAAAAAAAATTCCCAAACGGGTGTTAAAAGGCGATCGTTCCACCTCTGCAATGATTTTTTACTGGGGAATGAAAAACACCTTCAGCACACTGAAACTGCATAACATCCTCTTCAGCAACAATTATCCGGAAGAATTTGACCACCTGTTCCAAAAAAAAACCATTACTTCCGACCCAACTATTTACATTTTTATCAGCAAAAAGCTTGTGGTATCCGATGCGCCCGAAGGTAAAGAAAATTGGTTCGTAATGATTAATACTCCGGAAGATACAGGCCAGGACTGGTCGTATCTGGTGCGGATAGCCCGTGAAAATATACGAAATAAAATTAAAAAACAGTTGGCTGTAGATGTTAATGATTTCATTGAAACAGAACACGTTGTGACACCGAAAGAAATCGAAAAAAATACCCTGAGTTATCATGGATCGCTTTATGGCAGCAGTTCAAACAGCCAGTTTGCAGCTTTTATGCGACATCCAAATTTTTCACGAAAACATAAAGGCCTATATTTTGCAGGCGGTAGCGTGCATCCCGGGGGAGGTATCCCTCTTTGCCTTGCCTCTGCAGCCATAATTGACAAAGAAATTTTATCTTTATAAAAAATTGCTGCGTGAAAAAAAGTAACTATTTAAAAAACGCATTTATTGTTTCCATTATCCTTGGCGCAATGTATCTCATTGCCGTTTTTGGTATTGCATTCGATGATACTGTATCGGACTATTCGCTCATCCTTCCGATAAATCTGATCGTTATGTTTGTGGTAATGATTCTGTTTAACAGAAATGGCATAATGAGTATTGGGTACTTGCTGGCGATTTATTTCTCCGGATTTTTTGTGGAGGCATTGGGCGTAAACACAGGATGGATTTTCGGAGAATACAAATACCTCAATGTTATGGGGCTGAAAGTCTTCGAAACCCCTCTTCTTATCGGTATCAATTGGGTTATCCTGATTTTTGGTGTTGCTGACATTACCAATAGGTTCCAGGTACATCCGCTCTTCCGCGTTTTTTTGGGCGCCGGCCTAATGTTGATTTTTGATGTGGCACTTGAACCCAATGCCATACGCATGGAAATGTGGCAATGGAAGGGAGGAAACATTCCAACACAAAATTATCTGGCCTGGTACGCAATTTCAGCCCTGATGCTTATTCCTGCATCCAAAATCCTTAAACGGCCTAATCCGGTCGCCTCTTCCATCTTTTTACTTCAGCTCGCGTTCTTTCTGGTGTTAAACCTTATTTATTCCTATCGCTAATGATTGAAGCCAATCCGAATCGCTACGTTATCCGGGTTTTTGTCCATTATATCGGCCATATCCTGAAAAAAAACTTTCATACGATTCACCTGGATACTGAGTATGAGACACCCCTTTCCGGGTCTGCCGTGCTGATTGGAAACCACGTGGGATGGTGGGACGGTTTTTATGCTTTCTATCTTAATACGCAGTACTTTAAAAAAAATTTTTATATCATGATGCTGGAGGAGGAATTGCGAAAACACAGGATTTTCCATAAAGTTGGCGCCTTCTCCATAAAAAAAGGGACACGGTCGATGCTGAAATCCCTGAATTACGCCAAAAATCTTCTCACCAAAAACAACAACCTCCTGGTGTTCTTCCCGCAGGGAAAATTACATAGTTTATACTGCACGGATATCCGTTTCGAAAAAGGAATTACACGCATTATTGATAAAAAACGCTCCGATTCAGTCTTTTTTTTCGCCTCCTTTGTTGATTTTCTGGATAATAAAAAACCAACCCTTTTTCTGGCCGTTCGGAATGCAACCCAATATAAAACAACCCCGGAAACCACATATGAAGAAGCCTATCAAAAATTTTACGCTGCTTTTCTCCATCAACAGCAAAATCTAATCCAATGATGTTACAAAGTATTGCCCTCGTGATCTTCGTATTTACGGCCTTACGCCTGTTGGTGATTTTAACAAATATTTTCACAAAACAATGGCTATCGGTTGGTTATGATAACGGAAACGAAAAAGTATCGGTGTTAATACCCTGCCGGAATGAAGAAAATAACATAAGCGTTTTACTCAGCAACCTAACCCGACAGGAGTATAAAAACCTCGAAATTCTTTTGTATGATGATGAATCGACCGATCATACTGCCGCCATCATTCACTCATTTGCCCTTCAGTATCCACAAATACGGTACATCAAAGGAAACCCGCTACCTGAAGACTGGTCAGGAAAAATTTATGCCTGCCATAAGTTGGCACAAGAGGCAACTGGCGAATATTTCCTGTTTGCCGATGCAGATGTCTTATTTCATCCCGGTAGTATAACCAGCGCTGTGGCCCATCTAAAAAAACACAACCTGCACCTGCTTTCTCTGTTCCCGCAACAACAGATGCTAACCCGTGGTGAAAAAATCACTGTTCCCGTGATGAACTGGATTTTAGTCAGCTTTTTACCCCTTATCCTCACCCGTTTAAGCAAACGGCCTTCTTTATCGGCGGCCAATGGACAGTTTATGCTTTTCCGGAGTGAATCGTACCGCAAACATCAGTTTCATCAGGCGATAAAACGATCGCTTGTGGAGGATATTCATATTTTCAGATATATGAAAAAACTTGGCCTACAAGTACATACGTTGTTGGGCAATGGGTTTGTGGAGTGCAGAATGTATCATTCCTATTCCGAAGCCATCGAAGGTTTTTCAAAAAATATTACTGATTTTTTTTCTGGAAGGGGGTTCATGATTCTTTTTTCATTGGCTACATTGACGGGGCCGTGGCTAATCTTCTTCACGCTTCCCCGGGTGTTATTTTTTGTTTATCTTGGGATGATTATTACCATTCAGACCGGATTTTCCTTTGCAAGCGGACAAAACATTTTCGATAATTTAAGGTTTCTGTTTCATCAGCGTGTGGCCTTTTTTCACATGGTGTATAAAGCAATAAAAATGAAACGAAAAGGTACATTTATATGGAAAGGAAGAGCAATTTCCTGCAATTAAAACAGCTAATCATATTGATATTGTTGATTTCCGGCATGTCGGTTGGGGCCCAAAAGGATCCGCTTCGGTTTCGCCGAACCATTTATACTTCCTATATCTCGGGCAATATGGAACAGTGGAAACAGGAGATTAATACGCTACAGCTTCAGGCCCGCGAAGAAGTAATGCAGCGCGAATTGTTGATTGCAGAATACGGATACATTGCCTGGAGCCTGGGAAATGGCCGGAAAAGGGAAGCAAAGCAATACCTGGAAACTGCCTCACAGCGGCTCGATGCACTTTATCTGGCCTATCCCGAAGATGCCGAACTTTTAGCGCTGAAGGGTGCGTTTCTGGGCTTTGAAATGGACGGGGCGTTCTACAAAGCACCCTTTCTGGGACCCAAAAGCCTGCATTATATAATGGGTTCTGTTGCAGCTGATTCGTTGGCACCCCACGGTTTTATCCAGGCCGGTAATGCCAAATATTACCTGCCCCCGGCGTTGGGAGGATCAAAAACAGAAGCATTGCTGTATTATGAAACCGCGGAAAAAAATTATCAGCCGCTTTTTCAGGAGAATCCCTATGATTGGAGGTACCTCAATTTGTTAATTCAGATGGCCAACGTTTATGAAGCACTGAATAAAATTAATGAGGCTGAAAAAACCTACCAGAAAATAGTACGGCTGGCCCCTTCTTTTTCATGGGTCAGAGATGAGTTATATCCTGCATTTATTCAACGAACACAAAACACAAATTAATATTTACCAAATACGAAAACTATGCGATTAGCGGTTATAGCACACGACGGAAAAAAGGCCGAGATGGTAGCCTTTTTAAACCGACATATTCAATTTCTGTTAAAAAAAGACATCCAGATTATTGCTACTGGAACCACCGGAAAACATGCGCTTCAGGCAGGGCTGGAGGTGCAGTGCTATGCTTCAGGCCCTAAAGGAGGCGATGCACAGATTGCTGCTGAAGTAGTAAATGGAAATGTTCAGTTGGTTTTCTTTTTCCGTGACCCCATGGACAAACATCCCCATGAACCTGACATTCAAATGCTTATGCGTGTTTGCGATGTATTTAACGTGCCTTTGGCAACCAACCCGGCTTCTGCAGAATTAATTCTTAAAGGCCTGGAATCATCGGTTTCAATAAAATAGGCCTGGTCTATCCTTACGCTATTCATGTTTTGGCATATCCGCTAACATTAACAATTCTACACCCCTGTTGTGCAGATCTTTAGCGATGCAAACAACATTTCAGATGATCCAGAGGTAATTCTGTAAGCAGGCTGCTAGCTAAAAAGTGATTCCCAAAGTGATATTCAGAATATCACTTTGCGACCCCCGAACGGAGGGAAATACCGCCGTTAGTCCGCTTTCATGATTCACATCCAGCGAAAACAGTAAAACATCCAACCCAACACCAAAATCCCACGACCAGACTGCCCCGGAAAAGCTGGCGGTGTTAAGTGTATGCAGATTGTCATTAACGTGGGTTACTATACGCAAAACCGGGCCGGTATAGAGCCGAAAGTTAATCACACCAAGGCGTATTACTTTTTGTCCCAGATAGGCCGGAATACGTACCTGAGAAATTTTTACCTCATCCTTAGTAAAAATCCCATTTATCGTTGAACGGAAATCAGATCGCGATTGCAGCCATTGAACACCTGTCTCAAAATAAGATTTTTTTCCGTATCGAACGTGTACTCCGGCCTGATACCCCCAGTCATCGAGTATGATATACTTTTCCGGGTGTGTTCTAAAGCGGGTAGAGTTAATACCTGCCATAAAACTGATGTCCAGCTGACCAACACATATTTGAAAGAATCCCAAAAAGAGAAGTAATGTAAGACAAACCTTTTTCATAAGACAGTAAATTGGTTTACAGGAATCGTGGGTAAAGCCCTATTCATCATTTTTACCTAAAATCTTCTCTCTATAACAGAGGTATAAATAGAATAAAGACGAAAAACCAGGGCCAGGGTTGCCGGAATTCAAAGTTCAAATAAAATTAACTATTTTTTCTATAAAGTATATAGTTCTTAAGCGCACAATTCACCGGCATATATCCTTCAGGAACTTCACCATGTGATTCACACAGATACCACTGCGTTTCAGGGGAGGTGTACTGAAGGGTAACAGAATAATACCGCTGGAGATAGGCGTTTAGTCCGTAATTAAACATTAATGGTTTATCCACCCGAATATAGGAATGGCTTCCCGTAACGGTCCCGATTATTTTTATATCATGCAGCATATCCCTGTCACGCAAAGGTGTATTACGGGTAACGATTGAAAACAGCAGGATACCAGCTATGGAGGCAAGCATAAAATAGCGGGTAAGTTGTACAAACCTTAATTTTTGATTGAACCACAGGGCCATACGCTCAACAGGTCGTTGGGAAAAAGAAGTAAAAGCCAGAGCATAAAAAGGCAGAGCCGGAACAAAATAATAATCATGTTGCTTCAAACTTACCATCAGCGGAAGCGTAGCACTAAGGGCGATAAACAGGAAGAACATCCCGTGGCGTAACTCCGTTGTTGCAGGAAGAGCGGTTTTTGAACGGCCGGCCACACAATAAAACGTAACGATAAGCAACAGCGAGGGCAACAATTCCTGCACCAAACGACCCAGGATATAAAAGCGTCCTGTCACCCCGCGGCCGCCGGTTATGCTGAGGAGCAACTGGTTTTCAAACCACTTGCTAAAAAGTATCCGTGCATCGGGAAAAAATAAAAACATTCCACCAACCAGCAGAATAAACACAATAAAAAGCCATCCAGTTTGCACACACATTTGCCGGAAGCTTGTCTCTTTTCGATAAATGATAAAAGAGATAAAAGGCACCGCTAATGGAAAAAGGGTTACTACGCCCTTGGTCAGAAAGGCAAGAAAAATCATGCTTCCGCTTGCGGTTAACCAGATCCATGGGCGTTTTTTTGCCTTAACAAAGAAAAGAACACTGAGCAGGGTAAATAAAGAATACGTATTCTCAATCAGGTTATTACGCATACACCAGGAAAACAACGGTGTAACGGCAAGCAGAAGAAGCGGAAGATACGTTACCGGGGCAAGATGTGGCTTCAGCACTGCGCGTGTAAGACGAATAACCAGCAGGAGGTTAAGCACCGTCACAAGAAAAGAATAACCTTTTTCCACCCAAAGATGATCTCCGAAAGCGCGAAAAAAAAGCGACTGGATTCCAAATGCCAGGGGAGGATGTTCATGAAAAGTACGGTAC